>SXGQ01296575.1_pt1 | contig 38412 bp, 40 predicted proteins | sample 3178371 | NCBI WGS metagenome assembly SXGQ01 (sample SAMN11356859, study PRJNA531348) | freshwater metagenome | isolation source: freshwater sample F1-20 | place: China: Fuxian Lake, Yuxi | collected 2017-12-25
AGGTTCAAATCCTGCCCCCGCGACCAATTAAAAAACCCCCTCTTTCGAGGGGGTTTTTGCTTTAGTTAAATCAAACTTTAACTAGTGAGCGAGTTGCCAAGCCTGATAGGAAGAACATCAAACCAACTCCCATAACCAGGGCAGAAACTCCAAAGGACACTACTGAAGTGAACAAAGATGCCCGAAGGAAAGAGCCGTTCATGGCAGTTCCTCTTAGTGGATCTTCGCGATCTAATTCAGCATAAGTCTTGCCATTTGTAGCTGCTAGTGCATGCTTTTCAATCATTATTGCTTCTTGGTATGCAGTAAATGGACCTGCTACTGCTTCCCCAGCGTACTTGTCAGAGTCTTGTGAAACAGTGATTCGCTCAGCTTGTAGCTGAGAAGAAACCATGCTGTAAGTGGTTGCTCCGGCTACGACCATCAAAGCACCAAGCACCATCAACACTAGAGCCACAATCTTTGTGGATTTGGCGTTCATTTTCTTTTCTCACTTCCGGCCTTGCCCCCACGGCTGGCCTTACATCTGTCACCATACGCCTATTTCGCCTGCCGGATGACCAATTTTGATGTCTACTAATTCACACCTGATTTAGATCACACTTTGTAATGCTTTAGCATTAAGCCACTCCATTGAGGCTGTCGGGGAAGGCAAACCTCAGGAGGTGGTTTTATGGGTGCTAACCCATATATGTCTAGTGCTCATTTACGGGTAAATGGCTATCTATATTTGCATGCTGTGCCAGTGTCTGTTGTGTCACATTTACAGTGGGTTGTTGAATCTATGCTCACATTAAGTGCTCCATGGAGTTGGACAAACCAGCCACTAATTCCAAAATCTCAAAAGACATTCTTAACCTTTAGGTGCAACTTGGATTCACTTCCAAAATTAGTCTCAGCTCTGTATGAATTTCCAAACTTATTTGCCGAGGTAATTCGTGAGCCAGTTAGTTTTGGCCTAGGAGAGCGGTGGATGATCACGCCAGTTCTTGGTATTAAACGAGTTGACACCAACGAGCTTGGAAACGTGGTTTTAGACGAATCTGTAGTCCTGGACTCAATCAATACTCAAGACCCGACACAGATTCCAGAGCGGTTAGCCTGGGCTATTGGAAGGCCCTGGGACCAAGCGCTTGAACCGTTGAGAATTGCAAGCGCAGCCACAAACACCACACTCTTGGCTTCTGGCAGTTAATTGCCCTGATGGGTCATCAGGTATCTTTCACCCTCCGATCTCCTATAGCTCAATTGGCAGAGCAGCCGACTGTTAATCGGCAGGTTTCTGGTTCGAGTCCAGATGGGAGAGCCATTCATTGATGATCGAAATGGGGTTGGCCACGATCTAAGGGGCGGTAGCTCAGTTGGTTAGAGCAGCGGACTCATAATCCGTCGGTCATCGGTTCAAGTCCGATCCGCCCCACTCGCAAATGCTACTCAAGTGAGAAAAACGCTCTAGTGCTATTCTTTGCATCCGCTTAGTAATTGATACCTTTGCAGAGAATGACTATCTTCCATTCCATAAGGAGCACTCTTGAAAACAGAGAAAGAACGATTCAAGTTAATCCAAAACCTTGGAGCTAGTATTGGAGTTTCTGATCCATTTAAAAAAACTAATCGTTCAGGTATTGAAAGTGATTCAGGCGCCGACGAGATCTCTGCACTCAAAACTGAACTTCATGAACTAAAGCAGCGCAAAGATCTAAAGGAAATGTCTGAATTAGAGTTAGTAGCGCTTGCGGGCGAACACACGCTAGCGATTATTAAGGCTACAAAAGAAGCTGAGCATAAAGTTAAATCTGAACTTGAATCTTTAAAGGTAGCAACTGAGAAAAAAGTGTCTCAGGACCGAATTAAATCAGAGAATGAGATTAAAACCTCTCTTCAAAAATTGGCCAAAGAGGTCGAAGAGGTTAAATCTGCGGCCCTTAAAGAAGCGGCCAGGATTAAATCAGAAGCAGAGCAGGCAGCGGGAATTGCACTTGAGAAAGCGAGTGCGAAAATTGCAGAAGATCGTCTGCAGGAGCAACGTAGACTCGAAAGAATCAGACGGGACATAATTAGTGTTTCAAAGAATTTAGAATCTGCGTACGTAACACTTAAGGGTCAGATCGAATCCGCCGGTAGCACTCTTAATCAATACAACAACACTTTGGCACAACTTGAAGAAGACTTGAAAAAACCAGATATAGAGAAATCTAAGGGCTAAAGTTTTTTTGGTATTTCAGTCTTTAAAGACTTGGGGTAGGTATCACAACTCCTAACGTCCCGTACTTACCTGCTCCTAAACGAAGTAATGGATCGATGATTGCAGGGTCGATTACAATCCGCCCTTTATCATCTCGGGATACAGCTTTATCTTCAACCCAAATTTTTGTGATGCGAGCGAAGACCAGAATTTGACTACTTTCGTCAATGTGCACTTCTTTAGCAAGTGAACACGCAAAATTAATTCCACACCCATCAATAAGTGGTGTTGGCCAATCCCACTGGGTTACTGAAATTCCAAACTCTTTAACCTCACCAACTTCTGGAGGCAGTTCCATAGCCGTTTGTTGCACTTGCTTAACTAAATCTTTTTTGGCTATCCCGATTGTGAAGAATTTGTTTTTTCTAGCATTTGCCAACGTATCTTTTACTTTGCCAGACACATCCCAACTTCCAATTGAGAACATAACCATCGGGGGATTTGAAGAAATTCCATTGAAGAATGAAAATGGAGCAAGGTTCCATCTGGAATCATCAGATGCAGAGTTATCTGTCAAAACCCAAGCAATAGGTCTTGGCAGGATGGTTTGAGTCAGTAGTGCGTAGGTTTCTTTTTCGGATAAAGGCTCAAGGTTTATTTCCACACTGGGATTAAAGCACATTCACAACTAAAAGCACTTTAGGCTGTTAACTCTTCCCACAACTCAACACATACCTTAGAAACAATGATGTCTTCAGCGCCACTGGCTCCCGCAGATGCAACTGCTCCAACAATTTGATTACCTTTCTTTAGGAGTTCGCCACCCATAGATAGGACTAACTTGTTGGCACTTGTTCCCATAATGCTGGTGTAAACCGTTGGTCGCTTTTCGGCTGCTTCGACTGTACTAGATGTGGGGCGTCCAAACCAGATTGCTGTTCGAGCTTTTGCAGGCACTGATTCAACGGCAGCCATGGAAGCATTTTCAGTTCTGGCAAAAGCAACTAAATTGCCCGCTGAGTCCACGATTGCAATTGCCATTTCTAAACCTAGATGCTTGGCCTTGTTAACACCTGCAAGAACTACCTCACTTGCTATTTCAGGATCATGTACAAAATTCATGGTTATTCGATATCTTTCTTTAGAGTGGTAAGAGCCGCTATCCCACTAAACAGGATGGCATAACCCAGCAGCAGTAATGTTGAGGCCCCCGGGCTCAAGAAGTTAAATTCCAAATCCAAACTTGGAGGCCCACCAACCTCAATTTGCAAGACACCTGTGATCGCTCCTCCTGGAAGATACTTTCCGATGTCGTTAAAGAACAAGATGATCAAACTTTCCACTAACAAGGTCCACAGCACTGCTCCAGTAATGGCAGCCACCTGAACCTTGATCAATGCTCCTAATCCAACACCGACAATTCCTAAGACAAACCCTGAGATTAAACACGCAAATAAGGTGTTTAGTAAAGATGAAGTGGAGGGGGTTGCGACATTTTCCTGGAAGCTCAGCGTGATAAATCCTGCAAATACACCAACAAGATAAGAAATTAACTGAACTGTGAAGCCAGCAGTCGCACCGACTGCAATCTTGGCTAGCAAAACTCGATGACGCTTAGGTGATACCAAGAATGTGGCAACTGCAGTCCCATGCTTATATTCACTGGTCATGATCAAAATTCCAATGATCAGTGCAAACAGGTAGCTACTGACAGCGTTTGCGTAAACACTTTCTACACCTTGAACTGTGTCAACACCTGGCATCCCAAAATTTTCTTCAGAACCAAGAAAGAATGCAGTGGCCGAGGTATTTAATGCCCCAAATGCTGCACTAGAAACTAGGAACACCCAAGTGGAGCGCAGATAAATGACTTTCTTAAGTTCGGCTACAAATAATTTATTCATCAAACAGCCTTTGAAGTCAAGTCCAAGAAGGTTTGCTCTAGTGAGCGACCAGCACATACAGCGTCCACGTTTCCGCTGGCCACTAATTCACCTTTATGAATGATTAGCACGTCATCAACAGTATTTTGCATCTCAGTTAGTTGATGCGAGGAGACCAAAATAGTTTTTCCTTCTTTAGCCAGCGACTTTAGGAATTGACGTAACCAAACGATGCCAATTGGATCCAATCCATTAGCGGGCTCGTCCAGCACCATTACTTCTGGATTGCCTAATAGGGCAGTAGCCAGAGAAAGTCGCTGTTTCATGCCCAGCGAATACTTCTTGGTTCGCTTATCTATCGCATCTTTTAGGTCCACCATCTCAATGACTTCTTCAATCCGCTTCTTATCTACTCCTGAGGCCGCCGCCATCACTTTTAGGTTTTGACGCGCAGTTAGGCCTGGATGAAAACCTCTGCTGTCCAAAACTGCTCCAACATGTAAATATGGGTCAACTAGATCTTGATATTTTGAAGAGTTGATTGTGGAGTTGCCAGAAGTCGGGGTAACTAGCCCCAATAAGCAGCGCAAGGCAGTGCTTTTACCGGCTCCATTTGGTCCTAAAAATCCAGTAACTCGACCTGGAAATACTTCCGCAGACAGATTCTTTACCGCAATATTTTTCCCGTAGTCCTTGGTTAAACCCTTGAACTCGATTGTGGCTAAAGTCATCTCGTGATCTTAGCATCTTTGAAAATACATTACTTTGGCTGTTGATTAATCCGCTTTATTATTCTCACAAAAACTATTAGAACTAACACAACCACTAAGCCATAAACAATCAAATCTAGAACTGTCGCCCACTTCTCGGCTCTAAGCCATTGGGCTCCGAGGGAGACGCCAACCCAGATCCAAATTGAATTCCAGATAGCACTGCCTGCGGCCGTGAGGGTTGTAAATTTGATAATAGACATTCGATTAATTCCAGCTGGAACGCTAACTAAACTTCGCAAGACTGGTAGCAGGCGACCAAAAAATACAACTAAAGCGCCATGACGATCAAACCATCTAAATGCTCTATCTAGGTCAGTATTTTTGATGCCTAGATATTTTCCAAATTGCTGGTTTAAGCCATAAATCCGCTCTTTAGAAAAAGCTAATCCAAGGCTGTATAAAACCCATGCTCCCAATATTGAGCCAGAAGTGGTAGCCAAGATTGCTGGTAGTAAATCAAAATTATTAGCACTAACATTAAATCCAGTTAGTAGCAAAACAACTTCAGAAGGTAAAGGCAGAACTATGCTTTCAAGTGCTATCAAAAAAGCCGCACCAAGCAGGCCAATGTCATCCACAATGGAAGTTGCAAAGTCAATCATGACTATTCCTGTACGAAATCAAGTACTGGTTGCCGCACACAGATCTGCATGCCCCACATCCTAGGCTAGCGATATGGGCAAACTACCTAAGTTCATGAATGCGCCTGGGCCTACTGGGGGCATGATGCTGCGGTCCATTTTGCGCATCAGAAACGATGCCCCTGGGTTTCTAGGTTCCATGCAGAAACAGTTTGGCCCAGTTGTGCAATTTCCAATACCTAAACCCCTTGCTTACTTTGTTAATTCACCAGATGCAGTGGATCATGTACTAAGAATTGCAAACCGCAACTATGGTAAGTCAACGATTCAATACCGAACTCTTTCACTGGTTACTGGACAGGGCTTGTTGTCTGCTGATACTGCTATCTGGAGAGAGCAACGAAGAATTGTGCAGCCAGCCTTTCATCATGAAATCATCAATGACGTAGTTGGCCATTCCGTGCGGGCAACAAAGCAAACAATTGAGAACTTGAATAAACGCACTGGGGAAGCGGTCGATGTTGATTCAGAGATGATGAATCTAGCTTTAAATGTTGTTGGCTCCGCACTCTTTGGCAGCAACTTGAATGAGCAGGCGAGCCATCTCGTTAAAGCAACTTTAGATGGGTTAGATGTCATAATCTCCCGAGCTCGCACCCCTATCTTTCCAGCAAGTTGGATACCAACTCCAATTAACCAAAAACTCAAGCGCAGTAATCGAAGACTTGATGAAACTGTCCAATCATTAATTGAAGAAGCAGTTGGTCGCGATCAAAGTAGTCCTACGATGCTTGACTTGCTCGTATCAGGCTTAGAGGACACTCAACTAACTACCAAGGAAGTTAGAGATCAAGTCGTGACCTTCATTGTTGCTGGACATGAGACAGTAGCAAGTGCCTTAATCTGGACTTTACATTTAATTTCTAGCCGAAAAGACGTTCAGCAAAAGATTTATGATGAAGTAATTGCCATTGCAGAAAAACGTGATTTAACTTTAAATGACTTTTCAAAGCTAATTTATACCAAGGCTGTATTAAGTGAGGCTATGCGACTTTATCCACCAGCCTGGCTGATAACTAGAAATTGTGTTAGTGATGATGAAGTTGCCGGCGTTAAAATAAAAGCTGGCTCCCTCGTAATTGTGAGTCCCTGGGCAACTCATCGTAATGAAAAGTATTGGCCGAACCCAGATGCATTTAGTCCCGATAGATTTCTAGACGAAACAAAAATCTTGTCAGGCAGTTATTTGCCTTTTGGACTGGGAGCTCGAATGTGTATTGGCAGAGATTTTGCACTATTAGAAGGTGTAATTGCATTAGCCATGCTAACTAGAAGCTTTTCGTTTACCCCTACTGTTCGCAACGTTGTTGTATTACCTTCAGTTACGGTTCGCCCAAAACATGGGCTGCCACTAAAACTGGTCAGGCGTTAATTGCCTTGAGGGCAGCTTCATGTAAGGCACCATTACTTGATAGAGCAGTGCCTTGATCGGGACCTCTCACCGCATTCAGACCACTAAACCGACCGCCAGCTTCTTCAACAATAATTGCCAGCGGGGCTAAATCCCATAAGGCAACTTGAGGCTCTGCAGCAAGATCGATTGCACCTTCGGCCACTAAACAGTGTTGCCAAAAATCACCGTAACCTCTGGTTCGCCAAACTTGATTAGTAAGGGCTCCAAAACCTGCAGCATATTTACTAGTTGGGTCAGTTCCTAAATCTGAGATCGAGAGTGAAGCATCGCTTAAGTTAGTAACTTTAGAAACTTTGATTTGTTTTCCAATAAATCCAGAATGATCAACAGACCCCACAAACGCCCCACCTGATTTGGCTGCCCACCACCTTCTATTTAAAGCAGGTGCGCTTACGACACCTATTACAGGCTCACCATCAATGAGTAGTGCGATTAATGTGGCCCAAACAGGCACCCCCCTCACATAATTTTTAGTCCCATCGATTGGATCAATAACCCAGCTTCTATTTGAGTTACCAGTGTTCGGGAATTCTTCCCCAATAACGGCATCATCTGGTAAAGCGCTCAATAAGTGATCCCGCAAAATTCGTTCAACTCCTCGATCTACCTCAGTTACTGGAGTCAAGTCTGGTTTAGTTTCAACCTTCAATCCAAGCGTTTGAAATTTCTCTGAGGTCAAAACGTCGGCTAAATCAGCGAGTTGGTGGGCGATAGTGAGGTCTGCTAGTAACTCCTTTGAGATACTTGGCAGGCATACAGGTGAGCTCATAGGCAGACCGTACTTGAGGGAGTTTGATGTTACGACTTGATGGGGACCTTGGAGGTCCATTTGATCTAATTCTTGGGTTGCCAGTGCATTCTTTGGTTGTTCATGCTGCTGTGGTCTTTATTCCGTTGGCCGCGCTGTTGTCTTTGATTGCTGCCTACAAGAAGTCTTTCTCGCGCAGATTTGGTCCGCTGATATTGGCATCAGCAGTTCTGGGCCAGGTGTTTTCGTTCTTGGCCAAGTCCAGTGGAGAACCCTTTGAAGAGCGCCTTGGCATTGAAGTTGAAAGACATTCAGAATTTGGTGAAACGGCTCCTCTAACAAGTTTGCCGATGCTTTTCTTGCTGGCTTTACTGTTATATGTTGACAAGAGTAAGCATGCAAATAAACCAGTTCGGACTGTGCTCGCCGTGATGTTGGTTTTCAGTGCACTAGGTGCAGCTGGCTATATGTATCTAACTGGTCACTCAGGAACTGAAGCAGTTTGGTCATGGGTAAACGATATTTAGTAAGCAGCCTTGGAGTTCATTAATCGTCGTAAAGATTCAATTCTGTCCTTAGATACTTCCGAGGATTCATCAAGTTGATTCAAGGCACAGTCGACCTCATCATGACTGCAAGCTTTCTTACAGTTTTGAATAATCTCTGCTAGATCTGTGAAAGCAGCAGCGATAGTTGCATTCTCAACATGTGCAATTCCAAAAGTCCTGATGCCTGGAGTGTCAATAATCCAACCACCCTCTGGAAGTAGCAGCGCATGAGCAGAGGTTGATGTGTGTCTGCCCCGCCCAGTTACTTCATTAACTGAACCAGTAGATCGATCGGCTGTAGGAACTAGGGCATTAACTAAAGTTGACTTACCTACTCCACTCGAACCAACCAAAACTGTGGTTAGATCTTTAAGGGTATTTTTTAGATTCACTAAGTCCATGCCTTTTTGCAAAGTTAGAATTTTTGAAGTTAAACCTTGATATTGTGCCACCAACTCTTTTGGGTCAGCAAGATCTGTTTTAGTTATTATCAGAATTGTTTGCATGCCTTCATTCAGTGCTGCAACCAAGGCACGATCAATCAACCTAGGTTGTGGTTCTGGGTTAGTTGCCGAAACAACAATGGCTAATTGATTTGCATTTGCTACCAGAATTCTTTCGGTTGCTTCCGAGTCGTCAGCGGTGCGTCGCAATGAAGTCTTACGTTCAGAAACCTTAACAATTCGAGCCAAAGAGCCAATCGTTCCAGATAAATCACCAACAATTGAAACTTCGTCACCAACCACTACAGCAGCTTTCCCCAGCTCTCGCGCAGTTACCGCACTAATTTGAGTATCTTCATCGTCACTGAGCACACATGTGTAGCGGCCACGATCTATTGTTACAACTTTAGCAAGTGCTGCATCATCATGTTTTGGTCGATCCTTACTGCGGGGCCTAGAACTTCGGCTTGGCCTAAACTTAATCGAATCTTCGTCTTGATGATTTCTAGTCACAAATCTCCAGCAACTAATTGTTTCCACATATCTGCAAAGTTAGGCAAAGTTTTAGAAGTTGTTTCCACGTCATCAAGAACTAAGTCTGAATTTAAGCCCAATATCGCAGCAAACATTGCCATTCGGTGATCATGATAGGAACTAAGCACTGAATCTGCTCTCGAAACAGTTCCACCAAAAATTTCTAAGCCATCAGCGAGGCCAACAGCTTTCACTCCAACCTTGTCTAATTCAGTGCTCAATGCCAGTAATCGATTAGTTTCATGCCCTCGCAGGTGAGCAATTCCAGTCAGTGTTGAAACTCCTGGCGCAAATGCACAAACAGCAGCAATCACTGGAGTTAATTCCCCAACAGCCGATAGATCAGCGGTTAAAGGTTTCAACACTTTTGGACCTGTAACAGTGAGAACAGAGTTTGTTAAGTCCACAGTTGCACCCATCAATGAAAAAATGCTGCGAATTTGGTCACCAGCTTGAGTAGTTGAACTAGGCCAGTTTGGAATTGAAACTCTTCCAGCCGTTACCATCGCTGCAGCTAAAAAAGCTGCGGCATTAGATAGGTCAGGTTCAATTACCCGATCTACGGGCAGCAACGGGGAGGCCTTGATAGTGAATGTCTGACCACTCATGGCTACTGAGACTCCATGCTCACTTAGCATTGAAATTGTCATCTCAATGTGTGGCATTGATGGAAGTTTCTCCCCAGTGTGAGTTAGTCGCAACCCATTCTTAAATTTAGATCCAGCCAAAAGCAAGGCTGAGATGAACTGACTAGAGGCAGAGGCATCAATTTGAATGTCTGAACCGGTAACTTCACCCTTACCAACAACTACAAACGGTAGTGCATTTCGGTGGTCATCTTGAACCTCTACTCCAAGTGACCTAAGAGATTCGATAGTGACCTGCATAGGGCGCATTCGTGCTTGTGGATCACCATCGAAGCTGGTGGCTCCTTTAGCTAATGCTGCAATGATTGGCACAAAACGCATGACTGTTCCAGCTAGGCCAACTTCAACTTTGCCAGAACTGATTAATTCTCCAGGAAAGACTTGAATGGAATCGACTTGAACATCGACACTTATTCCTAACGCTTGCAGCGCAGAGATCATTAGTTGAGTGTCTCGCGAAATTAAAGGATTACTGATCTTGCTTGGACCAGAACTTAAACTCGCAAGCACTAGAGCGCGATTAGTAATGGATTTCGATCCAGGCACGCTGACCAGCCCCGTCACAGGGGATGCTGCCCTTGGTGCCTTCCAGCTCATGGCGAGAGGGTACTTGGCTTGAGTTCATGGCATGCTTTTCATATGTGTGGAAGGTATGCAGCTAGCAATGATCTGGCGGAAATCAGCAGTGAATTTGCAATCGAACAGGTTCTAGCTGGGCTGCCTGAGCCTCGATACAACATCGCCCCAACCTTGCCAATCGCCGTAGTTCTTGATCTGAAAAGTAAACGCTCCTTGGATGTAATGTCTTGGGGGCTGGTCCCCAACTGGGCTGAATCTGGGGAGATTAATTCGAACTTGATAAATGCACGTATTGAAACAATTGTTAGCAAGCCTTCATTTAGAGATGCAGTCAGATATCGTCGATGCGTTATTCCAGCAAGTGGTTGGTTTGAATGGCAGACGACCCTGAAGTCGGTGGGTAAAAAACAGCCCTACTATTTTCAACCTGAGTCTGGAAGATTATTGGCATTTGCTGGAATCTACGAGATTTGGCAAGGTCACTTAAAGACCGCAGCCATAATCACCACCGACGCAAATTCATCGGTAGCTCCAATCCATGATCGAATGCCCGTCTTGTTATCTAAAGAAAATATTGCGCACTGGCTTGATGAACAAAACACTGATTCGGGTCTCGCTGTGGCGCAGTTAACAGATCGAACTGAAATTAAGTTGAAGTCGTTTCCAGTAACTACTGATTTGAACAATGTTAGAAATCAAGGTGTGCACTTACTACAGCCAGTATCCACACCAGCAACCCAACCAACGCTTTTTGGTTAGTTCTGGTATTTGCAAATAGATCGCAAAAACAACACCTGATATTGCAAACTTTTGAACCTTGACATAAAATAATCTTATGTCATTTAAACTTACTCAGAAAAAATGCAAACACTTTCTGACTCCCTGTTGTGCTTTTATCTGTGCTTGTTGTTAACAGCCAGTCCTAACGATTAATTTTGTTAAAGCTTCAGTTTGAATCTATGTAAAATCTAACTTAAAGGAAAATAATGAAAATCTATGACAACATCACACAGGTGGTGGGAAATACTCCGCTCGTAAAATTCAATCGCATCATGGATGGTGCTGGTGCAACGGTTGTGGGCAAACTTGAGTTTTACAACCCAACCAGCACTGTTAAGGATCGAATTGGTATCGCAATGATTGATGCCGCAGAGGAGTCGGGAGCATTAAAGCCAGGTGGGACCATTGTGGAAGCTACCAGCGGAAATACTGGAATTGCACTTGCCATGGTTGGTGCTGCTAGAGGTTACAAAGTTGTGCTAACCATGCCAGATTCAATGAGTCAGGAACGTAGAACTCTTCTAAGAGCATTTGGTGCGCAACTAGTGCTAACTCCTGCTGCTAATGGTATGCGTGGTGCTGTTGCTAAGTCTGAGGAGATTGGCGCTACTAAGGGTGCAGTTCTAGTCCGACAATTTGCTAATCAAGCCAATCCAGAAATTCATCGAAAAACAACTGCCCAGGAGATTTGGCGGGATACTGATGGCCAGGTAGCAGCATTAGTGGCTGGAATAGGAACTGGTGGCACGATTACCGGTGTTGGTCACGCATTGAAAAAGCTAAATCCTGAAGTGAAAATAATTGCAGTAGAGCCTGCTGCATCACCAATATTGAATGGTGGAACTGCCTCTGGGCACCCACTTCAGGGAATTGGTCCAAACTTTATCCCCGAGATCTTGGATACCAAAATATATGATGAAGTTTTGGATGCACCAAATGAAGAAGCAATTAAGTATGCCAGACGAGCAGGCGTTGAAGAGGGAATACTGGCAGGGATTTCATCAGGAGCAGCGCTTTGGGGTGCAGCTCAAGTGGCTAGAAGATCTGAATTTGCTGGAAAACTAATTGTAGTGATTATTCCATCGTTTGGTGAACGGTACTTATCAACTGTGCTTTATCAAGATTTACAGGAGAATTAGGCTTGCACTTCTTGCAGAGGTTAAATGAAGACCTAAACAATGCTTTAATGAGAGACCCAGCAGCTCGCAGTAAGTTGGAGGTAGCTCTGGCTTATCCGGGAATGCATGCAATCTGGCTGCACCAACTTGCTCACTGGATCTGGCTCAAAAGACTTTATCTTGCCGCTCGAATACTTTCAAACTTAAATCGGTGGTTAACTGGAATCGAGATCCACCCAGGCGCTGTGATTGGCCGAAGAGTTTTCATTGATCATGGAATGGGAGTGGTTATTGGTGAAACTTCAATAGTCGGTAATGATGTATTGATCTACCACAATGTGACTTTGGGAGGTAGAAGTTTGGCGCGGGTTAAGCGCCATCCGACAATTGAGGATTTTGTGATTATTGGTGCTGGTGCAAAGGTGCTAGGTGATATAAGGGTGGGAACCGGGGCTGTGATTGGTGCAAATAGTGTGATAACCAAGAATGTTTCCCCAGGTACTGTGGTGGTTGCTGCTGAACAAAAGTTGCTGACCAAAACTGACCTACCCAACCCAGAGCTTTGGAGCATCTGAGATCAGTTAGGTTCAGTTAAAGCTTTAGGCGCCTGGACGCTTGCCGTGATTAGCCTTGTTTTTCTTACGAGCCCGCTTTTTCCTGCCGCGCTTACCCATATCACTCCTCAATCGAATGGTGCATCCTCTCATAACTTAGAAGGGTTAAGTAATCTGCCCCTGTGGCAACCCTAGAAGAACTGGTCAAAGAACACTCTGATCTTGAGGATCAAGAGCGTGAGCAACTGAGCAATTTGATTGCAGAATGGATGCTGCTTGCTGACCTCTCCTTTTCTGACTTACTGCTTTGGATTCCCAAATGGAACGAAGGTGGGTTTATCTGTGTTGCCCAAATTCGCCCAGTGACTGCCGCAACTTCAGTTTCCCACGACCGAGTGGGTGATTTTCAAGCTAGAGGTAGATCAATTGCGGTTGATAGAGCAGAGCAACAAAAACAAATTATTGAACACCAAGGCATAACTGCAATTCCAATAATTAAAAGTAATAAGTGCATCGCCATAATCGAACGCTTCCCAAGTAGCCGTCAACAAGGCACACTAACTGACGCATATTTGAATTCTGCAGATAAGTTATTTGAAATGGCTCGAGAATGTGAATTCCCGCCACATAATGCAATTTCAACAACTACTTCACCGCCCAGAGTGGGGGACGGGGTTCTCTTAATCGACAACTTGGGAGTTGTGCAATACGCCTCTCCTAATGCGATTTCAGCGTATCGAAGATTAGGAATGGCAACAAACCTAGCCGGGGTTAATCTGGCAGCAACCACAGTTTCATTATTGAAGAAGCCTGGTGTTGTTGATGAAGTCGTAACTTTAATAGCTCGAGGTGAAGCTGCTGGTGGGGCAGAAGTAGAGAACAAAACTGCAACAATTACTTTACGCAGCTATCCATTAATTAAGTCTGGAATAAAAGATGGTGCCTTAGTTTTAGTAAGAGATGTAACTGAACTTCGTAGACGAGATAAAGCCCTTTTAACCAAAGAATCTGCATTACGGGAAGCACATCATCGTGTGAAAAATAACCTACAAACTGTTGCAGCCTTGCTCAGAATGCAGGCACGCAGATCTTCTCCAGAAACCAAGAGAGCTTTAAGTGAAGCCGAACGACGCATTGGTGTTATCGCTTTAGTGCATGAGACTTTAACCCTGGAGCCAACCAGTCGAATTAACTTCAATTTAATTGCGGATAGATTGATTGCTTTAACTCTAGAGTTGGCTGAGCCACAAACTCAAATTGTTAGAAATGGAGATTTTGGTGATTGTGATGCTGATATATCAGTACCGCTAGCGGCTGCCTTGTCCGAACTTCTCCAAAATGCAATCGAACATGGCATGAGCCCTAACCTAATCACTCTAGATGTTTCTCAGGACTTAGAACAGATCGCGATGGTTGTTAGAAACAAGACAAATTCCAAATTAGATGTGATTGAGGGGCTTGGGTTATCTATCGTTCGGAGTTTAATTGAAGATGAGCTAGGTGGTGATGTCTTGGTTGTAAGCCAAGAACTTGAGTTTCGGGCACATTTAAATGTTCCACTTCAGAAATAACAAAGGCCCGCAGATGCGGGCCTTTGTGAACTAGCTAGGTCTAAATTAATTAGACCATCTGCTGCGCTGAGCGAGAGCGAGCAGCGCGACGCTTTGCGGCACGACGCTCATCTTCACTCATTCCACCCCAGACGCCACTGTCTTGTGATGTTTCTAGTGCCCATTCCAAGCACTCATCAACAGCTACGCATCTGCGGCAGACAGCTTTAGCTGCCTCGATTTGAACCAATGCAGGACCAGTGTTCCCGATGGGGAAGAACAACTCAGGATCCTCATTACGGCATTCAGCCTGGTGTCTCCAGTCCATACCGATCCTCCTTTGACTCGTGTGTCGAGCGCTTGTGACGCTGTTCACAAGGTACTGGCTTAAGAATGCCCAAACTCAGAACTGGGTTTGGGCGCTAATAAGCGCTTGGTAGAAGAATCCCACAGATTTTGTCGTTGGGCAATACCCAACTTCTGAGAATGCCCTGAATTGCGATCCCCTTAAGGTTAACTCCTCATGGAAATGACTTTTCGACGTCTGGTGGCTGTGTGGTTAGCTAGCCTCCAAGCCCTGGTCTTGCTAGCTATTGCTTTGATAACCCTCGTTGGATCAGTGGTTACCCAGGATTTTGAAGTCAGAGTTTTGTTGCCTGAGTTGATCCTGTACGCGGCTTTTGTCGCTTTGTTGGTTTGGCTCGCCCTTGGTCTCAAAAAAGGCCGAGCCTGGGCAAGGGCCCCCATGATTTTGGTACAACTTCTCATGATCGGGATCAGTTACGAGGATTTCTTTCAATCCAGCGACTTAATCTGGCAAACCATCTCTATCTTGCTGTTTGGTTTAGGAGCCCTTGGAATTTGGGCTGCCTTCTCTACCGACTAACTATTTCTTGGTAGCCCAGAATACTTCAGCAATTTCATCGATTTTGGCTAACAGATTATCTGCAACCGCCACATCGTTTGTGCCTTTAGTGCCTGCAGCTCCAGCTAACTTGGTTGCATCATTAAATAGCTGGTGCAAGTTTGGGTGGGCTTCAAAGTGATTTGGCTTGAAGTAGTCAGTCCAAAGCACCCAAAGATGCTCTTTAACTAGGTGGGAGCGCTCTTCTTTAATGCTAACTGCCCGTGCCTTGAAATCAGCATCTGAAGATGCTGCGTATTTCTCCATGCATGCCTTGACTGACTGAGCCTCTAACCGAGCTTGTGCTGGGTCATAAACGCCACATGGCAGATCGCAATGTGCTGCGGCTACGGTCTTGAATTTAATTCTCATGGAAACTCCCTCGGACTAGTTTGTAATGCAGGAGAATACCGCTATGGAGCAGATTGCGAAAGAGCAACCTCGAAGATGGCAAGTTGTTACGGTGTTGGGAGACTCAATGTTTCCGACATTAAGAGATGGCGATCAGGTATTGGTGGCCAGATCTAAGAGATTTAGCCCTGGCCAAATAGTGATGTTTCATGACCCCAGTTTCCGTCTGGCAATAAAGCGTTTACAGTCATGCGAATTGGAGTCGTGGTTTGTTGAAGGCGACAATCAAGAAAACAGTATTGACTCGAGAAATTATGGTTTAGTTTCTGAATCAGACATCCAAGGGGTGGTGCTGATGAGGCTATGGCCCCGTCCTGGTGGGGTCAGTTAACTGCAGCTTTGATTGCTGCCACAAAGGCCATTACATCTTCTTGAGTTGTATCCCAAGAGCACATCCAACGAACTTCATTGGTGCGTTCGTCCCAAACATAAAATGGGAATTGTGGAATAACTCTAGTAATAACAGATTGTGGAACTATTGCAAAGACGCTATTCACTTCCACAGTTTGAGTAATTTTAATTCCAGGCACTTGTGCTACCTCAGTCGCAAGAAGTTGAGCCATTTTGTTCGCGTTTAATGCATTTCGTTTCCACAAGTCATTTTCAAGAAATGCTAGAAGCTGAGCAGATGAATAACGCATTTTGCTATTCAATTGCATGAGTGTTTTTCTAATGTGCTTAATATTGTCAGTTAGTTTTGAATTTAAAAAGATCACTGCTTCACCAGAAATAAGCCCATTCTTGGTGCCACCAAAAGAGATCACATCCACACCACATTTTGTAGTGAATTCAGCGAATGGGACATTGAGAGCAACGGCCGCATTACTGATGCGGGCACCATCTAAATGCAGAAATGCATTGTGTTTGTGTGTAACTTCAGCAAGTTCAGCAATTTCAGAAACCGAGTAAACAGTGCCATATTCGGTAGATTGGGTTATGGACACGACCCTTGGTTGGGCATAATGTTCATCGCCATCTCTAATAAATGCTTGATTGACTTGCGCGGGAGTGAGTTTGGCATTTGGTGTTGGCAGATCAATTAATTTAGTACCAATAATTCTTTCTGGCGCACCACCTTCATCAACATTTATATGGGCCTGACTTGTGCAAATCACAGCCTCCCAAGGTCGCAACATGGCTTGAAGGGCAACTACGTTGGCTCCAGTTCCATTCCATACTGGAAAAATCTGTGCAGCTTTGCCAAACACCTCTTTAATCTTGATCTCTAATTTCTGTGTTACTGCATCTGCCCCATAGGCACGGTCATGATCTTGGTTAACGGCCACCATTGATTGCAGCACGTCTGGGTGTGCAGGGGCGTAATTGTCGCTGGCAAATGAACGCATTGCGAAACTCTAAGGGGTGCCCGCCAATTGGCATTTGTGCCCCAAATAAGGCAGGGTTCGCGCATGGTTGATGCTGACTTTTTAAGCCTACCCCTGAAGGCCACCGCTGATGCGGCCATATCGGCTGCAAGATCTGCAGGCGCCTCTCATGTTGATGTTCGAATTGAACGCACGCGCACGGGCTTATTGCAGCTGCGAGATGCTAAGCCTGAGACCCAAACCGATGATTCGGTATACGGAATAGGGGTTCGCGTAATTGTTGATGGTGCTTGGGGTTTTTCATCCGCACCAGAAGTTACTTTAGATTCAGCAAAGAAGTTGGCCTTAACAGCAGTTGCAATGGCCAAGACGAGCAAGCCTCTTTCTCTGGAGTTCGTTGAATTAGTTCCAGAATCGGTTTATGCAGACCAAGTATGGACATCTAGTTACAAAATTGATCCGTTCACTGTCTCAGACTCGGAGAAGATTGCACGCTTAGCGGATTTGAGCAGTAAATTGCTTAGTTCAAAGTCTGTTAACCACGCTCAGGCCTATGTTATGTATGTTAAAGAACAAAAGTTCTATGCAGATTCATACGGCACCTCCACTACCCAGCAGCGCATCAGAACTCATGGTCAAATTGATGCAATCAGTGTGGGCGATCACGGATTTGAATCGATGCGAACTTTGGCTCAACCTGCGGGGTATGGCTGGGAGTGGATGGGTAATGATGTTTGGAATTGGGATAACGAAATAGCTGAGCTTCCAGAATTACTGGCGGGCAAAGTCGCCGCCCCAAGTGTTGAACCAGGCAGATATGACCTAGTAATTCATCCCAGTAATTTATGGCTAACTATTCACGAATCAATAGGGCATGCAACTGAGTTAGACCGGGCTGTTGGCTATGAAGCTAACTATGCAGGTACCTCTTTTGCGACCCCAGACAAATTGGGCACCTTGAAGTATGGAACTGAATTAATGAATATAACTGGGGATCGTTTAACTGAACATGGTTTGAGCACAGTTGGATTTGATGATGAAGGAGTCGCTGCCCAAAAGTGGGACATTGTCAAGGACGGAATATTGGTTGGATACCAACTAGACCGCAGAATTGCGGCTATTGTTGGTAAAGATCGCAGTAATGGTTGTGCTTTTGCAGACTCACCGTCACACATTCCAATTCAAAGAATGCCAAATGTGTCCTTGCAATCAAATCCAACTGGACCAGATCTGGATGGTTTAATCTCGTCCGTTGAGAACGGCATCTTGATAAAAGGTGATAACTCATGGTCTATCGACATGCAGCGTTACAACTTCCAATTCACAGGGCAACAATTCCATCACATCAAGAATGGCAAGATTGTCGGCCAACTAAAAGATGTTGCTTACCAAGCAACAACAACTGACTTTTGGGGCTCGATGGTTAATGTTGGTGGTCCAAGCACCTACGTGCTTGGTGGAGCGTTTAACTGCGGCAAAGCACAACCTGGGCAGGTGGCAGCTGTGAGTCATGGATGTCCAGCAGCAGTTTTCCAGAACATAAATGTGTTGAATACAGTTGCGGAGGCAGGAGCATGATTCGGCCACAAGAAATAATCTCCCAAATTACGGCTGCCGCCGATTACGCAGACTGCATAGTCGTTGTTAATGAAGAAACCTCAGCGAACTTGCGCTGGGCTAATAACACTTTAACTACAAACGGGGTGATTGCCAACAGAAGTGTCACGGTGATTGCATTTGTAGAAATTGACGGAGGCATGGCAGCAGGAGCAATTACTAGAACTGATGTCTCAGCAGATGAAGCAGCATCAGTTGCAGCGTTGGCAAAACAAGCTGCACTAGATGCAGGCAAAGCCGAAGATGCTTTCAAATTAGTAAAAGACTTTTCTAATGGTGACTGGGAGGCTGCTCACACCCCAACAGGACCTGAGATATTTTCTAAAGTAGCTCCTGATCTTGGCGGAATGTTTATAACGGCCAAGAAAGATGGCATTGAGTTATTTGGTTACGCGGAGCACACTCATGAAACAAGTTGGATTGGGTCCAAGGGTGGAATTCGAATTAGACATGACCAACCAGCTGGTCGAATTGAGATGACCGGTAAGTCGCATAATCGAACACGAAGCACTTGGGCTGGCCGATCAACTCGAGACTTTTCAGATATTGACATGTTAGAAGTGGATGCTGCCATCAGGGAGCGCTTGAACTGGCAGGCAACCAAAATTGATTTGGTTGCCGGAAAATATGATGCAGTACTTCCGCCTGGTGCCGTTGGTGACTTAATCACTTACATGCTTTGGAGCTCAGCTGGTAAAGATGCGTTCCAGGGGCAGTCGGTGTTTGCTAAAAAAGGTGGTGGCACCCGAGTTGGGGAGAAATTATCGAATGTCGATATGAATGTTTTCTCTGATCCGTCTTACCCAGGCTTAGAGTCACAAAAGTTTGCAGAGGCAACAGCAAGTTCAACATTTAGTTCAGTGTTTGATAACGGTCAAAAGATCAGTAAGTTTGACATGTTGCACAAAGGCATTTTGAAGAACTTGATCAATACACAAGCCTCTGCAGTTGAGACTTCTTTGCCATATCTGCCTCCTGGAGACAATGTCATCATGACAATTGATGGTGCTACCCGAAAAGAAGCAGATTTAATTAAATCTGTTAAGCACGGTTTGTTAATTACCTGCTTTTGGTATATCCGAATGGTGGATCCATCCACCTTATTGCTCACCGGCTTAACGCGAGATGGCGTTTACCTAATTAAAGATGGAGAAGTAGTTGGTGCTGTCAACAACTTTAGATTTAATGAATCGCCAGTTGATCTAATTAATCGAGTTCAGGACTTCACCACGACTTCGATTACCCAAGTTCGTGAATGGGCCGATTACATCGATCGCGTTGCCATGCCTTCCTTGCTAATCAAGGATTTCAATATGTCAACAGTGTCCGTTGCAAACTGAGTTAATTAACTCAAACTTTCGTTAACCAAGGCTGCTTGCTCATCGTCATGCAATTTATGAGAGCCAACTGCTGGAGAAGATGCTTCTGGTCGGCTAACTACTCGGATGCTCCGCTTCATAATCATTGGCAGTTGTAAACCAATAAATGGCCAAGCGCCTTGGTTAGCAGGTTCTTCTTGGGTGAACACCAAATCAATATCATCTGGATAATGACTCAAGGCGGCAGCGATCTCAGGGGCGGGGAGTGGATACAAGCGCTCCAACCGGATTAATGCAATGTCGGTAATACCTCTAGTCTCGCGTTCGGCTAGCAAGTTGTAATAAACCTTGCCAGAGCAAAGGATCACCCTCTTAACTGATTTTTTATCCACAGATACATCATCAATTAATGGTTCGAAAGTTCCAGCCGTAAAGTCTTTGGCAGGACTGGTAGCCATCTTGCTGCGCAATAAGGATTTTGGAGTAAAAACCACCATTGGTTTGTGATGCGGTTGCTTAACTTGCCAACGCAGCAAGTGGAAATAAGAAGCTGGCGTTGATGGGTAGGCAACAGTCATATTGTCTTGCGCACATAAACTCAAGAATCGTTCGATTCGAGCTGATGAATGATCTGGACCTTGCCCTTCGTAACCATGGGGCAGTAGCAGTACTACTGAGGAAGTTTGCCCCCATTTTTGCTCTCCAGAAGATATGAATTCGTCGACAATGGTTTGTGCACCATTAACAAAGTCACCAAATTGGGCTTCCCAGATAACTAATGCTTTTTTATTCGCAACTGAATACCCATATTCAAAACCCATCACAGCATATTCACTTAGTAGCGAGTCGTAAATATAAAGTCGACCCTTGTTAGCTGACTTACTCAATTCCTTCAATGGGAAATAGGACTCACCAGTTTTATTGTCAACAATTGCAGAGTGTCTTTGACCAAATGTGCCACGTCTAGAGTCTTGACCAGATAAGCGAACTAACCGATCCTCTAGAAGTAGTGAGCCAAAAGCAAACATTTCACCTGTCGCCCAGTCAACAGCATCTTCAGTAAGCATGGCGGCACGCTTTTGTAACTGAGGCAGCAATCTTGGGTGTGGGGTTAGATACTCTGGTAAATCAATAACAGTTCGAGCAATTAAATCGAGTGTTTGTCGGTCCACACCAGTTTCAACCAAATGTGGAAATAGCGGTAGGTCAGATTTTGGTGCAGGCTCAGGATCTGTAGTCAATGTTTCCTTGGTTTCTGCAAAAACTCGCTCAAGTTGTTCTTGATAATCTCGAAGGGCTTGTTCAGCTTCTTCGACTGTGATGTCGCCTCTACCAATTAATGCTTCCGTATAGAGCTTTCTAACACTTCGCTTCGCATCGATTTTTTCATAGATTAACGGTTGGGTTAAAGATGGATCATCCGCTTCATTGTGTCCTCGTCGGCGATAGCAGATTAAATCAATTACAACATCTTTATTGAAGGCTTGACGGTAGTCAAAGGCCAACTGGGAAACTCGCACAACGGCTTCTGGGTCATCCCCATTAACATGAAATATTGGAGCTTGCACCATTCTGGCCACTGAAGTTGCATATGTGGAAGATCTAGATTCACTTGGGGCAGTAGTAAACCCAACTTGATTGTTCACAACAAGATGGATAGTCCCGCCAACCCGGTAACCTCGAAGCTGAGACATGTGTAATGTTTCAGCTACTACGCCCTGTCCAGCAAATGCGGCATCACCATGCATCAATATTGGAAGGACTGGGAAACCTTTTGAGCGATCCAAGAGATCAGTTTTAGCCCTGGCAATACCTTCAAGAACCGGGTTAACAGCTTCCAAGTGCGAAGGATTTGCTGCCAAATAAACCTTTATTTGTTCACCTTCAGGTGCTGTGAATTCACCTTCAGTGCCGAGGTGATACTTAACGTCACCAGAGCCTTGAACAGACATTTTATTCTTCGGGGCGTCTTCAAATTCTCTAAAAATTTGCCCGTAGGACTTGCCAGCGATGTTTGCCAATACATTTAATCGGCCTCGATGCGGCATCGCGATAGTCACTTCAGCTAAGCCAGCTTTTGCGGCAGACGTAAGAATTGAATCCAAGGAAGCGATTGCCGATTCTCCACCTTCTAAGCTGAAGCGCTTTTGTCCAACGTATTTTGTTTGTAGAAAGTTTTCAAATGCTTCAGCTGCATTGAGTTTGCGTAAAATTCTTAACTGTTCCTCGCGAGGATTCTTAACATAGCTTCGTTCTACTCGCTCTTGAATCCATTGGCGCTGCAGTGGGTCTGAAATATGCATGTATTCGACTGCAATAGATCTGCAATAGGCCTCTCTCAACGTTTGCAAAATATCGCGCAACTTCATAAATGGTTGGCCGCCAAAACCTCCTGTAGGGAAGGTACGTTCTAGATCCCAAACAGTTAGGCCATGGCTAGACATTCGCAAATCAGGATGAGTTCGCTGCAGATATTCCAGTGGATTGGTATCTGAAATCAAATGCCCACGAGTTCGATAAGCGTGGATAAGGGCATGAACGCGAGCTACCTTGTTGATGTCGTTGTCATGGGAGGCATCAACGTCCATTGTCCATAAATAAGGTTTGAACGGAACTTTAAGTGCAGCAAATACGTCTTCATAGAAACCATCTTTGCCCAGCAATAACTCACTGACGCGCCTCAAAAATTCACCGCTACCAGCACCTTGAATTATTCGGTGATCATATGTTGAAGTTAGAGTTAAAATCTTGCCAATGCCATTGTTAGCAATTACCTCTGGTGCTGCCCCTTGCCATTCTGCTGGGAAGTCGAGCGAGCCAACCCCGATGATCGCGCCTTGACCCTTCATTAATCTTGGAACTGAATGCACAGTTCCAATCGTGCCTGGATTAGTGAGGCTAACGGTAGTTCCAGCAAAGTCCTCAACAGTTAACTTGTTGTCACGTGCTCTGCGCACAATGTCGTCATAAGTTGCCCAAAAAGTTGCAAAGTCCATCTGCTCTGCTGCTTTAATATTTGGGACAAGTAGTTGACGGGAGCCATCTGGCTTCGCTAAGTCAATTGCCAAACCAATATTTACGTTTGGGTGCTTAATTATTCCTGGTTTACCCTCAATTTCAACATAACTTGTATTCATCGCAGGCTGCTCGTGCATGGCCCTTACCACTGCCCATGCAATTAAATGTGTAAAGGAGATTTTGCCACCGCGAGCTCTTGTTAGATGCTCATTAATAAAAGTTCTATTCTCAATTAATAAAGTTGCAGGAAGAGTTCTAACTGATGTCGCGGTTGGAACTGTCAAGCTTTCTTCCATGTTGGTAACTACTCGGGCAGCAGCTCCACGTATCTGCTCGGCAGTTGGATCAATAGTTACCACTTTTGGTTTCTCACTAGGTGCTGCTACCAAAATGGCTTCACCTGAGACTTGTTGGCTAATTGGCGTAATTTGAGGGGCTGGAATATTGACGCCATCAGTTCGAAGTCGCACCTCTGTGCGCTCAGTAGGGGAGTAATCGGCAAAGAAGTCGTGCCAAGCTGCATCAACAGATTTTGGGTCCCTTAAATACTGTTCATAAATCTCATCCACTAGCCATTCATTGGCCCCAAATACCGAAAGTCTTGGATCTACTCCATTTGATCCTGTGTGCTCAGACACTCGCGCTCCTGCTACTGGCTTTAGGGGATAAGCGTATCGGGCCTGCAGTGGCGGTTTGGTCAGAATGACTACAAGGTTGTCCAGTGACCTCAACCACACAGCTTCAGGGCTCAGTAGCCATCATTACCGGTGGAAGCCGTGGCTTGGGTCGCTACTGTGCTGAACAGCTGGCCAGCCAAGGTTGCAAAGTAGTGATGGTTGGCATTAATCCTCAATCTGTAGCTGATGCCCAATTGCAATTACAATCAAAAAATCTTGATGTGATTGGTAAAGTTGCTGACGTAGCAGATCCAGTTGCGATGGATCGGTTAGTTGTTGAATTGGGCGAGTTGGCAAACCCACAGATACTCATTAACTCTGCAGGAGTGATGAGTGCCAAAATGACCAAAACACTTAGAACTTCAAATGATGAGTGGCATCGTGTGCTTGGGATAAACCTTGATGGGGTATTTAACTCGGTTAGTAGATTTGCACCGTCGATGGTTGAGCAAAGATATGGACGAATAATTAATCTTTCTGCTTGTTTAGGAAGATTCACTGGGCCTGGTTTGCTGGGCGGATTAGCTCCTTATCGAATTAGCAAGACTGGCGTTAACGCACTAACTAAAAATCTTGCTGCAGAATTGCAGTTTGGTGCTCGCAACGTGTTAGTTGATGCTGTTTGCCCTGGACACATCCAAACAGATATGGGTGGTGAAACAGCCCCTCGAACTGTGGCTCAAGGTGCCGATACTGTTTTGTGGCTAGCAACTCGTGCTCAAACCGATCAAACCGGGTTGCTATGGGAGGATAGGGAGGTAGTTCCCTATTAGGAGAAAGACATGACCAAAGCCAGAGTCTTAGTCTTTTTGCAGTTTGGATTGCTGGGCGCCTTATTAATGGTGCCGCAAGATACCTCCGTAGATTCTCCAGAAATTTTCACTTGGTTAGCACCCGGTCTGCAGATTCTGGCATTAACCATCTTAATTTTGGCTGCAATCGCGCTCAGACCTGCTTTAACAGTAAGTCCCATTCCAAGAGCAGATGCACCTCTCATCACTAAAGGCATTTACAAATACATTAGACATCCAATGTATTCGGCAGTAATCGCCATTGGCGCGTCCGTCATGTTGCTCAATCCAACGTTGATCACATACATACTTTGGATTTTGTTGGTTTTGACTTTGATGAATAAGGCTGAATATGAAGATGGCTTACTTCGAACCAAGCACCAAGAAGCAGTCAAGTATCAACTTCGAACTGGCACATTTGCTCCTAAATTAAGGAAGGTAAATGAAATCTCGTGAACAAGTTAATGCTGCTTTAGCTAAATTAGTTTCAGATGGCAAGATCTCTAGCGAGCAGGCACAGCTAGTTGCTGAAGAACTTGACCCAACCTCACAAGGGAAGAGTCTTTCCCGGGTGGCTGAGATTGGGAGTTATGCAGGTGCCACTTTGGTTGCAGGTGCTGGATTATGGATGGGCATTGAGTTAACTGAGGGTAATGAAGTTCTGCGAACTGCAATGCTGTTTTTAATCGGTGTGGCACTGTGGGGAGCAGCGTTCTTGTTTTTCAATATTTTAAAACCAAATCAGAATGGCAGCAGTGTCTTGTTTGGGGACACTCGACTTAGATTAGCGAGCACACTTTCGGTATTAGGTTCGGCTTTACTAGTCGGGGCAGCAGCTTCAACATTTAGTAACAACGACTCCAATGAATACGGATCGTTAATTGCGCTCCAAGCGGTTGTCTTATTTGCCATTGCTGCTAAATTCTTTGCAACAGTCCTTCCTGAAAGTGCGCTATTTGTATCTGTTCAAATTTTAGGTGTTAGCTTGTGGGAAAGTTTTGGCAATCCACTTCGAGCAGATTTCCCATGGGTTATTGCCTTGATTATGGTTATTGTCTCGCTAAGTTGGCTTAAGTTTGCCAATCGATTTTCTGCTAAAGACTTAATTGTGGCTGCCAGTATCGGTATGGCCACAATTTGGGCATTGATTTCGCCAAGCTCATATGATCACCGAGCAGTTGGCTTGGCTTTGTTGGCAGCTGTGGTAGCGGTGGCGATGTTTGGTCAGTTTAAAATTGGTGGCTGGGCTTTTACTGCAGGTGCAGTTGGGTCTTTGCTGGCTTTAACATTCCAAGTGGTGGCACCAGTAACACAAAGGGCCCTAGGTTTGTTTATAACTGGCCTTGTGATGTTGCTGGCCTCGTGGCTTTTGATTAGAAGAGATAAACGCAAATCACTGAAGACACTAGACTCTGCCAACTAATTTAAAGAGTAGGTAATCGTGGCTGCGCTATTGGCTTTAATTGCAAGTTTAACCTGGGGTGTTGCTGACTACATGGGAGGAATTGCTTCCAGAAAAGCATCGCCAACCCAAGTACTAGTTGTTGCATACCCATCTGGGGCAGTAATTATTACCTTGATGGCTTTTCTGGCAGTCCCAGGAGAATTTTCTACGGATGCAGCACTTTGGGGTGTTTTGGCAGGAAGCATTGGAGCGCTAGCAGTCGCTTTGTTGTATATCGCATTAAGTCGAGGCCCAATGGGCGTGGTTTCACCAATTACTGCCGTGATGTCAGGTGCGGTACCAACAGCAGTTGGGTTATTAAATGGAGAACGCTTAACACTATTAGGTATAACTGGAATTGCAATTGCAGCGCTTGCCGTAATTTTAGTAAGTCGAGAGAAAGGTGAGCATGTAAAGGTTGCTCCTTCAACAATCCTGATCTCGATAGCTAGTGGAAGTGCGATTGGACTTTATTTAAGTGCACTTAGCTTGGCACCAGAAGAGTCAGGGATCTGGGCTGCAACAGTTGGTCGCTGGACCTCATCAATCTTGGTTGCGGTTGTGGTATTTGCGGTTATCAAAAATTTCACGCGAAATGGTTTTCCATGGATGTTGGCGATTGTCTCTGGATTCTTGGATGCAACTGCAAATGCTGTATTCCAACTTGCCTCACAGCGGGGGCTATTGTCGATTGTGGCCGTTTTGGGCTCGTTGTATCCAGCCACAACAGCTCTGCTCGCTCGCTTCTTAATCCAAGAACGACTCAGTCGAATTCAAATAGTAGGCGTTCTCCTGGCCTTTTTGGCAGCAGCTTTACTGGCCTTGGCCTAGAAGGCCGAGCATTTGTCGGCTGAAACTGCCACAATGTGTGGATGAATAACTCCCTTCTAGTTTCGTTGGCGTTGGCTGTAATTTGCGTGGGCCTGTTAGTTGCACTTTTACGTAAGAGCCCCTCTGCTGCTGGCTCACTAACCGAATCAGATCTATTGGCCCTTACCCAAAAGGTCTTAGATGAACAGGCAGCCAAGCTAAGTGAACAAGCCAAAGAAGCAAGAGAGCGTCAAGAAAAAGAAGATAGCTTACGAAGAGAGTCCTTAGATCAGTTATTAAAACCCTTACAAGAAAATCTTGAAAAAGTCCAAACAAAATTACAGTCCTTGGATACACAGCGCGCTGAACTCAAACAACAACTAGATGACTATCGAGATCTTGGTAAAGAACTAAATGAGAAAACCACTCAACTAGGAAATGCACTCAGACGCCCAGAGATTAGAGGTCGTTGGGGAGAAATGCAGTTGCGAAAATTGGTTGAACTTGCTGGAATGACAAGCTACGTAGATTTTCATGAGCAGATAACTCTTGACGAAGATGACGATCGAATTCGTCCAGATATGGTTGTCACACTGTCTGAAGGTGCGCAGATCGCTGTTGATTCCAAAGTCCCATTGGATGGTTATTTAGATGCAGTTGGTTTACATGGAGAAGAACGCGACCAGGCTATGCAGAAAGTCTCTAAGCAGATTAAATCACACATCAAACAATTATCAGATAAAGCGTATTGGCAAACTTTAGAGAAATCAGCGAACTTTACAGTTATGTTTATTCCTATTGAAGGTGCATTCCATGAGGCAGTGGCAATTGATCATGATTTGATGGAATATGCAGCAAATCATAAGATCTCAATTGCAACTCCATTCACACTACTTGGACTACTTTCCACAATCGCTCGCCTTGAGACTCAATTTCAAATTGCTCAAGAAATTGACGTTTACCTAAAAGAAGCCAGAAAATTACACAAGCGAGCTGAGGTATTTGTTGATCATTTAGGTAAGGCGCAGAAGTCAGTTTCAACAGCTAATAAGCATGTCGATGCTGCAGCACGGTCATTTGATCGAAACTTTATGAAGTCTATAAGTGATATGAATTCGATGGCTTTAGCCTCCGGTAAAACTGATGAACTGGATGCAAGCGAGACACTACTAGAAATAACCGAAGCTGAGTTTGATAACGAATAGTTAGTTGATTACAGATTCAGAGAAGTCTTTTTCAGGGAAGAGTTCTTTAAGAAGTAGTCGCACGCGTAGGTCTATGTCATTTCGGATAGCCCGCACAGACTCAATTCCTTGACCTGCTGGGTCTTCTAATTTCCAATCTAAATAATTTTTCCCAGGGTAGATAGCGCAGGCATCACCACAACCCATAGTTATCACAACGTCACTTGCTTGCACCATGGCATCTTCTAATTTCTTTGGGACTCCATCTAGGATCGCAACCCCCAGCTCTTCGAGTGCTGTCTTGGCAACTGGATTCATGGTTTCAGCTGGCATTGAACCAGCACTTCGCACTACGACATCCTCTGGTGCGTAATGTGCAAGGAGAGCGGCAGCCATTTGAGACCGTCCAGCGTTATGGACACAGACAAACAAAACTTCAGTTGGCTTCATGATTCAATCCTAAGTCTGATTTTCAACACAGTTTGACTTTGCTAATTAACAGCAGGTGAACTATCGCAAAATTTGTCGGGCTGTTCGGTCGTAAGTTAGGTAGTTCCAGCCCCAGTCAATGACTACTTGAAGTCGGTTACGCCCTCCAAGTAGATATGCCAAATGCAGACCTAACCAAGCCAGCCAGGCAATCAAACCACTGATTCGAATTTTGCCAACCCAGACAACTGCATCAGATCTTCCAATTGTGGCCATCGACCCTTTATCGCGATACTTAAGTTCTGGGTGGTCAGGATTTTTAAGGAGGGCGGCAACATGTCTGCCCATCTGCATAGCAACTGGTGCAACCATGGGAAGAATTGTCCCCTTTTCATTGCGAGCAGCGAGATCACCTACTACAAAAATATTTGGATAGCTTGTTCCAGTTGGTCGACAATGCCCATCAACTTCAATGCGACCATCTCGCCTGGCAGAAACTCCCAAGTGTCTAGCCAAAATATCACCCAATGAATTGCCCTTAACGCCAGCAGTCCACACAGTTAAGTTGGATTCCAACAGGCGGCCACCTTTTAAGGAAACGTCCTTAGCAGTTACTTCAGCAACTTGTCCTTGCGTTAGCACCTCAACTCCTCGCCTGATCAAGTCACGCTTTGCAACAGCTGAAAGTGAGTCAGGAAACATTGGCAAGAGTCGCTCACCAGCCTCAACCAAAGTCACCTTGAGCGCTGATGGGCCAAGTTCAGGAAAATCCTTATGTAATACTTTAGATAATTCTGCTAAAGCTCCGGCCAGCTCAACTCCAGTAGGGCCACCACCAACAATGACGATTGGGACTGCATGGTGCCCATATCTAGAAGCATCTTCTAATGCACGCATTACCTTTGATCGAATTAAAAGAGCTTCGTCAATAGTTTTCATTCCTAAGGTGTGCTCTTTAGCTCCCTTTACTCCAAAATCTGCAGTTACGGAACCTGCTGCCACCACTAGGGTGTCATAATTAATGCGCTCACCAGAACCTAGTAGAACTCTATTGTGATCAGGTTCAATATCGATCACCGTATCAAGCAAAAATGTTGCACCACTTTTTCTAATTGCAGCTCGAGCAGGGTGAGCGATCGATTCGGCAGTTAATCCAGCCGAAGCAACTTGATAAAGCAATGGAGAAAATGTGTGATAGTTATGCGTATCAATGAGCGTGATCTGAGAACTGGAATCATCTAACGCTTTGATAAACGACAGGCCGCCAAACCCAGCACCGATTACTACCACTTGCTTCTTTAGGGTCAAATCGGGTTTCACGAAGGCCTTTCTTATGCGGGTCTAAACAGATTCAGAGTCTATTGCCAATAAGGTGACCCGGCATGAGACAAACCAATAAACAGCACACGGGGCTGCTGGTGCGCCTCTGGTAACGATTTTGTACACCTATTTTCTAATCGGTGATGCTTCGTTATCACTTGAATATTTAGGAGTTGCCATAGTGGTCTTTGGGTTAGGAATGGCTCAGTCGCGACAGAAAGGGTCAGCTAAGTAATGGCTCGCACGGCACTGTTATTGGTGAACCCATCTGCTGGGGGAGGCCGAGCCAAACGTAAGGCCAATCTGGTTTTTGATTATTTAGTCAAGTCCGGATGGAGTGTTGAATTAGACGAAAGCAGTGATCTCGCAGATTTACAAAATAAAGTAAGAAGTTGCAATCAGGAAGTACTGGTTCTTCTAGCAGGGGATGGCAGCCTAAGAGCTGCGGCTGAGGAGTTAGTTCGACATCAAAAACCCACGTTACTTGCCCCGCTTCCAGCAGGTAGAGGAAATGATTTCTGTTCTGCTCTTGGAATTTCAAAAAACTTAAATCAAGCGCTGCTAAATCTCTGCACCTCGGCAGAAGTTGTTGCGATAGATGTGCTCAGCATCAACAAAGATCTCATAGCCCTTGGTTCGATCAGCATTGGTCTGGACGCAACTGCTGGGGCTATTGCGCATAGTCTGCAAATGAGCAAAACACTTAAATCTAAACTCCTTAAAGGCGCTCCGCTCTATGTTTATGCAGCACTTAAAGCCTTGCGGTCTTGGCAGACTGCGCCTGTTCAGGTATCAGTTGATGAAGGTGCATTTGAGGACTTAGGAATTTGGCTCTATGTGGTTTCTAATTCTGGAATATTTGGAGGAGGCATGAAAATCTCTCCTAACTCTGGACTAACCGATGGCGTATTTGAGATTATCCAAGTTGGTGAAGTAAGTAAATTTGACTTTTTAAAGACCTTGCCAAAGGTTTTTAAAGGTACACACTTGACACACCCAAAATTAAGTATGCGAACTGCCTATAAACTAGAAATATCCAGTTCCAAGAATTTAAGTGTCTTCGCAGATGGTGACCCAATTACGGATTTACCTATATCAATTGGGATATTGAATTCGGCTCTAAAGGTACTCAAATAAGAAACAGCAGGTGGTGTGTGGACACCACCTGCTGTGCGAGTTGAGACTTCCACGATTGCTCGTGGGCTCCTACCCTCGTATGCGAATTCAACTCTGGCTTACGCAATTAAGCAAATTAGAAAATCTAAAGTTGTAGTTGAGAGTTTTTTAGTTTAGTTTGCTGGTTTTTTGGAGGCTATAAACTCTCGTATTGGTCGACCGTCAGCTATGCCTCTGCGCTCAAATTTGGTTATTGGCCGCCAATTTGGTCTCGCAACTAACTCAACGCAATCAATCCTAGAATCTTGGGCAAGCACCAATGCCATTTGTTTACCGTAATGCTCCCAGTCAGTGATGGCATGAATTCGACCACCAACCTTGAGTTTATTGATAAATAGACCCAAGAATTGATCACTGATAATTCTTCTATTTTGGTGTTTGGTTTTTCGCCATGGATCTGGAAACCAAATGCGGAGCTCATCAAGGGACTCGCTGGGTACACACTCATTTAAAACCTCAATTGCATCCCTTACTACAACCCTTATGTTGGGTAATCCACTTTCTTTCGCCTTTGCAATCAACGAGCCAACTCCTGGAGTGTGCACCTCCACACAAATAAGCAGAACATCTGGATTTTTTTGGGCAAACTCCAACGCTGCCTCACCCATGCCTGAGCCAATTTCCAAAATGACCTGGTGATGTGGATAGATAGACTGGAAATCCCAAACCCCAGGCGGCATCAAGAATTCATCTAGGTAGTTTTGTAGGGCAAATGTTGCAGAAGTCGAAGGCCGGCTACGCCTGGGATGAAACGTGCGGATGTGACTAACGATTGGCATGTAACTGTTTTCTAATTACGCAGACAGGATGGTTGGCTATTTGGGCAGTTCTAACAAATTGCCACCCTAACGATTCATACCAATTCAATTTGTCTTCAGTGTACGCAAACAATTCTTTAAATCCTAAAGATTGAACTTTCTGTTCTTGTGCAGTAACCAGCAGTGTTCCTATCCCTTTTCTTCTAAATCTTGGATGAACAAACACTGCAGCCAACCATGGACCAGATTCATCAGCCCCAGGTAACTCATCATCTTTAAGAACTGAAGCAACTCCAGCCAATTCACCATTGACTAAGGCACAACAAGCCAACGGCACAGATCTAGTGAAATCTGATTCCTTGTAGTGGTTCAAATACCATTGAGCTGAATCATTGGGAAAGGAATCCCGCCACATTCGAACACTCCAGGCTGCGGCCTGGGATCTAAGCGCTGCATCTTTAGGCATTTTGTGAATGCTGATGCGGGTCATGGCTAGATCTTGCCCTAGGTAGGCAAAGATTTCACTATGGCCACTACCTCATTTGTTTACCCACCCCCAACGGATGGAAAACCATTTAGATTGGTTATGGGGTTGCGGCAATTAGATCCAGCAAACTTCCTAGAGGGCGGCTCAGATTTGTTAACTCAAATTCAAGAGCGCAACCAGATAATTGAATTGAAACGTGAGATTGTTTTTCAAGCATTGCCTGATTTTACTGATCCAGCAGAGCAGTTCAAAGAATTGATTCTGCAAAACTTAAGGCAGTTTCATTCTCAGACCTATCAGATCACAGGGAAAAATCTTATTGAACATAAACCATCTGGGATAAAGGTGGATTTAGACACAGATCACCCATTCGTCTGCTTGGGAAGAATTATTCCAGAGGATTTGTGCTTAATGTCTCGGATAGAAAATGAATGGGTCCTAACGGCTGGACTCGTAGCTTATCCATCAAGGTGGAGTTTGCAGGAAAAGATCGGTCAAGGGTTAGACCAAATTCATCAACCAGTTCCTGATTATCAAAAAGCATTGCAGCCAGTCATGACCCCTACTTTTGACAAACTAGTTTGGCAGCGTCCAGTTTGGCGTTTGAATTGGGCACTGCATAGCTCTCCCCAGTTACACCAACCAACTGCCGTGCACATGGACGCAGATCCGTGGGATTACTGGTGGCGAACTGAGCGCCAAACCTTAACCAAACTTGAGGGTCAAGATCACATACTTTTCACAATTCGAAACCGCACTGAACCATTAAGTCTGATAAAGCAAAACCCAGAGGCAGCTAAGGGGTTTGGAGAAGCTTTGGCATCTCTTAGCCCTGAGACAATTGCCTATAAGGGGCTGTCGAAACAACATCAACAAATAGTCGATGCGCTTTGCTCATTAAAGCTAGGGAATTAAATCTACTAGTTTTGCTGCTAACTCGATTTCGGTTGCTTGATCACGGGTCAAAGTTTGGGCAGGGTAATTGTCAACATGAGCAAATGGATCGGCTAATAGCTTTACCTGAGATAATTCCTGAAGTACTGCTTGCCCACAAAAAGGTGCATAAACTGCACTGTAGCCACCTTCATGTGTCATCAAAATTCGACCATCACAAACTTCTGCAGCAACTTTCATCAGTTTGGCTGTAAGAGATCCATATCCATTTGCAGTTAAAAGCATTCGACCCAAAGGATCAAAGACACAGGCATCAAATCCAGACGCGACAATAATTAGTTCAGGCTTAAATTTCAAGATAGCTGGAACTACCACTTGATCAAATACGCTCTCATATCCTTGATTACCAACTCCTGCAGGTAGTGGAACATTTATGTTTGTTCCGATGGCATTCGAGGCTCCCGTTTCAGATCTCAAACCACTATCGTGTGGGTATAGACGATCTTGGTGAATAGAAAGAGTTAGGACAGAAGCGTCATCGTAGAAAATATCTTGTGAGCCATTACCGTGGTGCACATCCCAGTCAATGATTGCAACCCTTGAAATCCCATGAACTCCTTGAGCATGTTTTACGGCTAGCGCTGCATTAGAAAATATGCAATAACCCATCCCTAGGTCTGAAACAGCATGGTGTCCAGGTGGTCGAACTAATGCGTAGCCATTTGTAATTTTCTTACTAAAAATTGCGTCAACCATTTCCAATATGCCACCTGCAGCTAAGGCCGCAATCTCATACCCACCTTTACCGAATGGAGTGGTCAAATCTCCAGCGTCACCACCAAGTCTTAGCTGTGACTGAGATTTAATCGAGTCTATGTAAGTTTGTGTGTGAACCCTGAGCAATTCTTGATTTGTTATTTGCCGTGGCTCAATTCTGATTAAGTGCTTGATTAATCCTGATACAACAATCAACTCATGAATGCGCCGCTTAGTGTCTGCATGTTCATAATTGTGGTAGGGCTGCAAACCTATGCCTGCGTCACTGGGGGCATCCCCAGCAAACGTTCCGGTGTCATGCCAGCCAAAGACTTCATGGTAAAGGTATCCCGTATTCACAGGGACATCTAACTACATCGTCTATCCTTAGGGTATGGCTGACTTTTCCTTTGACATCGTGAGCAAGGCAGACCGCATGGAAGTAGACAATGCGGTTAATCAAGCTATCCGAGAACTCGCCAACAGGTTTGATTTCAAGAACACCAATGCTGCAATTGAACTCACTGGCGAGAAAATAAAAATTTCTGCTGACACCGAAGAGCGCTGCAAAGCAGCTTTTGAAGTGCTTAAGGATAAGTGGGTTCGGCGTGAGTTGTCCTTGAAGCAGTTAGATACTTCAGACCCGTTGCTCTCTGGCAAGACTTACTCTCAAAATGCAGTAATCAAAGAGGGAATTTCCAGCGAGAATGCTAAAAAGGTAACTAAGTTAATTAGGGACCAAGGACCGAAATCAGCCAAGTCTCAAATTCAAGGGGATGAACTGCGAGTTAGTAGTAAAAGTAAGGATGACCTCCAGGCAGTAATGGCTCTTGTTAAGGGTGCTGATTTTGATTTTGCAGTGCAGTTTACAAATTTTCGTTAGTTATTGACTTTAAGGACATTACTTTCTTGGGTTTTCCCATCTGAAGAGATGAGAACAGCTTTTATCTCAAAGTTTGAATAGCTCTTCACAGAATTTGGGTCTAAAAAGTATCTAAACGGCGCAGTTGCATCTGTTCCCAGTAACTCCCAGGACGTTGAATTTGGGTACTTTATCCAGAACTGACCTTGAGTTAGATCTTTAGTTTCAACTTCTAGCTGAATTGAATTAAACCCAGTCCCTGGATCTTTAGTTAAAGCTAACTTCTTTATGGTGGCCCCAGCAAGATTAAGCTCGCGATCAGATTGCAGAACTAATGTTGATAAGGCAGGTACCGTGAATGTAACTTGATTACCCTTAACCTTAACTACAGATTTTCCGAGCAAATTCTTCCATCGGGCATCGCTAGTACTCGTTCGAATTGTTATCGTTCTAGGTTTTGCTGTGTTGTTAAATCCAACTAAGTATTCGATATTCTCTTCTGGATCACGTTTGGAAACTACAGTAACTGCAGAATTGGCGACACGTACCTGCATCTGATGGTTTCCCAAGCCTGGATGGTCTTTCCGTAAGGCACTCAATGTCTTCAGATACTTTGCCAAGGGATGAGTTTCAGTAGCTTTAAACGAATCCGAATTTCCAATTGGCTTTCCACCAACTCGCAGCTCAGTTTTCCAAACGTCAACTGCTGTTTGGAACATGTCCTGCCTGGCTAATTGGTCAGTGCCTGAATAGCTACCAGTCATTCCTACCTCATCACCGTAGTAGACGGTTGGAATTCCGCGAGTTAAATACATTAAGTCATGCGCTAACTTGACACGTTTTATGGCATCTGAATCAGACTGATATCTCGCAGTTGAGATAAACAGTCCCACTCTACCCATATCGTGATTACCTAGAAAAGTAACTAGATTATTTGCATTCGTTGTCTGACTTATGTAGTAATCATCAGCAAGAAACAAATTTCTTAAAACTACCCCAGTTTCAAGCCCTGTTGCAAAAGAAACAGCTGCCTTCTGAAAAGGAAAATCTAGAGCACTATCCAGCTTTTCACGTCTAACATAGTTCATTAGTTCGGCAGGATTTGATTCCCAAACTTCACCAAAAATAGTGAAGTTATTTACTCCCACAGATTTAGCAGCTGAATCAATTAACGGATTCCAACGTTCAAAAAACTTTTCATCGACATGTTTGGCAGTATCAACTCGAAACCCAGAGAGACCGTAGTCCTTAATCCAATCGCCATATACATCTGCCCAACCCAAATATACTTCTGGATTCTCAGTGGCTAGATCATCGAGGGTGAAAAAGTCACCCATGCGTTGACAATTAGCGCCTCCCCAGCAATTATCTAATGTCCCAACGCCGTGGTAATTTGAAATCTTATTGAGCCAGGATGGAGATCTAGCACCCTCTAATCCAGCAGGAATATATGCAGTCTTTCCGTCGTACTTATTTATGTCACCAGTGTGGTTTGTAACCACATCCAAAACCACTTTCAATCCAAGCTTCTTAGCGCAGTTAGTGAGTGCTAGGAACTCAGCCTTAGTACCCAGGTGCGGATCTGTAGTGTCAAATTTCACCCCCCAATAGCCGTGGTAGCCAGCTCCCGAAGTTGTGGCCTTTGCTTGCTCCACAATTGGAGTCAACCAAACTGTCGTAAAGCCCAATTCCTTGATTCGATACAAGCCTTTATCACCAGGAGCGCATGTCCCAGTTAAGCCCCTAAAGTCGCCACCATGGAAAAAAGCAGTATGGCTTTTTAAAAATCCGTCAGTGGGATCGCTCGTCAAGCCCCCAGCCAGGTCATTGCTAGGGCTGCCATTTAGATACCTATCTGTAAAAACAAAGTAGATAAGTTCATCCGCTAATTGCGTTCTAATGGCTTCGGGTTTAGTTTCAGCAGCACTTACGGTGCCTAATGTCGAGATGGTGCCAATCAGGATCAGCACCACTAATTTACGCATGTAATTATCCCTTAGTCGATCCAGCAGTCAAGCCATTAATAATGTATTTCTGTAACCAAAGAAACAAGATCACAATGGGAATAGATGCTAGTAGTGAACCAGCTGCGAATGGACCCCAATTTTGTCCGTATTGAGCTCCAACAAACTGCTGAAGTCCAACTGCGACTGTTCTGCTTTCAACGTCAACTAAAAAGAGTCTAGCCACAATGAATTCGTTGAAAGTTCCAATAAAGGAAAGCAAAGCAACTACAGCCAGAACTGGTGCGGCCAGTGGCAAGAAGATTAACCAAAAAGTTTGCATTGGGCTTGCCCCATCCATCTTGGCTGCCTCATCCAATTCAACTGGGATTGAATCCACAAAACCTTTGAGTAGCCAAATGTTTACACCCATTGCGCCCCCCAAATAGATAAGAAGCAATCCACCTTTACTTCCCAGGCCAAGACTTGGGGCAAAAGTGTAAATACGTTCCATAATTACATAAATCGCAGACAATGCCAAAATGGCTGGAAACATCTGCACAAGCAAAAGTGTCTGTAATCCAATCTTTTTTCCTTTGAAGCGCATCCTGGAAAATGCAAATGCTGATGCTGAGCCGATAGCCACTGAGATTATTGAAGAAGCTGCAGCAATGAGTAAGGTGTTTTGCATCCACTTAAGAAAAGGAATAGTTGGGTCATTGAATAAAGACTCATAGTTATTCAAACTAAATTCTCTTGGAATAAATGAATCAATTTGTAGTGAGCCAGTCGGATTAAAGGAACTAAGAACTACTAAGTAAATCGGGAATAGGGCAAACAGAACTAAGGTCAGTGCGTATGCGTGCCTCCAAGATGCGATCAAGAATTTTCTCATTTGCCAAACCCTTCAAGAACTTTAGAACGCCTAATACCAAACATCGAAATAGAAGCCACAATAAAGAAGATAATTACTGAAATCGCACTGGCTAGCCCTAGGTCTTGGATGTATGAGCCAAAGGCTATGTTGTAGGTATAACTGATCAAGATGTCTGTAGCCCCAGCAATTTCTCCTGCTGATTCATCGCGGGGTCCACCGCCAGTGAGCAGATAGATCAAATTAAAGTTATTGAAGTTAAAAGCAAATGATGCGATCAACAGAGGAGTCAAAATTTGTAAAAGCAGCGGTAAAGTAATTTTTGAAAATATCTGTCGCCCATTAGCCCCATCTATCGCAGCAGCCTCATTCAATTCATTTGGGATAGCTTGCAGCGCACCGCTTGAGATTAAGTAGAAATACGGGAATCCAAGCCATAAATTCACCATAATTACTGCAAATCTTGCAAAAGAGGCATCTTCAAACCATGCAATCTCTAAGCCAAGGAGCTGGTTAATTGCTCCATAGTCTCTATTAAAGATACCGCCCCAAACCAAGATGCTGATTAAGCTTGGAATTGCATACGGCAGGATGAGAATTGACCGATAAAGTCTTTTCCCAAACAAAGGTTTGTCTAGAACAAGTGCTAGAACCAATCCCACCGCGAATGTAGTTAATACAGTGAGTGAAGCAAAGATAATTGTCCAGATAAACACTGTAATAAACGGTCCACGCACCCGTTCGTCAAAAATTAGTTTTCCGTAATGCTCGAACCAGATGGGTGTTCGCCAACCTGGTTCGAGAATAGTCTCGGGATTATTCTCAAGAGCAAAATTACCCTTGCCATTGTTTAGATAGGCTTCTCCGGTGTACTGATTAACAAAACGATCCGTATCTTTTTCGTATTGCAATACTTGTTGTGCAACAACAGCTACTTCAAAACCTTCGGTCACAACAAACGCATCACCATCATAGAAAAATCGAGTCTCGATAACTTCAGCATCAAATTCTGACAA
>SXGQ01132970.1_pt1 | contig 38384 bp, 33 predicted proteins | sample 3178371 | NCBI WGS metagenome assembly SXGQ01 (sample SAMN11356859, study PRJNA531348) | freshwater metagenome | isolation source: freshwater sample F1-20 | place: China: Fuxian Lake, Yuxi | collected 2017-12-25
CTCCACACGCTCTCGGACGGCACGAAGCAGATCCTCAAGCGCGTCGACGGACCGATCGAGATGCGCCTCTATGTCAGCAAGGGCAAGGAGCGCATGCCCGAGCAGCTCAAGACGTTCGTCCAGTCGGTCGAGGATCTCCTCAGTGAGTTCCGGGTGCAGTCCGGCAACCAGATCGAGATCAAGAAGCTCGACCCTGAACCCGATTCCGAGGCCGAGGACTCCGCGAAGTCCGACGGCATCCAGGGACAGCCCCTCTCCAACGGCGAGGAGTTCTATCTGGGTGTCGCAATCGAGAACCCGCCCGAGAAGGTGGCCCTGCAGCTCATGCCCCAGCGTGAGAAACTCCTGGAGTATGACCTCGCCCGGGCTGTCTCCCAGGTCCTCTCCACCAACAAACCGGTCATTGGTGTCATGACTCCGCTCCAGGTGATGGGTGGGATGAATCCCATGATGATGCAGATGGGACGTGGCGGTCAGAGCGAGCCCTGGGTGTTTGTCAGCGAGCTCAAGCGCGATTTCGACGTCCAGACTGTCCCGATGGACACGGACTCGATCGACGAGAAGGTGAAGGTGCTCCTCGTTGTCCATCCGAAGGACATCACCGACAAGGCCCAGTTCGCGATCGACCAGTTCGTGCTCCGCGGCGGGCGACTCGTGGTGTTCGCCGACGCCCTCTGTCTCTCCGATGCCCAGCGTCCGCAGATGGGTGGGATGGGCATGAACTTCGGCACCAGCTCCTCGCTGCCCAAGCTGTTCAAGTCCTGGGGCCTCGACTTCAGCTCCCAGGTGGTCGCCGACACCCAGTTCATGAAGGAGCTCGGGGGTCGAGACGGCCGGCCACAGTTCGTGCCCGGATTTCTGTTCATCAACTCCAAGGGCGTGAATCCGAAGGATGCCGCGGTCGGACAGATCGACGACATCTGGATGCCGTTCGCCGGTGCGATCCAAGGGGTGGCCGCGGGCGGTCTCAAGTCTGAGCCGCTCCTGTTCAGTTCGACCGACTCCCAGCTGGTTGACGGCATCACGGCGCAGCTCAACCCGGAGAAGGTCCTCCAGGACTTCAAGGCATCCGGAGTCACCTACAACCTCGGTGTCCGCCTCTCCGGCAAGTTCAAGACGGCCTTCCCGGAAGGAAAACCGTCGACGAGTGACACCAACGCCCCGGCTGGGCCGGCGGCGCTCAAGGAAGGCGCCGCCGAGAACACGGTCTACGTGTTCGGCGACGTCGACATGCTGGCCAACAACTTCACGGTCCAGATCAACCCGATGTTCCGGGTCGCGACGCCGATGAACGGCAACCTGAGCCTGCTCCAGAACATCGTCGAGCAGGCCTCGGGTGATCCGAGCCTCGTGGGAGCCCGCAGTCGGGCGTCGGTACGTCGGCCCTTCACGGTGGTGCAGGAGATGGAGGCCGCGGCCCGCAAGAGCTACCAGACCAAGATCGAGTCGCTCGACGCGAAGCTCCAGGAGCTGCAGACCAAGCTCAGCGAGATGCAGGTCAAGAAGGAGGGCAACTCCGCCCGCCTGATCCTGTCACCCGAACAGCAACAGGCGCTCAAGAACTTCACAGAGCAGCAGGTCAGCACCCGCAAGGAACTGCGGGTCACCCGCCGCAACCTCCGTCAGGATGTCGACGCGCTCGAGAATCGGCTCAAGTGGCTGAACATCGCCGCCATGCCGATCCTTGTTGCCGCCGTCGGTATCACCCTCGCTGTCGTCCGCCGTCGCAGGATGGCGGCACGCTAGGAACCGATCCCGCTCCCCTGTCATTGATCGAAGAAACGATTGGAACGATATCCCGATCCTCGACGCATGAAATCACGACAACTGATGCTTCTGGTAGTGGCCGCCCTCGTCCTGGGCGGCGGTGGACTCTGGGTCCTTCGCCAGCGGAGCGCCGGCTTCGAGCGCTCCAAGACCCACATGGGTGGCAGCCTCCTGGGCGCCTTTGATGGCGCCTCTGTGGCGGCGGTCCGCATCACCCAGGGATCCAACTCGGTCAACGTGGTATCCGATCCCTCCGGCTGGGTGGTCCGGGAGCGGGGCAACTACCCTGCGAACGTCACCGACCTCGCCGCATTCGTCCGGAAGCTCGCGGAACTGAAGGTCACCCGGCCCGTCAAAGTGGGCGCCTCTCGCCTCCCGATGCTGCAGCTGTCGGGCGACGGATCAACCCTCGTCGAGCTGCTCGACGCCTCCGGGAAGCCCGTGAAGTCACTCCGCCTCGGCAAACAGAGCACCCGCGGGGGTGAGGACGATATGATGGGGGGCGGCGGCATGCCCGACGGCCGCTACGTCCAGATCGGCGATGCAATCTCTCTGATCAACGATCCGATGGGCAACGCCCAGCCGAGGCCAGAGAACTGGATCGCCAAGGAGTTCATCAAGGTCGAGCAGCCGGTCCGGGTCGAGATCCTCTACGCGGAGCCCACCAACAGCTTCTCCCTGAGCCGGACCAATGAGTTCGCGGAATGGGTCCTGTCCGACGCGAAGGACGGTGAGTCCCTGGACAAAAACAAGCTGTTCGCCTTCAACAGCCTGATGAGCGGTCCCAGCTTCACCGACCTCGTCCTCAATCCGGACCTCGCCAAGCTCGGCCTCGACAAGCCCACCTTGGCGAGGATCGGTACGGCATCGGGCCTCGTGTACGAGATCAAGATCGGTGCGCCCGATGGGGAATCCTATCCGGTGCAGGTTGCGGTCTCGGGCACTCCTGCCCGGGAGAGGACTCCTGGCAAGGACGAGAAGCCGGAGGACAAGGAACGCCTCGACAAGGAGTTCAAGGACAAGCTCGCCAAGCTGGATGAGAAGCTGAAGACGGAGCAGGCCCTCGGGAAGTGGACCTTCACGCTGGGCAAGTGGACGGTCGAGCCGCTGCTCAAAAAGCGGTCGGATCTCTTCGCCGACAAGAAGGTTGATGGGGGGCCGGCAGGCGACGAGCCGATCCCGGGTGGCGATGCGGTCCTGCCCCTCAAGCTGCCGGGAGCGGAGTGATCCGGCGGCGGAACTGTAACGGCCGACGATCGGGAATGATCGTCGGCCGTTTCGCTTTTGTGTGGGCTGTGTAGGTCGATCGCGTGGCCGCTCACGAGCTGCTTCAGATCCTGAGGAACAACCGCTGCCGGTACATCCAGAGGAGGATGAGCCAGAGCACCGCGAATGTGGCGGCCCCGTGGAAAAACGGTTCGTATGCTGCACCAAAGAACTGGAAAGCCTGCTGGCCCAGATGGGTCGTCAGATTCTTGGCGATGAACCCGTCGAAGAGATGGGCGATGCAGTAGGCGGCGATCGAGTTCATGCCGATGACCTGGAGGGGGAAGAGGGCACGGGACAGGTGGAGCCTCTCGATGAGCGCGTAGAACGTCGCCATCAGGAGAAAACACCAGCCGCCACTGAAGAGGACCCAGCTGGGGGTCCATATCCGCTTCACAATTGGGCAGATGCCGAGCTGGTTCAGAAACCATCCCGAGGCGATGCCAGCGACACCTGCGATCAGCAGCCAGATCATCCGCCGTAGGTGGGAGGGCGAGTTCCGGAGCACGTCGCCAGCGAGCACTCCGAGGAGCATGGTGCCGAGCGTGGGGATGAAGCTCAGGGTGGCGTAGCCGCCACCGTTGTAGACCCACTCCTTGGCGCGTGGGAACCAGTTCAGGATCTCGCGATCCGCGGCCCACGCGAGGTTGGCATTTTTCTGCCAGTGCTCCGCGAACCCGGAGTGGCCATGCTTCTGAAGCCAGTCGGATGGGACCCCGACCGCGCTGAAGTCGAATCCCTGGCCCGGGGTGTAGACGGCAAAGGCGGCCCAGTAGCCCACCAGGAGGACGGCCAGTGCACCCCACTGGATCCGGCGTGACATCATCCCGAGGGCGAACAGGAATGGATATCCGAGGCCGATCTGGGAGAGCGTGTCCTCGAGGGTCCAATTCGACTGCGAGGCGCCCGTCGATCTTAGGAAGACCCCTAGCAGGACGAGGATCACGGCCCGCCACAGGGCGTGGAACCACATCCCGACCCGGGACTGCCCCCGTGCGATCCGCGAGGCGATGGAGAAGGGCAGGGCGACCCCGACGAGGAAGGAGAACGACGGTTGAATGAGATCGTGCAGCACGCAGCCGACCCATTCGACGTGCTCCTGGTGGTGGCAGAGGGTGTCCCAGAACCCGCTGGGCTGGCCGGCCGACCGGAGGTTGCTGGCCACGGCACAGAACCGGAACAGCTCGCCCATCATCAGGAACATCACGAACCCGCGGTAGACGTCGATGGAGCCGAGACGTTTTGGCAGGGAAGGGTTGGCTTCGGAGGACATGATGTGACGGTCACCGACCCGGCCGGCCGACTGAATCAAAAAGTGGGATGAGGAGGGTGCTTCGGATGATGGGTCGAGGTGAGTGCCGGACCGTATAACAGGGCGTGGTTTCGAACACGGCTACCTCGTGTTGCCGGATGAGGGGTTGAGGGCGACGGGATTTCAGACTAGTCCTTGTCGACCTCGGACACCGTTCCTGGAATGAGCACGCCCAGCACCCCCTCCCTGTTGATCGTCGACGACGAGAAGACCACCCGCGAAGGACTACGGGCGGCCTTCGAAGACAAGTTCGATGTCTACGTTGCCGAGGATGCCGCACGGGCCTGGCAGCTGCTCGAGGAGGAATCCTTCGCGGTCATGCTCACCGACCTGCGCATGGCGGGTGAGGATGGACTGAAGCTGATCCGGCGCGCCAAGTCCCTCGAACACCCCCCGGTCTGCATCCTGATGACGGCTTACGGTTCGGAGGATGTCGCGGTCCAGGCCATGAAGGAGGGGGCCGACGACTACATTTCGAAGGGCAAGCTGCAGATCGATGAGCTGGAGCTCCGCATCCGGCGCGCATTGCAACGCCAGAACCTCGAGTCGGAGAACCGTCAGCTCCACCAGCGCCTGGAGAAGCGGTTTGGCGTCGAGAACATCATCGGGGAGGCCCCGTCCATGAAGGAGGTCTTCGAGACCATCCGGGCCGTGGCTCCGACCAAGGCGACCGTCCTGATCACGGGAGAGAGCGGCACCGGCAAGGAACTCGTGGCCAAGGCCATCCACCAGAACAGCACCCGTGCCAAGGGGCCGATGGTCACCGTCAACTGCGCGGCCCTGCCCTCCACGCTCCTCGAGAGTGAGCTGTTCGGGGCCGAGCGGGGTGCCTACACCGGGGCCCATGAGCGCCGCATCGGACGCATCGAGCAGGCCCAGGGAGGGACGCTGTTCCTCGACGAGATCGGCGTGATCGATGCGACCACGCAGGTGAAGCTGCTCCGGTTCCTGGGCGAACGGACCTTCGAGCGACTGGGATCCAGCAAGACCCTCACGGCGGATGTCCGCCTCCTGATCGCGACGAACAAGGACCTCATGACTCTCGTGAAGGAGGGGAAGTTCCGTGAGGACCTCTACTATCGCCTCGCGGTCGTCCCCATCCAACTTCCACCCCTCCGGTCCCGTGCCCTCGACATCCCAGCCCTCGCGGCGGCGTTCCTGAAGGAGTTTGCGGCCGACAATGATAAGCCGGTCACGTCGATCAGCACTGAGGCCCTCGAGCTGATGCTCAAGTACCACTGGCCGGGCAACGTCCGTGAACTCCGCGCCGCCATCGAACACGCCGTGGTCCTCTGCCGTGGCGATCAGATCCTGGGTCGGGATCTCCCGCAGCCGGTCCGGACGCCCCAATCGGTCTACACCGAACAGGCCACCCGGGAGCAGTTGGCCACGGGGAAGCTCTCCATGAAGGATGCGGAGAAGCAGCTGTTGATCCACGCCCTCCAGGAGACCGGGGGCAACCGGACCCTCGCCGCCAAACAGTTGGGCATCAGCCGTCGGACCCTCCATCGGCGACTCCACGAGTTCGGGCTCGAGGAGCTGTGACCCGGCAAGGTGTTCGTCTGGCAGGCGAGGTTGTGGATTCCCCTGCTGACGTGGCCTTCTGTGGTCTGTTCCCCTCGGCGCGTGGGCTGCGGTACTGACGGGATCAGTTCGACAGCCGCGTGACCTTCAAGTCGTCGAAACGAACCGGGGTCCCGGAGAACGGCATGCCCCAGACCGATGCCTTACCCGAGGGTTGGAGCTTGGTTTCGGTGAAGGTGATCATCGGATCGACGGGTTCGGGACTTCCATCCAGCCACACCCGGCCTTCCACCCGATGCTCGGAGTCGGAGACCTTCCGGACCCGGATCCGAAGCTGGGTCCATTGGCCTGATTTCCACTGGAATGGGGCCGAGGCCACGATGCTGTCACCGCGGACCAGCTCGATCGTATCCTTGGCGGCCGCCACCTGAAGCCGGTAGCCGCTGGCCCCGTTAAGTCCGAGGCTGAACGTCGGCTGTTTGCGCCCGCTTTTCGTTCCGAGGATGCGGGCCCCTGCCTCGATGCCGGAGGCCTCATTGGGGCCGAACAGGAATCCGTAGGATTCGAGAGGGGCCCCGGGCAGCTCGGCAAATCGGTTGCCGGCCTCCTCCTTGATGCTGAAGGAGCCATCGAGCACGAGGAACTCATCGGGCAGCTCGGGCCCCTTCAGGCTGGTGAAATCCTGCTGGTACAGCGCATCCGCTGCGGAGACGGACATCACGGTGGCGAGTGTCAGGCTGGCGATCCAGGGGGTCCAACGAGGCATGGGCGCAGACTAGGCGGGCAGCATGGCCCCGGCAACCGTCCGGCACCGTGATATTCCTCTTCCGGGATGGCTCCGACATCGTGGATGCGGGGACCGGTTGGTCTTTGTGGGGAATCGAGGGCATAGTCGCCCCGTGCGCATCCTTGTTGCCATCACCGGAGCCAGCGGGTCGATCTATGCCCAACGGCTCCTGGACTGCCTCGACCCCGCGGTCCACGAGGTGCACGTCATGACCAGCCAATATGCCCCACAGGTCATGACGACGGAGCTGCCAGGTGGACTCCAGCTGAGGGACGGGGTTCAGCAGCATGGGTTCCGGTCGATGAACCTCCCCTTCGCGAGCGGATCGAATCCGCCTGACGCCATGGTGGTGATTCCCTGCAGCATGGGTACCCTGGGTCGGATCGCCCATGGGCTGAGTTCCGATTCCCTTCTGCGGTGTGCCGATGTGGTCCTCAAGGAGCGTCGTCGACTGATCCTCGTCCCGCGTGAGACCCCGCTGTCCCTGGTCCATGTGAAGAACTTCGAACTGCTGATCCAGTCCGGGGCCCAGATCATCCCTGCCAATCCCTCGTTCTACACGGGCCCCAGATCGGTGGTGGAGGTGGCCGACACGGTCGTGGCCCGGGTGCTCGACCATCTGGGAGTGGTCCATGCACTGGTCCATCGATGGACCGAGGAGCCGGAGTGATCCCGTGAGCATTCAGACCGTGTCGCTTGTGCGCCTCGCGATTCTTAACCCTGGCCTGCCGTCGATCATGGCAGCAACCGTTGGAGGACCATGGCAGGTCTGATTCAACGTCTGGGTGAGTTCATCAAGTTCAGCCATACGGTCTTTGCCCTTCCGTTTGCATTGGCCTCGATGCTCGTGGCGGCCCGGGATCATCGAGGCTGGCCGGGCTTCCGGGTGTTCCTCCTCGTCCTCGTCGCTGTCGTCGCCGCAAGGACGTGTGCCATGGCCTTCAACCGGATCGTCGATCGCCGGTTTGACGCCCTCAATCCGAGGACGGCGCGACGCCATCTCCCGACCGGTGAGATCGGACTCCCGGCGGCCGTCCTGTTGTGCCTGGCGGGCGGTGCGGGACTGTTTGGGGCGAGCTGGGGCCTGAACCCGCTTTGCTTCGCGTTGTCCCCGGTCGCCCTGTTCTTTCTCCTCTTCTACTCCCTCACAAAGCGCTTCACCGACTTCACCCACGTCTGGCTCGGAATCGCCCTGGCCATCGCACCCCTGGGAGCCTGGATCGCCGTGAAGGGATCGATCGAATTCCTCCCGGCAATCGACGGGGTCCGTGGATTGGCTTCCATCCGCCAGGGGATCCTTGTGCCGGCCACCCTCGCCTTGGCGGTCGTGCTCTGGCTCGTCGGGTTCGACATCATCTACGCAACCCAGGACTACGACTTTGACCGCCGACAGGGTCTCCATTCCCTCGTGGTCCGGTGGGGCCCCCGCAATGCGCTGGGAGTGGCCTTCCTGTCCCATGTCTTCATGTGGGCGGTCCTGGTCCTGTTCGGTGTGCTCTGTGGCTTCCGGTTCTCCTATTGGATCGGTCTGTTGCTGTTCCTGGGACTCCTGCTGTTCGAGCACTTCCTCGCCCGGAAACGCGACCCGGTCTCCATCAACCTCGCTTTCTTCAACCTGAATGCCGCCATCAGCGTGATCCTCCTTGTCGTGGTGGCGGTCGAGGTCGTCTTTCCTTGGTTCCGGCTCCGGTGGTACTGACCCGCCCCGGGTCCCTGGGACCGCGCAGACCCGTTCCCATCGAGTTAGCTGGAACAGGCCTGGTCTTCCGGGATCCATTAATTTCTCTTTTCGAAACTCTGTTGCTTTTGGGGGATGTGGCGTAGGCTGAGCGGGTGCAAATCCAGAGCTTCCGCGTCTTCTGTGACCTGGCTGAGACCGAGAGTTTCACCAAGGCGGCACAGATCAACGGTGTGACCCAGAGCGCTGTAAGCCAGCAGGTGAGTTCCCTCGAGAAGCAGCTGAAAGTCCTGCTCATCGAGCGCAGCAAGAAGAAGTTCCGACTCACGCAGGAGGGGCAGCTCCTCTACGAGAGCGCCAAGCAGATAGTCCAGACGTTCGACACGCTTCTGAGCCGCCTCCAAGAGGTCCGTGACGTGGTTTCCGGCAGCATCCGGGTTGCGACGATCTACTCCATCGGACTCCATAATCTTCCCCCCTATGTGAAGCGGTTCCTCAAGGCCCATCCCACGGTCTCGGTCCACATCGAGTACCAGCGGGCCAACCAGGTCTACGAGGATGTCCTGGGCAATGTGGTCGACCTGGGACTGGTGGCCTATCCCAACAAGGACCCGCGGCTCGACATCGTTCCGTTGAGGGATGAGACGATGGTGCTGATCTGCACACCGCAGCACCCCCTCGCCAAGCTGAAGTCCGTGACCTTCGCCCAGCTCCAGGGCCAGAAATTCATCGGCTTCGAGCACGACATCCCGACCCGGAAGGCAATCGACAAGGTGCTCCGAGACGCCGGCGTGGAGGTGCGGATGGTGATGGAGTTCGACAACATAGAGACAGTGAAACGGGCCGTGGAGATCGAGGCTGGAATCGCGATCATACCGTTGGGCACCGTGACCCAGGAGGTCTCGAAACACACCCTGGTCAGCATCCCGTTCTCGGACACGTTGCCCGGACGTCCCCTGGCCGTGATCCATCGTCGGAGCAAGGTGCTTTCACCCGCCCTCAAGCGATTCATCGAAATCCTGAAGGAACCCGCCTGAACCGATTTCCACTCCGGAAACTGAATCCGGATGCCCGTGGGATGGATGCTCGCGGCGGCAGACCCATCCTACCTATCGGAGCCCGTAGAACCGGGCGGCGTTGAGTCCCCAAAGTCCCTCGAACTCGGAGGGCTTCAATCGGGCGTGGGTCCGGACGTAGTCGTCCAGGAGTTCCACGACCCTCGGATAGCTCGCCGCCAGAAGACAGACGGGCCAGTCCGAACCGAACATCAGCCTTCCGACTCCGAAGGCCTCGAACACCACATCGAGGAAGGGGATGAAGTCGTCCTTCTTCCAGTTCTGGTGATCCGCCTCGGTGACCATCCCCGAGACCTTGCATAGAACGCTGGGATGCTGGGCGAGTTCCCGGATCTGTTCACGCCACGGCGACAGGGTGCCGGTCCGGATGAACGGCTTCGCGATGTGATCGAGAACGAACGGTTGTTCGGGCAATGCCCGGACCAGCTCCAAAGCTGCCGGAAGCTGTTTCGGATAGATGAGGATGTCGTAGCGGAGGTTGAATGCCCGGAGTCGTGAGATGCCGCGCTGAAAGGCGGGTCGAAGCAGGAACCGGTCGTCGGGTTCGTCCTGGACCACATGGCGGATCCCGACCAGCCGGGGATGTCTCGCGAGCCGGGCAAGGTTGTCCTCGACGCGGTCATGCTGCAGGTCGACCCAGCCCACCACTCCTCGGATCCGAGGATCCTGGTCCGCGAGGGACAGCAACCATTCGGTCTCGGCGACGGTCTGTTGGGCTTGGACGGCGATGGATCCGTCAAAGCCGAGCGGGGCCTGGAGTGCAGCGAGATCCGCGGGCAGCCAGTCCCGGGCCAGTGCGGACCCCCTGGGGATCCAGGGATACTGCTCCGGGCTGTACCTCCAGAAGTGCTGATGGGCGTCGAGTCTCATGGTGTGCGGTGGACCCGGGCATGTTTGAGACGCGGCGTGCGCCAAGTCGATCGCCAAGCCTTTTGCTGGCACGCCGTACGCCCGGCATTCGCTCTTTCTGGTTGGGGTGCGTCTTGGCAGCCTTGTCCGGACGTGCGTGAGCGTTGGCAGAAGTTTGTGGAGGAGGCGGAGACGTGGCTGCTCGATGTGATCTTCGAGCAGCGTCCGGGCAAGAAGGCTGCAGCCGTCCGTCTCCTGCTGCTGTCGCTGTCGAAGGGGTTCGCGCTCGCCGTCCGGTTGCGGCGTCTGCTCTACAACGTCCGCATCCTCCGGGATGCGACCCTCGGTGTGCAGGTGATCGCGGTGGGCAATCTGACCGTTGGTGGAACTGGCAAGACACCGGTCGTCGAGAAGTTCGCCCGGGCGCTGCAGGATGCGGGACGCAAGGTCGCCATCCTCTCCCGAGGCTATCGGTCGCGTCCCAAGCCGCTCTCGGAACGCCTCGTCGACAAGCTCCTGCTCCGTGAGGATACGACCCCGCCACGGGTGGTCTCGGACGGCCAATCGCTGCTCCTGGATTCGGAGTCGTCCGGTGATGAGCCCTACATGCTGGCGAGCAATCTCCGCGATGTGGTCGTGCTGGTAGACAAGGACCGGGTGAAGGCAGGTCGCTATGCGGTGGAGCGGTTTGGCTGTGACACGCTGCTCCTCGACGACGGGTTCCAGTACTGGCGACTGGCAGGGCGTCGGACCGATGTGGTGCTGGTGGATGCCCAGCAGCCGTTCGGCAACGAGCATCTGCTCCCGCGTGGAACCCTCCGCGAGCCCCCGTCTCACCTGGGCCGGGCTAGCGTGATCTTTCTGACAAAAGTCAACCGGGACACCCCAGACTCGAGAGCTCGTCTTGACGCCCTCCGAACCCGGATCCGGCGTCTGAACGATCGGGCCGAGATCGTGGAATGCGTACATCACGCGCTCTATTTCGAGGACGTGTTCACCGGGGAGCGCCATGGGCTGGATCGGCTCAAGGGCCAAAACATCGCCAGTCTGAGCGGCATCGCCCAGCCGGAGAGCTTCGAGGCGAAGCTCACGGAACTCGGGGCTCGCATCGTCCTCGCCCGTCGCTTCGCCGACCATCACCGGTTCAGCCAGCAGGAGGTCCTCGATGCAATCAACCGGGCCAAGAAGCGGGGTGCTGAGCTGTTGGTGACGACGCAGAAGGACGCGGTCCGTTTCCCCAAGATCGATCGCCGAGACCTTCCGATCTACTTCATGCGAGTGGAGATCAAGATCATCCAGGGGGCCGAAGGCTTCGACGACGCGGTCCGCCGGATCTGCTTCAAGTGAACTGGCTCCTCTACCAGGCGGGTCGACTCCTCATCGCCTTCGTGCAGGCGTGGCCCTTGGACTGGGTTGCCCGGATGGGGCGGGTGGCCGGGGCGATCGGTTGGATGCTCGACGCCCGCCATCGCAGGGTGGCGTTGTCGAACCTGGAACGTGTCTTTGGCACCGTAACGACGGCCTCGGAACGCCGCGCCATCGCACGGGAGAACTTCCTCAGGCTGGGTGAGAACTACCTTTGCGCCCTCAAGACGGCCTCGATGTCCTCCAGCCAGATCGAGAAGCGCCTGGAATGGATCGGTCTGGATCAGCTTCCCACGGGTTTCGATTCCGTGGTGGGTGTCATTGGTCACTTTGGAAACTTCGAACTGTTTGCGCGCGTCCGGGAGGTGATGCCCGGATGGACCGCCGCCACAACGTATCGGGCCCTTCGGCAGCCTGGACTCAACCGGGTTTTCCAGGACCTTCGCGAGGCTTCCGGAACGCTCTTCTTTGAACGGCGGTCGGAATCGGAAGCGTTGCGCCAGGCGATGTCCCGGGGACGGATCCTCCTGGCGTTGCTGTCCGATCAGCACGCCGGCGACAAGGGCGCCTGGCTTCCGTTCCTGGGGATTCCCTGTTCCTGCAGCACAGCCCCCGCCTTGCTGGCATTGCGGTATCGGAGCGTCCTCACCTCGGCAATCTGCTACAGGGTGGGTCTGGCCCGATGGCGGATCGAGGTCGGGGCCCCCATTCCAACCCAGTGTCCCGATGGGACCCCCAGGGATATCGACGACATCACCCGTGATGCCACGAGGCGACTCGAGGAGGCAGTCCTGCGGGATCCTGCCAACTGGTTCTGGGTTCACCGGCGCTGGAAACCCCAGTCCCGACACCAGGCGGCGAAGGAAGGCTTTGGGTCCCGGATTGCGCCTCGATGACTCGTTTGGAGACAGCACCGGGTAAGCCGCTTCGGGTCGTGGTCCGGGGCGTGAACTGGCTCGGGGATGCCGTGATGACGACACCGGCACTCCGGCGGCTTCGGGAACGTTTTCCGGAATCCCACATCACGCTGGTGTCCCCAGCCAAACTGGGAGGGCTGTGGATGGGGCATCGCGATGTCGATGAGGTGATGACCTTTGAGCGGGGTGACAGCCTCTGGTCGGTATCTCGACGCCTTCGCTCCGGTCGGTTCGATGTCGCCGTCATTCTCCCTAACTCCCCTCGCTCGGCCCTCGAAAGCCTTCTGGCAGGCGTGCCGCGTCGGGTGGGGCGTCGTTGGCCTTGGAGGAACTGGATGCTCACCGATCCAGTCCCGGTACCCACCCATGCGTTGGCGATGCGGAAGCGTCCCATCGAAGAAATCCGGTCCCGGGTTGCTTCGGCGTCGTCAGTCCGAGATCCCGACCCGGATCTGCGGGCCCACCAGATGCATCACTATCTGGATCTCGTGGCGGCATTGGGGGCGGACCCCTCGCCCCTGCCGCCCCGGCTGGCCGTCACCGGCGCCGAGGTGGAGGCGGTTCGACTGACGCACGGCTTCCGGCCCGGTTCGGCGTGGCTGGGGGTCAATGCCGGTGCGGAGTATGGGCCGGCGAAGCGGTGGCCGGCGGACCGATTTGTGGCGGTGGCCGATGCCATCCGGAGGGAGTTCGACTGTGGCATCGCCATCTTCGGCGGCCTTGGGGACGTTGCCCTTGCTGCGGAGCTTGCAGAGCAGCTGCAGACAGCCGCCCCCACCCTCCGGATTCTGGCGGGCAAGACATCCCTGCGGGAGCTGCTCGCCGCCCTGCGATGCTGTCGGGTGCTGCTCACGAATGACACTGGGCCCATGCATGTGGCCGCGGCGCTTTCGGTCCCGGTCGTTGTCCCCTTTGGCAGCACATCTCCGGTTCTGACGGGACCAGGCCTTCCCGGGGATCCGAGGCACCGCCTGATACGGTCGACCGCACCGTGTTCCCCCTGCTTTCTGCGGACGTGTCCGATCGACCTTCGATGTCTACGCGACATCACGGTCGACGAGGTCGTCGCCGAAGTCCGTCGGGCCTGGACTGCGACCCCGGAATGAATCTGCCGTTCCGAGCCGTCCAGAGCCGCTCTCCGGGTTGCGGACTTTGACTTCGCGGGGGGGCTCCGTAACCTGATCGGGAATGCGTTTCGTCCGCCACACTGAGCCCAATTTCTCCGCGCGTCTCGAGTCCGTCGCCGGGACCTCGAGCCTGTTTGATCCGACGATCGAGGAGCGCACCCGTGCGATTGTCGCGGAGGTGGAGCGGAGGCGGGACGACGCCCTCATCGATCTCACCCAGCGATTTGACGGCGCGACACTGACCCCGGATCAGCTGGCCGTGACGACGGCGGAGCTGGTGCATGCGGGGCTTATCGTCGACGAGCCGCTCCGCAAGGCGGTGGCCGAGGCCCATCGGAACATCTCAGCCTTTGCGCGCCGCTCGCTTCGGCGTCCATGGCAGATGACCAACTCCCATGGGGGGGTTGTGGGTGAGAAGTTCGATGCCTTCCACAGGGTGGGCATCTACATCCCTGGCGGGACTGCACCGTTGGTGTCGACAGCCCTGATGACGGTGACGCTGGCCCAGGTGGCGGGCTGCTCCGAGATCGTGGTGTGCACCCCGGCGGGCCGTGACGGCAGCGTCAACCCAGCGCTGCTCTATGCCGCAAACCTGGCGGGGGCGACCGAGATCTACCGGGTGGGAGGGGCGCAGGCCATCGCAGCGATGGCCTTGGGCACACCGACGATCGGACGAGTCCAGAAGGTGTTCGGTCCTGGCAACGCCTACGTGGTCGCCGCGAAGCGGCTCGTCTTTGGTCGGGTCGCCGTGGATCTCCTTCCCGGGCCGAGCGAGGTATTGGTGCTGGCCGATGATTCCGCGGATCCCCTGCTGATCGCGGCCGATGTCCTGGCCCAGGCCGAGCACGGTTCAGGACACGAACGTCTTTGGGTGGTCAGTCCCGATGGAAAGCTGTTGTCCGCCGTGGAACGCGAGATCCGCCGACAGCTTTCGGATTGTTCCCGTCGGGCCCTGATTGAGCCGAATCTCGAGGCCAACGGGTGGTTGATCCAGGTGCGGGACCTGGATCAGGGAGTGGAGCTGGTGAACCGTCTGGCCCCGGAGCACTGCGAGGTCATGACACGTCGGCCCCGATCGGTCTCGGAGAGGATCGTCACCGCGGGCGCCTTGTTCCTCGGTGGGGAGTCCCCGACGGTCCTGGGCGACTACGTGGCGGGTCCGAGCCACACGCTGCCGACTGGTGGTGCCGGGAATTCCTTTGCCGGTCTGACGGTCGACCAGTTCCAGCGACGCACCAGCCTCGTGGAGTACCGCCGTCCGGCGCTCCGCAAGGCGTTGAAGGCGGTCGGCAAGTTTGCGTCCCTCGAGGGACTGGATGCCCATGGCCGTTCCGCAGCCATTCGGGTCCAGCCTCGGCGGTGACGTTGGTTCCAGAGCCCGTTCATCCCGATCCCATGCCGCGCCCCCAATCCCTGATCCGACCGCTTGTGCGGGCATTGCACCCCTACACCCCGGGGGAGCAGCCCCGTGTACGGGATCTGATCAAGCTCAACACGAACGAGAACCCCTATCCGCCCTCGCCCAAGGTGCTCGATGCCGTCCGGGCGGCGGTGGATGGACGGCTTCGGCTCTACCCTGATCCCTCGGCCGACCGTCTGCGGGAGGGATTGGCGCGGCTCCACGGCTGCGAGACCCGACAAATCATCGTTGGCAACGGCTCGGACGAACTGCTGGCCCTCGCGGTCCGCAGCTTTGTCGAGCCGGCCGGCGGCGGGGGATCCATGGACTCGAAGGCAACCGTCCAGTTCTTCTCCCCGAGCTACTCCTTGTACCCGGTCCTGGCTGCCAACCATGGGGCATCGGTCCGACCGGTTCCGCTGGGTGAGGAGTTCTCGCTGCCGTCGGTTGGGACTCTCCGTAAATCGGGCCTCTTTGATTTCCGGGCGGCATTGACCTTTGTCACGACCCCGAATGCACCCAGCGGGGCGGGGTACACCCGTGAAGCCCTCCGGAAACTGGTCCAGGCCACGAAGGGTGTGGTGGTCTTGGATGAGGCCTATGTCGATTTCGCCGAGGAGGATGCCCTGCAGCTGGCGTTGGATCACCCTCACGTCCTCGTTTCCCGCACGTTCTCCAAGGCCTATTCGCTCTGTTTCCAGCGCGTTGGCTACTTCATCGGCCATCCCGATCTCATCGCGGCGCTGCATGCGATGCGGGACAGCTACAACGTGAACGGGCTGGGCCAGATTGCTGCCGAGGCAACGCTACGGGATCTGCCCTACTACCGTCGTGGATTCTCGCGCATCAAGCGCACCCGCGAGCATCTGCGAACGGAGTTGGCGGCGATGGGCTGGAAGGTCATGCCCAGCCAGACCAACTTTCTGATGTGCCAGCCGGCTGGCGCCTCGGCCCGTGAGTGGCTGGAGTGGCTTCGGGAGCGAAAGATCCTCGTGCGCTGGTTCAGTGCACCGGAGCTTTCGAAATGGCTTCGAATCACCGTTGGAAGCGAGGCTGAGGCCGAGGCGCTTCTGCGGGTGGTCCGCACGGTTCGGAAGACGATCGCGAGCTAGGCTTCGCTAGCCCGGTCAGGATCCATTTACCTGCCGGCGCAGGACCGCCCTCCAATCATTTTTCCGGTACCGCCAGATCCACCGTCTCCCCGCCAACCACTTTCAGGTTGGAGGGCAGACTGACAAGGAAGGGGAGACCGAGCTCAGTGGGTCCCGGGCTCATGCCGCGGGGCAGAAGTTCGGGCAGGATGGGTTCGAGATGGGTTCCCACCGAGAGGACACGTCCGAGACCGACTTCGCGGTTGCGACCACGGGCGCGGACTTCGATGGCCATGTCGGGCTGGAGGTCCAGGCTCAGTGGCTGTCGCAGGTAGCCCACCACCCGGGTGGGCTGATCACCGCTGAGGGTCACGATGAGTTCCCCTTCGGTCACATGTTCGCCTGCACGGCGATGGACTGCGGAGACCGTTCCTCCGAGGGGCGAGACGAGGGTGATCGGACCCAGCTGGGCCTCGAGGATCCCGAGTTCCCATTCCTCGATCTCGAGGGCGGAGCGGAGGGCGGCCGGGGCCTCCTCGTTGAGGCGAGCCTCTTCGGGTGCGAGACGGGTGATGGCGGTCTCGAGCTCGGACACCAGCCGGGCCCGCTCATCGATCTGGGCGTTGAGGGAGTCGTGGTCCCGACGGGCCGCGTCGAGCTCCGCAGGCCGCTGGAACAGGGAAGGATCCTTCTGGAAGCTCTCCTGGCGGTTCAGCTCCCGGCGAAAATAGGTCTGCTGGGCCCTGAGGGTGGCCAGTTCGGCCCGCTGATTGAGCCAGTCGAGGCGCAGTTGCAGATAGGCGATTTCGTTGTTCTGCTGCCGCAGGCGGGTGTCGAGGGCGTCCTTCAGGTATCCGATGCGGGCCCGGCCGAGCGAAAGCTGGGCGGCAAGGGCACGGGGATCGGCCGGCAGGATCTCTCCGATCGGCTGGCCGATGGCGACCTTGTCGAGGAGCCCCACCTTCAATGCGACGAGGCGGCCTGCCTGAGGTGCGGTGACCAGGGAGCGGACCGGTTCGACCTCCCCGACCAGTCCGGAGGGCCCGACGTAGCCGCGCCACGTGAGCACCGTGAGACCGAGCACGACACCGAAGGCGATGTACGGAACGACAGCGATCCGGATTTCGCGGAACAGGACCTCAGGCGGAGAGGGGATCTTGGTGAGCTTCTCCATCGATCAGACCTCCGATTCCTCTTCGGCCTTGAGGCTGGTGACCCTGGAGACGCCCGGGAAGGCCTTTAGCTCAGAGAGGAGTTCGTCGACCCGGGTGGCGTCCCGGAGCAGGACCCGGTAGCTGAGATCGGCTCCATCAATACCGACGGCCGAACGCTGGCTCGCGATCAGGGCCCGGCGCGTGTGACGATCGAGGAGGTTCACGAGATCCTTCACCTCGGCGAGGGGGCGTCCCCAGTGAAGGTTCAGGACGAGGTCATAGCGGTGCCGGGCACCGAACTGGGTGAAGTGCAGGTAGAGCATCAGGACGGCGAAGACCGCGGTTCCGATGATGGCGGTGGAATACTTCTTGGTTCCGGTCGCCATGCCGATTGTGATCGACGCTAGGATGTAGGCGGTGTCCAGCGTGTCCCTCAGGATGTTTCGGAAGCGGACGATGGCGAACACGGCCATCAATCCGAAAGCGATCATCAGATTGTTGGCCATCACGATCATCACGATGCTCACGATCATGCCGAGCACGACGAGGGCGTTGACGAACGAGCGGGAGTAGCTGAGTCCGCTATGGCAGAGCATGTAGGTCCAGGCCACGACATGCCCGCACAGGAACGAGAGCATGAGGCTCAGGAGAGTGCCCTGGAGGTCGTCGGGCCCCGTCCCGAAATCGCCGCGTGTCAGCCAGTTACCCATGGAAAGCTTCAGGAGGATGACGTGGTCAGTGACATTTGGTCAATTTTCGAGAGACGTTCATCCCGGTGCGTTGTCGCGTGGAAGGTGACCTTGCGGAGGGTCGAGTCGCCCCGGGCCTGGAAGTGGCACTCGCCCCGACGCGCGATGCCGTCGGCGTACTTCGATGCCGACCCCTGACGGAGATGGAAGATCCGGACCATCTCCTTGAACCAGTCCGGGAATCGGCCCGTGAACTTCAGCTCAAGGATCACCAGACGGCCGAAAACGCTGATCGGATCGTCCATCTGCTCGGTGAAGCGGGTGCCGAACTCGGGGGAGATCAGGACGTTACGGTCCAGGGTCACCCGGACGGAGTTGTCGTGGGGACTGATCCAGGCCTCGCGCTCGTATCGCACGTGGGCCACCGGACCCGCCCTATGGTGCGCCGCCAGCTCCACGAACTGCTGGATGGCCGACAGCTGGCGTGGATCGCCGGACACCAGCTCCGAGACGGCGGGTAGCTGTCCGCTCAGCACCGATTCCACTGAGGCGCGCTTCACACCGCCCCGCTGCTTGAGGATGGCCTCGTTCATCCGGCGCTTGATCTCGAAGAAGATCGGGGACTGGGGCTTGTCCTCGTAGAACCGCAGGCGGAGTTTGTAGCGGTTCTTGTCCCCATTGATGGTGCCCCAGTAGATCTCGAGATCCTCGGAGTCGAGATAGAGGTTGTGGATCGTGTAGCTCAGGTCCGGGCGCTTGGAACCGTATTCGTCGAGCTCGAGATACGGTCTGACGAAATCCCGGACCGCGAGGGCCACATCCTCGGGGATGATGTACTTGAGCTCCCAGCGTTGGAGCTGCATCTGGTCGTCAGCCATGGCTGGGGACCGCGATCGGATCCGCCAGTGCGAAGCCGGCGGAACATGGACACAGGATTGTCACAATCTAAAGGGCCCGAACCCGTACCGGGGAACTCGGGACGTGGTTCGGATCGAGCCGAGGGAAGCAAATCACGTGCCTCGTGTCAGTTGTTTGTCTTGGTGTATGGTGAGGCGTGAGAAATCTCGTCTACGAACGGCGCATCCACCTGACCGCCTCGCCGAGCAGGGTTTTTGAGTTTCATCTCAATCCCGCGAACCTGCGCCTTTTGTCGCCAGGCTGGGCAGCGGTCACGCGGCTCGTCCTGCCACCGCGATTCGAGGTCGGGGCCCGGTTGGAGGTGGGAGTCCGGGTCCTGGGACTGATCCCGCAGCGATGGTGCGTGGAAATCACGCGTCTCGAACCACCTCGGGTCCTTGTGGATCAGGCAGTTTCCGGACCCTTCCCGTTCTGGCGCCACACGCACTCGGTGACTCCGGGTGAGGATGGTGGAGCGGACCTGTTGGATCGGGTCGAGTATCGGCCCCCTGCCGGGATTCTTGGGGTCTGGCTGGACCCCTGGACAACCCGACCCATGCTCGAGCTCATGTTCCGGTGTCGGCATGCCCGGACCCGGGCGCTACTGGATTCCGCCGAACACGGGGTGGGCTAGGCGAGGGAAGCACGCTCCCGAGACCACGGGGTGCTCTGCTCGTAGGCGTGGGCGACACGGAACAGGGTCGGCTCACCGAATGGCTTGCCGAGAACCTGAAGACCGATGGGCAACCTCGGCTCACGTGTGAATCCGCAGGGGATGCTGATACCGCAGTTTCCGGCGAGATTGCAGGAGATGGTGAAGATGTCGCTCAGGTACATCTGCAGTGGATCCCCGGATTTCTCACCGAGGCGGAATGCCGCCGTCGGTGTCGTCGGGGACACGATGGCATCCACGGTCTCGAAGGCCTTCAGGAAGTCGTTCCGGATCAGTGTCCGCACCTTCTGGGCGCGCAGATAGAAGGCATCGTAGTAGCCGCTGCTCAGCACGTAGGTGCCGAGAATAATCCGTCGCTTGACCTCGGGGCCGAAGCCGGCACCGCGCGTCCGGGCGTTCAGCTCCGCCGGATCCTTCCCGTCGACCCGTCGTCCGTAGCGGATACCATCGAAGCGGGCCAAGTTTGCCGACGCCTCGGCCGGGGCGATGATGTAGTAGGTGGCCGCGGCGTATTCGCTATGGGGCAGGGAGACCTCGACGAGTTCGGCCCCGAGGGACTCCAGCTGTCGGTAGGCTTTCTGGACCGCTTCGGAGACCTCAGGATCGAGGCCCCCTTGGTTGAATTCCTTGACGATCCCGAGTCGGAGTCCACGGAGGGATCCGTTCAGCTCCGCATCGAACCGCGGTACATGCCGGGGGACACTGGTGGAGTCCTTGGGGTCGTGTCCGGCAATCGCCTGCAGGACGGTCGCCGAATCCCTCACGTCCTTGGTGAACGGCCCGATCTGGTCGAGGGAACTTGCGAACGCCACGAGTCCGTAGCGGGAGACCAGCCCGTAGGTGGGCTTGAGTCCGACGAGTCCGCACAGGGCTGCCGGCTGCCGGATGGAGCCGCCGGTGTCGGACCCCACGCTCGCGAAGCATTCGCTGGCGGCGACGGAGGCAGCGCACCCGCCGGAGGATCCGCCTGGGATCCTTGTGGTGTCCCAAGGGTTCAGGGTGGCCCCGAAGGCCGAGTTCTCGGTCGAGCTACCCATGGCGAACTCGTCCATGTTCAGCCGGCCGAACAGCACTGCCCCGGCGGTCTTGAGGCGCTCGACGACCGTGGCGTCGTAGGGGGAGATGAACCCCTCGAGGATCCTCGAACTGCAGCCGCAGGGTTGGCCCCGGTGGCACAGGACATCCTTCAGCGCGATCGGGACCCCCAGGAGCGGTCTTTCGGCGTGTGTCGCCCCGGCCGCGAGGTCGCGGTCCGCTGCGTCCGCCTGGGCCTGAGCATCGGCGGTGTCGACGCTCAGGAACGCCTTCACCTGGGAATCCACCCGCTGGATTTGGTCGAGACAGGACTGGAGTGCCTCGCGGGCGGAGCATTCGCGGCGGGCGAGGCGATCGACGAGTTCGGAGATGGTGAGCTGGCGGAGCATGAAAAGACCTGCGGATTGAAGCAGTCCGGCGGCCTGCGTGCGACGCCTTTTCGTCCGGTGCACGGCGCGGCTTGCGTCCGGGGGGTTCGTTTTTATCCTCTGGGTTCCATGACTTCTCCCGTCCGCGTGGTCCTGTCCGGAATCGTCTGCATCGCTTCCGTCATTTCCTTGGTTGCCCAGCATCGTCTCGGACCCCAGGCCCCCTTCGAGGCTCCCAAGCTCGCAGCGGCCTCGGATGACGGCGAGAAGGCGATCAAACGGTTCCAGCTGCCCTCTGGCTGGAAAGCGGAGCTTTGGGCGACCGAGCCGGACGTGGCCCACGGGGTTTCGTTCGACATCGCCGACGATGGCCGTGTTTTTGTTGTCGAGTCGTTCCGGGCCTGGCGAGGGGTTCCCGACATCCGGGGCATCATGGATTGGCTCGATGAGGACCTGGCGTGTCGTTCCGTCGAGGACCGCCTCGCGATGATGGAGCGCCATCTGGGTTGGGATGGGATGAAGGACTACTACAGGAACACGGAACGGATCCGCCTCCTGACCGATCCCGATCGGAAGGGCAGGGCGACCCGGTCAGTGGTCTTTGCGGAAAACTTTGCGACTCCTCTCGACGGCGTGGCTGCGGGCGTGCTGGCGCGGGGCAAGAACGTCTACTTCGCGAACATCCCCAACGTCTGGCATCTGAGGGACGAGAATCTTGATGGGGTTGCCGATACTCGACGGAGTCTGAGCTACGGACACGGGATCCGGGTCGGCTTTCTTGGCCATGACCTCCATGGCCTTGTCTGGGGGCCGGATGCGAAGCTGTACTTCAGCATCGGCGACCGGGCCTCGATGATCCGGCAGGGTGACAAGACGATCGGGACCCCGGATTCCGGCGCGGTGTTCCGTTGCAATGCCGATGGGTCGGAGCTGGAGATGATCTATCAGGGTCTCCGCAACCCTCAGGAGCTCGTCTTTGATGAGTGGGGCAATTTGTTCACCGGGGACAACAATTCGGACGGCGGTGACCAGGCGCGTTGGACCTATCTGATCGAAGGCGGGGATTCCGGATGGCGCATCGGGTGGCAGTTCCTGGAGCAGCCGAATCCCCGGGGTCCTTGGAACTCCGAGAAGATGTGGCACCCGCAGAACGAGTCCCAGCCGGCGTATCTGACTCCCCCGATCAAGAACATCACGGCAGGTCCCAGCGGTGTGGCGTATTATCCCGGAACCGGCCTTGGTCCCGAATGGAATGGCACCTTCACCGTCTGCGATTTCCGCGGCAGCGGAACCGGCTCGGGGATCTGGGCGTTCAAACTTCGTCCGAAGGGCGCGACTTTCGAAATTGTAGAGGATCGAAAGATGATCTGGTCCATCGCTGCGACAGATGCGGCCTGGGGGCCCGATGGCTCGTTCTGGATGCTGGACTGGGTTGATGGCTGGGAACCGGTCGGCAAGGGGCGCATCTACCGAGCCTACAATCCGCAGTCCCAGCAGCAGCCGATCGTGGAAGACACCCGGAAGATCCTCTCCGGAGGATTCTCGGATCGATCGGACAAGGAGCTTCTGTCCATGCTCGGTCACCCAAACCAGCGGGTTCGTCAGGCCGCCCAGTTTGAGCTGGCAGGTCGTGGCGACAAGGTCGTGGGTGCCTTGGCCAGGCTGGCCAAGGGAGGCAAGTCTATCCATGCACGGCTCCACGCGGTCTGGGCCCTCGGCAACATCCAGGCCAAGGCACACAAGGCGGGGCGTGATCTCCAGGCCGAAGAGCTGGATGCGGTTCTCGCCGTGATCGGGGATGCGGACCCGCACCTCCGTTCCGCCGCCGCCCGGGTCCTGGGCGATGCCGCCTATCCCGCAGCTTATGACGCCCTGTTGCTAAGTACCCGTGACAAGGATTCCCACGTCGCGGCGGTGGCCACTATTGCCCTCGGCAAGCTTCAAAGGCGTGAGTCTATGCCGGCGGTGCTTGCGGTCCTCGAAGCGAATGCGGACCGGGACCCATTCGTCCGGCATGCCGCCGTCCAGGCCCTGGTTGGGATCGGGGATTTTGATGCGCTGCAGGCCTCGGCGAAGCATCCCAACGCCTCCGTGCGGATGGGCGTCCTGCTTGCAATGCGTCGACTCGAGCGCCATGAAATTAGTTTTTTCCTTCGTGATTCCGACCCCCGTCTCGTCGTTGAGGCGGCCCGGGCCATCAACGATCTGCCGATCTCGGGTGCGATGGTCGACCTTGCGGAGCTGATCGGCACGCTCGGGCCGGACTCAAACCCGGCGCTTGCGCGTCGGGTGATCAACGCGAACCAGCGTTTTGGAACGGTGAAGACCGCCCAGGCACTAGCGAAGTTCTCCGCCGAAGGACGTGGTGCGGAGCCGATCCGTGCTGAGGCACTCGACTGCCTGACGGTCTGGGCGAAGAACCCGGGACGTGACCGAATCACCGGTCTTTGGCGTCCCACGGCATTTGCGAGGGATGTCGTAGTTCCCCGGGAAGCCCTGAAGCCCTTTATGGATGAGCTGCTCTCCGCAGCTCCAAACCCGGTCCGCACAGCTGCTACGGTCGCGGCCGGTTCCCTTGATATCAAGGAAGCCGCTCCTGTGCTGGCTTCGATCGTTCGGGAGCGACAGGGTGACGGTCCGCTACGGGTGGCGGCCATCCAGGCTTTGGCCCGAATCCAGACCGGTCAGTATCTCCTTGCACTCGAAGCGGCCCAGAAGGATCCCGAGGAAGCAGTCCGGAGGGCGGCCCTGAAGATGAGCGTCGAGTTCCCTCCCCAGGCGCAGTCCGAGGGAGGGGTTCCCGCCGTGGATCCGACCGCAAGGCTGGTTGAAGTGATCCGGTCCGGCACGCTGGCCGAGAAACAGGGTGCCATGGCCTCGCTCGCAAAGCTGAAGACCGAGCCCGCCATTGATCAGCTCCGCACATGGATGAACAACCTTCTCGTGGGGAAGGTTCAGTCTGAGCTCCAGCTGGATGTCCTGGATGCCGCATCCCAGAATCCTCCTCTCCAGTCTCTGGTGGATCGATGGAAGGCGGGTCATGTGGCCACCAAACCGTTCGGTGTTGAACCGTGGAAGGTGTGCCTCACTGGCGGCAGTGCCGAGGAGGGGCGCAAGGTGTTTGTCGAGAGGGCCGAGGTGGCCTGCGTCCGCTGTCACAAGGTTAACGGCGAGGGTGGCGAGGTTGGCCCAGAACTGACAGGACTCGTTGAAAAGCAGGGACGCGAGTACGTTCTGCAGGCCATCATCCATCCCAACGCCGCCGTGGCCGCGGGCTTCGAGAGTGTTCTGGTTATCCTCAAGAACGGCAACGCCTACGCCGGCATCATCAAGTCCGAGACGCCGGAGTCCCTTGAGATCAACTCGCCCGAGGAGGGGCTCGTCACGGTCAAGAAGGTGGATATCCAATCCCGCGAAAAGGGGCTCAGCGGCATGCCTGAAGGCCTGGGCGATCTGCTGTCGCGCCAAGATCTCCGGAACCTCATCGAGTACTTGGCGTCGGCAAAGTGAGACCGATGGACCCGGGCACTCCGGAGGCTATGCTGCCGCGGAAGGTTGAGGCGCGTGTCGGCAGCCGGTCGTGCACGCGACCCGTTCCACCAGACCCGATGGACCCCACGAAACACCTTGTGGTCGTGGCACGAGTCTGTATCTTGCAATCGATTTGCAATTAGACAGTGCCGTCTTAGTTATTCGTCCTCGCTCTCCATGTCCCGATGTTCGTCCAAGAGTCCCAGTCGGGCGTTCACCCTCATTGAGCTCCTGGTTGTGGTCGCGATCATTGCCATTCTGGCCGGACTTCTCCTGCCGGGTCTCGCCTCCGCGCGGTCGAAGGCGCAGCGCGCGGCCTGCGCATCGAACCTCCACCAGCTTGGCCTGGCCATCCAGATGTATGCCGACGACAACCGTGGATCATTTCCAGAGACGACCCATGAGACGGGGCAGACCAACCGATCCTGGATCCACACCATGGCCTCCTACCTTGGAAACACGGACCGTTCCCGGCTTTGTCCCGTTGATCCCAGGAGGCAGGCCCGTCTGACCAACCAAGCCTCAAGCTATATACCAAACGAGTACGTGGTGGTCGACCTGAGGTCTGGCTTTGGCCAGGTGATTGAATCCTTCAGGAACCTCAACACGCTCAAGAACCCCTCGGAAACGATGACTGTCTTCGAGGTGAAGGACTCGGCGGACAGTGTCAGCGCCTACAATGACCACACCCACTCGAGAAACTGGTCCAAAGGCTGGGCTGCAGTCATCGACGATATCCAACCCGACCGTCATCGGTCGGGACCCGCGGCACCCGATCACTCCCGTGGTCTGGCAAACTATCTCTATGCCTGCGGACACGTTCTGCCGTTGCAGGCGAAAAGCCTTAAGGAGCGATTGGAAAGGGGTGAGAATTTTGCCCGACCACCGGACTGATCCTCAATATCGTCTGACCAGAAGGGGTGGATCCCTGTCGGGCCAAGGCGAAAGGACCAGATTCTGTGGGACCCACTGTCTCTCATGAAAGCGCGTTTGTTCCACCATCTCCTGATCGCTGCCATGGTGTGCCATTGGATCCCTGGATTCCTGCAGGCGGCTGGATTGGACCGGGTTTGGCTTTCAAAGGAACATGTGGATCTGCGGATCCAGTATTACCCGGGATCTACCAATGAGCTGGAGCTCGTAGCCCGTGATCGGGACCGCGGCCTAGTCTATTCCTCTACCAACGTTGTGCTTGTGGTTCGTGAGCAGGCCCAGATCCCGATTCCCGAGGGGTTCAGTCAGTTTGGTGACACAGGATCCCCGTTGTGGATCCTGCCGGCTTCCCAGGACCCCACTCTGCTCTTCCTGGGAATTTCCGCTGAGGGTCTGCCGGGCGGCGTTTTCGCCGCACCCCCCTTGATACGACTGCTCGACGTCAGGGCTCCGGGCTGGTTTTTCCTCTGGCAGTTTGATCCGTCAGGTGGATTGAACATGCTGATGGACACTCGTGTTGGGATCGCACCTGAGTCCCTCGTTCGACCCGGCATTGGTGGGCATGGACACTATAACTGGGGATTCTCCAGCAACGGTTGGTATGAGGTGACATTCCAGGTTGAAGGTCGACTCGCAGGGGCCAGCACAAACCTCACCGCGTCACCCAACACAGTGCTCTTTGCCGTCGAACCTCTCCCTCCAGTCCCACCGATGGCCTCTCTTCTGTCCGTGATTGGTGTCCAGAACGGAGTCCTTTTATGCCAACTCACCGGAACCCCTGGCCAGCGGTACGGGGTTGAACAATCGGAGGATCTCATTCATTGGACACCTGGTTCGGTCGTGGTGGCACAGCCTGATCCTACTCCCATCTCTGTGCCGGCACCTGGTGGTGCCGGCACGGTCTTTGTCAGGGCCGTGCACCGCTAGGCCCCGACCTATGGTGTCCTCCGCTCCTCGGGTGCATCGCGAAGACGTTCTTGAGGTGCTCGATTCGTGACACCCTTTCTCCTTCGATGAGGACCTCGACAACATCGAACCTCCAGACGGGTCGGGGTGCATTAATCCGACGCAGATAGGTCTCCGCGGCACATGAGATCCGCTGCTGTTTCCGGACATCCACTGCGTCCGCAGGTCGGGTCCGAGCCCCCTCGGAGCGGGTCTTTACCTCGACAAAGACGAGACAGTCCCGGTCTCGGAAGACCAGATCGATCTCACCTCGAGGGGTTCTGTAGTTCTTTGTCAGGAGCCGCATCCCCTTTCCGGACAGATGCTTGCTGGCAGCATGTTCCCCGAATGTTCCCAACCTCATGTTGGAGGATTGGTTGGGGCTGCCTCGCCACCAGCGGAGGACTCTGGCCCAGGCGGTTCTCATTCTGGAAACAGTTCGGATTGCACGGGCCGGAGCGGTGCGAAACTCCGTCGGTGAATCGGACAAGGCCCATGTCGACTTAGGGCCTCGAGATGCTCAGTGGTCGGATACCCTTTGTGTCTCACAAATCCATATTCCGGCCACTGCTGGTCTGCCTCATCCATCCACCGATCCCGGGTGACTTTCGCAAGGATACTGGCAGCTGCTATGGAGTAACTTCTGGAGTCGCCTTTCACCAGGGCAGTCTGGGGGATGACGAGTGATGGAACCGGGTTGCCATCCACGAGTGCATGATCCGGTAATTGAACAAGACCAAGAAGGGCTTGGTTCATGGCATGGTGGGTTGCTTGCAGGATGTTGATGGCATCGATGGTTGACGCATCAACCATAGCAACTCCGTGTTCAACACCCGCTGCTCCCTTGAGGCGTTCGAAAAAGTCTTCCCGTTGCTTCGGGGTCAACTTCTTGGAGTCATTTATCGAACGAAGCTCGCGTGGCAGGCCATCCCGGATCCACGACATGGGAAGGATGACAGCCGCTGCGACCACAGGGCCAGCCAAGGGGCCCCGTCCCGCCTCATCCACCCCTGCAAATCTCTGGCATCCGGCCGCCAACAGAGTCCGCTCGAATTGAAGGCGGACGTGAGATTGGGACTTTGGGTCGGATTCGTATCTCATGGGATCGCGGTGGGCGGAACGTTTTCCCGCCCGAGGTTTGGGGGTCGCCGGGCTACTCATTTTACCTAGGGTCAGACCCTAGAGGCTAAGGGCATTGTTCTAGGTCAGCCATAGGTCGAAGACCAATTCACGGCGTTTGTTCTCAAATTCAAGAATGAGGTGAGGCTGAGAAGGATCAACCTCGCGATTTTGAGGAGGCTTGCCATGATAACGTTTCTTTGTCGCAGTGGGCGGTTGTTGTTGGCTGCGTTGATTACCAACGTGGCAACGGCTGGGTTTATCGACCTGAAATGGGATCACGCTGACTCCCCAACCCGGGCTTTTTATAGGGTCTACATCGGTGATCAACCGGGCGACTACAAGGCTGTTACCGAGACGCCCTGGAATGGGGCGAGGATCAACAGCCTGGAAGGAGGTAGGACCTACTATGTTTCCGTTCGCTCGGTGAACAATGTTGGTATTGAAAGTGAGAACTCACCGGAAATCCGTGTGGACCTCCCCATCCCTCCATTTGCTCTGACGGTTACAGCGTCATCTGATCAGAACACCCCGTGGGGCGATTTAATTGCCCCTGCCGCCCTGAGATTTAAGGCGAATATTAGGTCTCCAATTGAGGATGTCGACAAGGTCGCAGTCCGGATAGAATACAACAAAATCGATGGAACCAAGGTTGACTTTTACCGTGAAATGAAGGGCCCGGACTTTGAGATGCAAGTTACCGAGATCGGCGCCGCATATTCATTAGCTATCACTCCGCGGTTCGTGCTTAAAAATGGGCAGTCTTTTTATGGCCTCGTCAATGACGGACTAGGCATTAGATTTCGGGTTCAGCCTCGAATGCCAAACCATCGATTAAAGGTAACCTCAAGCCAGTCTCCTTTAATTGTTTCAAGCCCGGTGAATCTTGAGCTTCAATTGGATGATATTGGGATGCCAGTGAAACGCGTTTTGTTCATGAGTAATGGCAGACAGGTGATCGGAGAGGACTTGACGCCACCTTTCTCGGTCGAATGGAAGAACGCAGTTGAGGGATATTTTAACGTTGAAGCCCGAGTCTTTTACCATGGATTGACAGATGATTGGTTTGTTCCGTCAAATGTTGTTGGAATACATTATTCAGAACCGCCATCCAGCCTAGGTGTCATTGCGTCGGATCTTTCCTCCGGCAAGGTGTCCTTGAGGGGTGAGTTGGGGAACTGTGAAGGATTTCAGATCGAAAAAGTCCAGTTTTTTGAGGGCGGTAGGGTGTTTGGTGAGGATTTTGAGCCACCTTACGAGTCCATGTTGCAATCAGAACCCGGAACAACCTGTCTGGTGGAGGCAAAGGCCATCCTTGTGACTGGCCATGTCCTCACCTCTGATCCGCTTGCAGTGCTGGTTCCGGGTAAGAATCCGGATCCAACCATTTCCCTGCGGATTCCCGCTGCGCCGGGACCTTGGCGAGTTCCTGCATCCATCGACATGGAGGCAGTTGTTCAAGCCAACGGAAATTTGGTCAGAAAAGTTCAGTTCATTGAGGGAGACACTGTCTTGGGTGAGGTTTCATCTGCTCCATTCCACTTCAAATGGCTGGTAACCTCAGCCAGGGAAACCGCGATAAAGGCCCGAGTCTTCTATGGAGACGGACTTACAATTGATACGGCGGCTGTCGCGGTGCTGATTACTAATTCGAAGCCGACAGCTAGCTTGGACGTGCCCGTTACCATCGACGGTTTCGTTGCCCCAGCGACAGTAGTTATGACGGCAGTGGTCAATGCAGATGGGAATGCCGTCCGGAAAGTTCAGTTCCTTGAAGGTGGGACGCTGCTTGGCGAGGATATGTCAGAGCCCTACCGGTTCACGTGGGCGGGGGTATCGGCCCGGAGCACGACGGTTTCAGCGCGTGTGCTCTATGGAGACGGTGGCATGATCGAAACAGCCCCTGTGGCAGTGGTGATTGGGAATGCCAAGCCGACCGCCGTGCTGAGCATTCCTGTGCCTCCAGGGGGTTGGGTAGCTCCGGCGACAGTGGGGATGGACGTGGTTGTGAATTCGAACGGGAACGCGATCCAGAAGGTTCAATTCGTGGAGGGCGGGACGATTTTGGGTGAGGATACGTTGGCACCATACGGGTTTGCGTGGACCGGGGTATCAGCCCGGAGCACGACGGTTTCGGCACGTGTGCTTTATGGAGACGGTGGGATGATCGAGACGGCTCCTGTGGCCATAGTTGTAAAACTTGGACAGCCTCCTTCTGTTGTTTTGGAGGTGATGGATGGCGGTTCCGATTTCAGGGCGCCGGCCCACCTTGTTCTGCGTGCTCGACTCGAATCCGGTGGTCATGCAATCCAGAAGGTCCATTTTCTGTCTGGTGGGGTGGCCGTTCGCGAGGTGACTTCGGCACCCTTCGAGACTGGCTGGGAGAACGTTCCAGCCGGAGCCACGCGAATCGTGGCTAGGGTGGTCTATGGTGGAGGGTTGGTCGTTGATTCCACCCCGGTTGATATCAACATCGCTCCCGCACTTCCCTCGCCTTGGAAAACCAAAGATATCGGTGACGTTTCTGTGCCGGGCTTTGCCGAAACTGCCGGCGGTAGACCGCTGTCGTTTGTCGTCTCCAGCAGTGGGGTTCTGCAGGCTGGAAGACCCACTGATTCGTTCCGCTTCGTTTTCCAGCCCCTTACCGGCAACGGTGAAATCGAAGCTGACATCTCCGCCGCTGGTACTGCTGACGGATCGGAAATCGTAGGGCTGATGCTGCGGGAAAACCTCAATGACTCTTCCCCCTACGTTTTCGTCGGAGTGGGAGCAACGCCATTCCTTTATAGAATTCGGGCCGGAGCGATTTCGTCGACGATCCCGACACTACCCATCAAGGCTAGGCGGATTGGCATCAAGCGGATGGTCAAGGCGGGTGGGGACACGATTCTCCTTCGGTATTTCGATGAGACTCCCCCGAATGGCACTCCGCGCTGGGTCAACTTCCGCAATGTTCCCGGAGGACTTGTGTTGCCCAAGACAGTCTACGTGGGTCTTGTCGTGGCCTCATCCAATCCGGCCTGGGTAGCCACCGGGCTCATCACCGACCCCCACGTTTACCAGTAGAATGATTCCCGTAAACAAGAGGGATCATGCCGTGTCCCGTGTACCTGTGTTGTGTTGGATCGCAGGAGTCGTCTTGGCGACTGCCTTCGTCAGGGAAGGCCTGTCATGGGGGCCACCCTGTCGGGTCAACCCGGTTAGAAAGCCGGTCGTGCCGGGTATTTCTGAGGAGACAACGATATCCCTGGGTTCCGGCCTTGATCGCTTGGCTCCGCAACCGGAGTTGGGCGATGGACCCGACGCCTTAGAAGACTATTGGAACCAAGCTCTCGAGGAGGATCCAACGAGAATCCTGAGGCTGCGTGCCTGGTGTGAGGTTGACCCCAAGGCGATGACAGCGTGGGTGGTAACTCATCTTGCAGGGAAGGATCGGGTGACTGCCCTCAAACAGGCTGCAGTTGTCTGGTTTTCAGTGGATCCGGATGCCGCGGTGCGCTGGGCGGGTTCCCTCGTGGAAGATGCTGAGAGGAACACCGTTCTTCTGGAAATCGGTTTCGAAATGTCGCGACTCGAGCCAGCTGGGGCTATTGATCTTGCTTCCAAACTCACCTTCTCTCCGATGCGGGACGAGCTGATTGTCCACTCGGTACGACAGTGGGTAGGCATGGATCCTTCCGCCGCTTCGCTCTGGGCATTCCGTCTACCGGAGTCTCGGCTCAGACAGGAGGTTTTCTCGGCGTTGGCAGTTTCGTTGGCTGTCGACAGCGGCGAGGACGCTGCGGGAATTGTTGCCCGATCCATTGCGTCGGGGAAGGACCAGGAGGACTCGGCCGTGCTGGTCGCCCGCAGCTGGGGAGCCCTCGATCCGGAGTCTGCGGCCGACTGGATCGTTGGATTTCAGGATGCGCCCATTCGTGAAGCTGCCATGCGCGAACTTATTGCCGTATGGGTTGAGCGCTCGCCAGACCGCATGTCTTCGTGGATCGCATCCTTGGCTGACGAATCGGTCCGGCTCCAGATGATGGATGTGGTTGGATCCGTGAGACGACAAGCAAGACCGGCTCTCCATAATACTGCCGTCGGCATCTCTCCATAATTCCATTCGGGTGGCACTGGAACCGGAACTGGCCTGACTCAGCGTGACAAGGCGATCAGATAGCGGAGGAGCCGCTCTACAGTTGCCGTTTCTCTGCGTTCCTTGTGTATCAGATGGAGGTTCGAGACGACGCGGGTCAAGGTTCGACGATGGCTCAATGGGGCAAGGTGTCGTTCGTCATACTCGATCGCTAGATCATGGAGGCGTTTGCGGCATTCGAAACGCGTTAAGAGCCTGCCTGAGTGGAAGGGGTCGATGAAAACTTCCTCCGTTGCGGTCTGCCATCGGCAGATGAAATGTCCCGGCATGCCAATTCCCACCAGTGGCAGCCCCAAGCGTTTACTGATCAATAGATAGACGAGACAGAGCGAGATAGGGATGCCTCGCCGGAGGTCCATTACCCGGTTGAGATAGCTGTTCTCAGGGTTGAAGTAGTCGATTTCATTGCCGACAAAGCCAAGATTCCGGAAGAGAACCTCATTGAGTGCATCAATCGCGACACCTGGGCCCGGGCATCGACCCATGAGATGCCGTACCCTATCGGACCAGTCGTCCAGCTGAGCTTTGAACCCTTCAACGTTGGTTCGGGGATAGCTTGTGAGAGTAAACTTCCAGATCCCTTCCTCGAGATCGAAGTGCTCGCCATGGGATAGGGCAAACGCAAGGAACTCGTCGTCGCGCCGGGAGGCTTCGCATCTGTCGACCGTCTCGACTACCCGGCGGCGGATGACCGGATCTGGGTGCAGGGTATTGGCCGCAAGGAACTCCAGCCCTGTTGCGCCCGCGGACAGGATGTGCATTCTGATGGTCTCAACCACGGAGGAATCGTCATCTCCGAGAAGGTTGAGCATCGCCCGAAGCTGCGATGGGGAAAAACTCCTTTTCTGGGTTGCCTGCGAGTCCATGGACGGTGAAGAGGGTGACTTTTCTGGAAACCCATTGCGAGAGGAGGTCCGGCCTTGGGGCGGCCTTTCCGAAATAAAAAAGGCGGACCTTTCGGTCCGCCTCACTTTAGGGAATCAGTCCGGATCAGCCTTCGTTGGTGGGCTGGGAAGACGGATCAGATCCCTCGGCCGGGCTGGCTTGGGAAATCGATTCCTCAGCGGAGTCTGCCGTGGAACCCTCGGGCTGCTGCTCACGCTCTTCCATTGCAGCTTTCCGACTAAGGCGAACCCGGCTCTTTTCGTCGATGCCGAGGCATTTCACGGTGATCTCATCGCCCATCTGGACGATGTCTTCGACCTTTTTCACCCGGAAGTTGGCCAAGTCGCTCACATGGACGAGGCCCTCAGCTCCCGGTGCAAACTCGACGAAGGCACCGAAGTCTTTGATGGAGACTACCTTAGCGCGGTAGATCTTCCCAGGTTCGGCAGCGGCAGCGGCACGGGCCTTATCCTCAGGGGAACCCTGCTTAGGTCCGCGGGCCGGCCTCGAGGAGCCCTCGGTCTCACCGCCGGCTTCACCCGACGAAGCTTCGCTTCGCGGAGCGCGTTCCCGGCGTTCACCTCGCTCGCCTCTTCCTCCTCGCTGAGGACGCTCAGGACGCTCAGCTTTTGAAGCGGGCTCGGAGTCGTCAGAGGGAGGGATCTCTCCGCGTTCCTCCATGGCAGCCTTGCGGCTCAGCTTGACCCGTCCCTTGTCATCCACGCCTATGCACTTCACCCAGATCTCATCTCCGACCTTGATGACGTCCTCTGGGCGGTTGACGCGCTTGTTGGAGAGCTCGCTGACGTGAACGAGTCCGTCCTGCCCCGGCAGTACTTCGACGAAAGCCCCGAATTCCTTCAAAGTGACAACACGCCCAAGGTAGATCCTGCCAACCTCGATCTCAGCACCAATGGCTTCGATCTCCTTCTTGGCGATCTCCATGCCCTCCGCGGACACTGAAAAGATCTTTACCGTTCCGTCGTCCTCGATGTCGATCTCGCAGCCCGACTCATCAACCAGCCGTTTGATGTTCTTTCCGCCGGGTCCGATGAGCATGCCGATCTTCTCCGGGTTGATCCGCATGACGGTGATCCGCGGAGCATACTTGGAGAGCTCGGTCCTTGGCTCTGCAATCGTCTCCGCCATGTGCTTAAGGATCTCCAAACGTGCGGCGTAAGCCTTCTGGACAGCTTCAGCCATAATCGACAGCGGAAGTCCCTTGAGCTTCAAGTCCAGCTGGAACCCGGTGATGCCCTTCTCGGTTCCCGCGATCTTGCAGTCCATGTCGCAGAACGCGTCCTCCCACCCGATGATGTCGGTCAGGAGTTGATATCGGCTGATGGCGTCGTCTGAACCATAGTCGGTACAGATGCCGATGGAGATGCCCGCGACAGGGCGCTTCAATGGCACGCCGGCATCCATGAGAGCCAGAGTGGCTCCGCAGATAGAGGCCATCGAGGTGGAGCCGTTGGATTCCATGATCTCGGCAGTCACACGGACTGCATAGGGATATTCCTCCACCGGAACCATCGGACGCACGGAGCGCTCGGCGAGGGCTCCATGGCCGATCTCACGACGGCCCGGACCAGAGATGCGGCCGGTCTCGCCGACAGAGAAATTGGGGAAATTGTAGTGCAGAAGGAACTGCTTCTTTGTCTCCCCACCGGTGTAGGCATCGAACTCCTGGATGTCATCACTGGTTCCAAGGGTGGCGATGCACACCGCCTGGGTCTCACCACGTTGGAACATCGCAGATCCGTGGGTCCTAGGCAGGAATCCTACCGCGCTGTTCAGAGGGCGGACAATGTCGAAACCACGCCCGTCGAGGCGCTTACCGGAATCCAAGATCAGAGTCCGAACCGCTTCCTTCTGAAGGTAGTACTGGGCATCCTTGATCACAAACTCTGTGACCTTCTCCGCACCAAACCTCTCTACGAGTTTAGAGCCGACATCAGCAAACACTGCGTTGACAGCGGCCTCCCGGGCCAGTTTCTGGGGCGTCAGCAGGGCCGGTACGACCCGGGTTCCGGCCAGAGATTTGGCAGCGGAGAGGATCTCCTCGGGGACGACCTTGACAGTGATCTGGCGTTTGGGTTTACCGATCTTCGCGGCAAGCTCCTTCTGGGCCTGGATCAGGGGTTGAATCGCCTCCTGCCCGAAGCGCAGAGCCTCAATAAAGTCGGCCTCGTTGATTTCCTTTGCGGACCCCTCATACATCACCACGTCGTGCTCATTGCCGACATAAATAAGGTCGAGATCCGAGTCGATCTGCTGGTCATGGGTCGGATTCGCAATGAATTTTCCGTCCACACGGCCAACCCGCACGGCACCGATTGGGCCTGCCCAAGGGATGTCGGAGACCATCAGCGCCGCAGAGGCAGCCACGATGCTGAGGATGTCGGGATCATTCTGTCCGTCCGCCGAAAGCAACACGGTCTGGACCTGGACCTCGTTGTACCAACCCTTCGGAAACAACGGGCGAATCGGCCGATCAGTTAGTCGGCAGGTAAGGATCTCTTTCTCGGTGGGGCGACCTTCCCGTTTGAAATAACCACCGGGAAATTTACCGGCGGCGGACGCCTTCTCGCGGTAGTCCACAGTCAAAGGAAAGAAGTCTTGTCCTTCCTTGGCCTTGGTGGCCGCTACTGCAGCCGTAAGGATGACGGTCTCTCCGAGTTGGACGGTCACGGAACCATCGGCTTGTCGGGCATAGCGGCCGGATTCGATAATGATATCCTGACCACCAACGTTAGCGATAACTTTTTCTGGCATGTGCGGATGCGCTTGGCCATCCGCGAGAAACTTCAGTCAACCGCCCCGACCCGTTTTGGAACTAGGGTTCCCGAATCGGGGTCGCTGAGTGAAATCGCCCGTGGAGGCGGACGCGCTGTATTGCGCGCGACCTATTGGGTTTCACGTACTGGCCCCTCAAGGCGACCGGATCACGCTGGCTGCGGTGCCGACCTCTCAAGGAGGGTGAAGGGCCAAAAGCCGAAGCCGGGCAAATGCCCGGCTCTACGAATCACTTCCTCAGTTTCAACTTCTTGGTGAGCGCCTGATAACGACGCTCGTCCTTTTTCTGCAGGTAGTTCAGCAAGCGGCGACGCTGGCTGACCAGAATCAACAGACCGCGGCGAGAGCCGTGATCACGGTTATTCTTCTGCAGATGTTCGGTAAGGTTGTTGATGCGGCTCGTCAGCAACGCGACCTGGACCTCGGGCGACCCCGTGTCTTTGTCGTGAGTACGATGCTCGCTGATGGTTTTAGACTTGGCTTCCATGATGATTTCGGTGTCGGGCAGCAAACCACCGCCCCGTAAACGTCCGTCAATCGAAGTGGTCACAATGACAGATCAGGGTTGCCCGTGTCGAGGCTTTGTTTTCTGGCGGGTGATCCCGTACTTTTCCGAAAGTCCGAGATGCATGGAATCCAATACCAGCCAGGGGATCAAAAGACGGATCATCATCCAGCCTGGATACCGGTCCTTGGAGTGCTGTCGTCAAACCCAAGCCGCCCTTGATGGCACACGACCCCTCGGTATGGATCGTTGTCGATCAACAGGTTGCCATCCAGGTCCAAATAGTTGGCCAAGCTGGCAAGGTGAGCTGCCGCCGAGATCAGGACAGAGCTCTCAATCATACAGCCGATCATGGTCTTCAACCCCTGCGCCCGGGCGGCCTCTAGGGCTGACTTGGCTGCCGTAGCTCCGCCAGTTTTCACAAGTTTCACATTGACCCCATGGAACCCCTGAGCGATCCGAGCGGCTTCGGTGGCGTGTTGGTAGGATTCGTCGGCAAAAATGGGAAGGGGAGATCGATCCTTCAACCAACAAGCGTCCGCATCTGGTGTGCTGGTGGGCATCGGTTGCTCGACAAATTCCACCCGGCCATCCCTGGCCAGCCACTCAATGTTCTCGAGAGCCTGCTCTCGTCGGGTCCATGCAGCGTTGGCATCGACGCGGATAATTTTGTCGGGAGCTGCATTCCGCACGGCGCGGAAGGTCGTCCGATCTTGGGAGCCCCCCAGCTTGATCTTCAGAATCGGCATCGATTCCGCCTCTCGGGTCTTCGCTTCCATGATCTCTGGCTCGTCGATGCCGATGCTGAACGAGGTGACGGGTCTAGGATTTGGGAAGGTCAGCTTTAGAAACGCATGGAGAGGCATTTCTTCCGCCCTGGCTGCCCCATCCAACAGGGCCAGGTTTACGGCGCACTTCGCGGGAAAGTTTCCAGATCCGACCCAATCAAGGTACTCCATGCTCCCGGCAATGTCGTCGAACGACAGTCTTCGGGCGTCGATCTGTCTCAAAAAACGGCTCACCGTTTCATGCGACTCTCCATATTGACTTGATGGAGAAGCCTCTCCGAGCCCTGTTCGGCCAAAGGAATCCGAAAGTTCCAAAAACACGACGGTGTGGACTATCTTGCCGCCGCTTTGGCCAAGATCGTGCGCGATGGTCCAACGATGGCGGAGAGACAGGTCGAATCTCCGAAAGACCAACTTGGTGATGGGGTGCTTGGATCCCATGTCTCTGTTTGTGGTTCTCCTAGGTTTGGGCGGTTTCCGTATTCTGCCACCCGCCTTTACCCTAGGCAGCTTTCGGCCTCGATGACGTGAGCGTTTCGACCATGCTCTGGAAGATCCACTGTCCGTCGGTGGAGCCGAGGATGGGTTCTGCGGCGCGATCGGGATGGGGCATGAGGCCTGCGACATTGAAGCGGTCGTTGGCGATGCCGGCGATGTTGAGGAGGGAGCCGTTGGGGTTGGCCTCATCACGGACGGTTCCTGTGGCGTCGCAGTACTGCCAGAGGATCTGGCGATGGGACTGGAGCCTGGCGAGGGTGTCTGGATCAGCGAAGTAGCAGCCCTCGCCGTGGGCGATGGGGATGCGCAGAGGGGTGCCCTGGGGGATGGACCGGGTGAAAGGGGTGTTGGGGTTGGCGGTCCGGAGGTGGACCTGCTCGCAGTGGAAGCGGAGGTCGCGGTTGCGGACCAGGGCGCCGGGGAGGAGTCCGGCCTCACAGAGGATCTGGAAGCCATTGCAGATGCCCAGGACCAGGCCGCCTTGGGCGGCGAATTCCTGGACGGCCTGGAGGACGGGGCTGAAGCGAGCGATGGCCCCGCAACGGAGATAGTCACCATAGCTGAAGCCACCCGGGACGATGACGGCGTCTGCGGGGCCCAGTGCGGTGGACTTGTGCCAGACCAGGGCGCTGGAGTGGCCGAGGACGCGTGGGGCGTGGAGGCAATCCTGGTCGCAGTTGCTGGCGGGGAACTGGAGGACGGCGAAGTGCATGGCGGGCGGGGAGAACGGAGAAGGGGGCGAGGGTCAGTCGACCAGCTCGAGCCGGAAGTCCTCGATGACGGGATTGCTGAGGAAGCGGTGGGCGGCATCGCGGAGGGACTTCTCGGCGCTGGCCTTGTCGGTGCCGGGGGCGAGGTCGATCTCGATGTATTTGCCGACATGGACGCCGGTGATGCCGGAGTGGCCCATGTGTTCGAGGGCGTTCTGGACGGTTTTGCCCTGGGGATCGAGGACGGCTTTCTTGGGGGTGATGATGATTCTGGCCTTCATGGAGGACGTGAGCCGGAGAGCAGATCAGACCGGCAACGAGAGTTTGCGGGACGCCCCCCGGTGTTCGCGAGGCGATTCTGGGCCTGGGTGCGTGGGCCGTGGTTCCGATCGGTGACTACCAAGGTGCCCTGTTTGACCGCGAGGCGTGAGCCCCCTCGGCCATGCCCCTTTCGGGTCCTAAGGGGGGGATTCAAAAACGAAACAGGGCCCTCGAAGGGCCCTGAATCCGGAAAGTTGGTTGCGGGGCTAGGATTTGAACCTAGGACCTTCAGGTTATGAGC
>SXGQ01272190.1_pt1 | contig 38374 bp, 28 predicted proteins | sample 3178371 | NCBI WGS metagenome assembly SXGQ01 (sample SAMN11356859, study PRJNA531348) | freshwater metagenome | isolation source: freshwater sample F1-20 | place: China: Fuxian Lake, Yuxi | collected 2017-12-25
CATCCTTAAAGCCGTATCAAGGTAGCCGCGATTTCATCCCGCAATCGAGGAGAAACGCAAACCTCATCGGCAAAGATTTTCCACCGACTTAGGGTGTGACTGATTTCCTCGATCGTTTCAGCAGCCTTTTTGTTCTTGATGGCTAGGCCAACGGTGAGCAAATCGTCTTTGGTCAAATGGGTTCGCTTTCCGTTGATGCTTAACGCATGTTGACTGACCCAGCGATGCTTGGGTTGATAGGCATGGCAAATATCATAGGCTGGCGCCAATTCCCATTTTCCATCTTTTTGGAGGCGGAAGGCAAAGTTCTTGGTATGGTCATCGCAGTTACGAGCCAACACATTGAACACCATTCTACGATACAACTGCTCAGCATCTGGATAGGGAAGTTTGAGTTCACGAAGTGTTTGAAACAACTGCTCGTAACTGAAGCTTGTTACAAGATTGTAATCATAATGCTTCATAGCACAAAAGGTTTGTATGTGGTGTTTGGTGGAGCCATCTTCCCTGTCAAAACGCTTGGTCATAAAATGCGCCCGACCGTTTTCTTCCCATAATCGAGAAGGCATCATATGGATACCACAAGCCAAGGCCATGTTGTAATAAGCCATCTCTACACGGCCATAACCCTTACTTTCACCCAATTGCACATCGCTTACACCATCAAGTTTTATCAGCCAATGTTCAAAACCTTTAGGGGCAATGGTTTGACCTGATTTTACTTCGCCGGTTCTTTCATTGTAGGCAATGACGGCCTTGGGTCGAGCACCACCTGCAGAGGTACCTATCCGAAGGATTTCAAGAAGGGCCTTTTCTTCGTCTTTCTGCAAATTGGTAACAAAAGCTTCTTTGCGGGCGAGCATTTTTCGGGCTATATCCACCAGGCTATCAATTTCCAACGAAAAGGCTCTTTTATTTTCCTTGAAAGTGGTAGGCTCAAACTCCAGCCCCCCCATACCTCGGGTACCTATAAAACATAAGGTCTCCACCGGATTCATACTGTCCTGCGGACGACCTTGTTGTGCTAACCAAAGGTTGATAAGTTCACTACCATACCTATCGGGCAGAGCATCGGCCAACAGTCCGGGTAAGCCCTTGAAGGTATCCAAAGTGGGATCTGCTTTTTTGCGTAATGCTCGAAAACCAAAGGTGTTTTGGGGCGCTTTTACGGGCATTTGCAAGGGGGCCAAATCCCATCCTTTGCTCTTGAATTGGGGATCGTACTCAAAGGTGGCGTAACCGGTTCCATCATCCCACGCCACCGCACCCACCAATTCACCCCATATTTTGACCAATGCGGTGTTCATCGCTTACCAATACGATTGTTCGCGGTCCGGAGTTTTGGTGTTCCTGGCCCTTTTGCGTTTGGCCTGCTCGGCTTTGGCCAGCGCTAGCGGGCTGATGCTCTGATGCACCTCAAAGGCATCCATGATCTGCAGTTGGTCCAACATTCGAAGCACCTGAATCAACGTGGCGAGGGTAACCGTTTCGCCACGTTCCAATAAGCTAAGGGTGGAACGACTTATGCCCGCCTCATTCGCCAGAACTTCTTGCGTTTTGTTTTGGCCCAATCGATGATGTTTGATGAAGGCCCCTACATGGGCAGCCAACACCTGATCGCTCATGGAATGCCAATTTTTGAATGCTTTATCAGTCATTATAAGGCTTTATGGCGTTTTTTGAATTATATCTCATGCAAATATAGGATTATTTTATCCTATTCAGCCAACCAAAGGAACCAAACCGCCAAGGCCTTAACCCACGCCATTGGGGTTGGCGGTCCCGGTCACGACTTGCCTTAAGCTGACGCACATTTTGGAGGTGTTGGTGTCGAATTTCCCGATTTTCACCGTTTTTGACGGCGGTTTGAAGCGAGCGAATCACCTCCTCATCCAATTGAGAATAATGGCCTTGTTACAGGTCCAAATACAAATCGTGGGATCTAGAGTAAACCCAAACTAGGCGCTGATTCGTACGGAGGTCATGGTAAGGGCTCCGGCCACGGGTCGAACCTTAAAAAGCCGAACCTCGTCGCCTGGCTTTTGCAAGGCCAAGGTGTACAAAAGGGGTAGATAATGTTCTGGCGTCGGTATAGCGTATTGGAAAGCCTAGCCTTGTTGTTGGAATTGCATGAGGGTACGGAGGTCGCCGTTCAGAATACAAGATTTCATTCGCTCACTGGCCTCCAACGCCTAGTCCTCGGAGTAAATTTCATCCAAACGAGCCCAATTCACTCTCCCAAGATTGTGAACCATGTTACCGCTGCCCATCACCAGGACACCCCGCTCACGAAGCTTCCAAAGAACAATCGTCCATGACGTAGAATGTTAGTAATTTGCGTACCCCCATGATGCTATCGCTCATAAAATCCTTGCTCCAGCTATGATTGACGACTACGGATTGCTGAAGAAACTGTTGAAACGGGCCGACAAACGTCGCTTCCCCCTGCGCTTCTGAATCATTTTGAGGAGCTTGTAAACTCGGTAAACGCGCTTATGTGATAATCTCCTGGAAATTCAGTTGGAAATCCTTCGTCTTTTTGCTTTTTTAATTGATCTAATGAACTGATGGTATTTTTTTTTAGAAACAGCTTGGTTATTGTTGGCACAGCTTCACAGCCTAATGATGAAACAACCTATAAATATTTGAGTTAAAATATTTCTATTCATCTTATTTTTTGGGTTAAAATGATTTGAAATAAAAACAGAATGGGGCGATGCCCCATTCTGTAGAATAGCTATAGTCCATATTGTGCTTTAGCAATTACCTTTCCGTTAGAAAAAGTAATTGTAACCACTTTAGTACATGATTGCCATGTCATCACTTCAGAGCTAACATTTCCTCCATATTCTCCTAGATCCATATTTGTAGATGCTTGCGATTCTCCTTTGCCAAGTATTGATTCAACTTGAGATATAGACATGTCATTAGATATCTTGTCATAGTTGTCTTTATTAAGCTTACCAAAGCAACTTGTGAGAAAAATTGTGATTATTACAGTTACAAAATAGAGTATATTTTTCATTTTTTTATGAATTTAACTTTGTTCCTATCCGTATGGCTTTTCGGTGACGCCCCGTTTTTATGGTGGTTGCTGGTCTCCACTTTTATTTTCGATTTTTTTTTTACAAAATATCTTTTAGGAACTATCAATGTTTGCCTTTTCTATTGTTTGTCGTTTTCCGTTTAGTTGTCTTTTTACAAACTTTCTCATAGCGGTTGGCGGGTTTAAGAAGTTGGGGATTTCGATGCACAAAACTTTCAAACCACCACAAATGTTAATGCAAAACAGAATGTTTCATTAAGCACTAAAACTCCAACTTCTTTAAATCTATCATTGTGGACCGGTTTGTTGTTTCTTCGTGTTGTTCGCAATTGCTGATAATGCTTTAATCTGTTCAGCTAAAAATCTTGAAAACACGATAATTAAAAAGCCAACGATAGGCATTGTAAAAACAGCCGTCCATCCTGTTTCCAGGTAAGGAAGACCAATACCTTGACCAAGATTATCTCCTTCGTTTCCTAAAATAAGTGTTGCTAAAAGTGCAAATCCAAATCCAACAAGTCCAAACCAAGTCCCAAACCATTCCCGCAATGTCTGGATAAAATGAGAGACTGCAGGTGTTACGATAAATTCATCGCCTGAAGTAGAACAGAAATCGATTTTAGATATTCTGTCCCACCATAGCAGAAAACCCACCCAGCCTGCAAAAGCAATAATTAGCCATAGAAGCAGAAATACAAAAATAATCATTTTACAAGACATTCTTGCCGGCTAAGGATTGTTAGGCTATTATCGGCAGGGTTTCCTGTCAAAAGAGCTAAAAAAGGCAAAATTTCTAATTCCAAGGGGAATCGCTTTAAAGAGGGGGCTCCTTAGCAATAAAAGGGGCGCTTCGATTTCCTGCAATCCTCAGGCTGAAGTGTAAGTGCCCTTAAAAAGCAGAGTTTTGAAAGTAGAGAAATTCCTTTAATTTTAAAAACCATGAAAAAATCAAGATTTACCGAAGTTCATTCGTTCAAGCCCTTCAAAAGCATGAATCCGGTGTAGCCACCGGGGTCAAGCCGTGAAATGGGCATAGTACCCGCCACCTTTTACAATGGATGGCCAAATACGGGGGATTGGATGTGTCCGATGTACAGAAACTAAAAAACTGGAAGAGGAGCATTCCCGCCTCAAAAGGATGTACGCCGATCTGGCGATGGATAATCAGCTTTTGAGGGACCTGCTCAGTATTACTACCAAAGTGAGAAGAACGACAGCGACATCATCGAATCGTTGCAGAAATTGTCCGGGAAACACCCAACCTACGGTTTTCGCAAGCTCTTTGCCTACCTGCGACGCCGTGGTCAATTATGGAGCCATAAGCGCGTTTACCGAGTTTACAAGCTCCTCAAAATGAATCAGAAACGCAGAGGTAAGCGACGTTTGCCAGCCCGTTTCGACAGCCCCTCCGAAAAGAAATGATCCGAGCCCTCGGCGTCCACGCTTCTAAAGGTCATTTGCTTGGTACCGGCAGCCACCCATAAAAGAGGCAAAAAGTAGCCCTTATGACTCCTTTTCATGGTCTGTTTGATACCTTACGAATTGACAAAATAAGAACGGGAAAAATCGCCGAAAAAAGAAGTACTATAATTTTAAAATTTAATTATTTGACAAGGCTGATTGCAAGATTGCATCAGTGACTGGACTCGTTCAGCGTCAGTATCGGTCAAGACAACGCGAATGCCATACCGGGTCAAAGCCTGCATGGTTTTGGTGAGGCCTCGAAGTCTGCTTTGGTCCAGCTTTTCGAAAACATCATCCACCAACAAATAAACAAAGGGCTTGCCGCTTTTCACAAAATACTGGCATTGAGCAAGCTTAAGGGCCAGGACCAGGGATTTGCGTTGGCCCTGCGAGGCGTAGCGTTTCACGGATTGCGCTTTGAGCAAGAATTCCACATCGTCCCTTTGGGTACCCCACAGGGTTAAGCCGGCCTCCAATTCTTTGCGCAAGGCAGGCCTTTGATCAGGAACGCAATGTGCTTCCCAATCGTTGAGGTAACGAAGTTCAGCGGGCTCGCCAGGACCCGCCATTTCAGCGTAAAAAGTTTGAAGATGGGGCTCGAAATCCGCAAGCCAGAGGCGACGGTAGTGATGAATTCCTTCATGGCATTGGGTGAGTTCCTGGTCGTACAGCGCCAACAGTTCCTGATCAGGCTGCCCATAAGGGCCAACAGCTTTGAGCAGGGCATTGCGCTGCCCAAGGAAATGATCCCTGCGCAGCAGCCTGCCAACATAGTCGGGATAGACCTGGGCCAACATCATATCCAGCCATTTGCGGCGCTCCGTACTTCCCCCCTCGATCAGTACCAAATCCCCTGGTGTCACCATGACGGCAGGGAATTTCCCAAGATGCTCGCTCAACCGCTTGTAGGGAACATCATCCAAGGCCATTTCTTTGGAGTGGGTACCTGGCTTGTAAACCACCGTCACTTTGGCTTCTTGGCTGGGGTGACCCTCCGAATTCTGGGCTTGGAAATGGCCTGCGATGCGAAAGCCCCTCTGCCCGAAACGCACCAATTGCGCATCCTGACGGGTGAAATAACTGCGCCCCAAGCACAAAAAGTGAATAGCATCCAACAAATTGGTTTTGCCGCAACCGTTAGGGCCGGTAAAGGCGACCCAATCGGTATCCAAGACCAATTCACGGTTGGATTCAAGGCGAAAATCAAGGACTTGTAGGAGGTGCAAGTTCAAAGGAATGACGTTTATTAGACTTGGTAGGGTTGTATATTAGCGCCTCTTTCGACAAAACCATGTCCACTACGCAAATATCCCCCGAACAATCCCACAAATGGCTTGAATCGATGCTTTTGATGCGGCGCTTTGAAGAAAAATGCGCCCAGCTTTACGGTCAACAGAAAATCAAGGGCTTTTGTCACCTGTATATAGGTCAAGAGGCCGTGGTCGCCGGAACCTATTCGGCCATTACCCCGGAGGACTCCGTAATTACGGCTTATCGCGATCACGGGCATGCTCTGGCATGCGGTCTCAGCCCCGAATCCATCATGGCAGAACTTTATGGCAAGGCCACGGGTTGCTCCAAGGGCAAAGGGGGTTCCATGCACTTGTTCAGCAAAGAACACCGATTCTTCGGGGGTCACGGTATTGTAGGTGGTCAGGTCCCATTGGGTGCCGGCATTGCTTTCGCCGAAAAATACCAGGAGAGTGGCAAGGTCAATATTTGTTTTATGGGGGATGGCGCAGTTCGCCAAGGTGCATTGCACGAGACCTTCAACATGGCAATGTTATGGAATTTGCCTGTGGTCTTCGTTATTGAAAACAACGGTTACGCCATGGGCACCTCGGTACAACGAACTACCAACGTCTTGGACTTGTACCAAATTGGGCTTTCGTACCAAATGCCGTCGGAGGCTGTCGATGGAATGAACGTGGCGACTGTACACGATGCGATGACTAAGGCAGTAGACAGGGCCCGCAACGGCGAGGGACCAACATTGCTCGAAATCCGCACCTACCGTTACAGAGGGCATTCAATGAGCGATCCTGCCAAATACCGTACCAAAGAAGAACTTGAATCATATCGTAACCAAGACCCCATCGAACAGATTAAATCCTGGATGATGGAAAATAAACACCTCACGGACAAGGCCTACGAATCCTTGGAGGAGAAAATAGACGCCATCGTTTCGGCATCCGTTCAATTTGCCGAAGAGTCTCCTTGGCCGGATGAAATCGAAATGTACCGCGACGTGTATATACAGGCAGACTACCCTTACATAATGGACTAAGGGCAACTCAATAACCCCGAATTTAAAATTCCCTCACAATTATCCGATACTTCAACCCGTCGAACCATCAAACCAGCGACCATGGCCCAGAAAACCAATTCCAAAAGCGGAGACGCCTTCGAAAAATTAGAGCAACTTGACCTGCAGGATAGCCTCGGCAAAGCCGAAGCCTTTTTCGAAGCCAACAAGAAAGTGATATCGTACGTAGGAGGCGGATTGCTGACCCTGATTTTGGGTACCTATTATTTGTGGGGAATTTACCTCCCAGATCGTCAGCGGGAAGCTGTGGACCTCATGCATGTGGCGGAGCGCTATTTCGAAAATGATTCTTTGCGCCTCGCTGTGGAAGGTGACGGAAACTTTCCTGGATTTGAGGAAATTGTGGATGAATACAGATGGACCCCCGCCGGCAATCTAGCCAAATATTACTTGGGTGTCTCTTATCTTCGAATGGGCAAATACAACGAGGCCATCGATGCTTTAAATTCCTTCAGCACCAAGGATCCCGTACTCGGTAGCATTGCCCTGGGCTGTGTGGGGGATGCCCATCTCCAACTCAAAAAAGATCAGGAAGCCCTGGATTGCTACCTCAAGGCCGCCGACTTCAAAGCCAATGAATTCACAACGCCATTCTACCTCCAAAGAGCTGGTGAAATCGCCGAAAAACTTGGCAACAAAGACAAAGCAAAAGAATGTTACGAAAAGATCCAGCGGGAATATCCCCAATCCACCGAAGGCCAGGGCGTTGATCGTTACCTCTCCAGGATCAAACTGAAGTCTTAGCATCCACCTGCCATGTCCACCGGATCGGACTTTTTCAGGCTTGATGATGATAAGGCCTATCCCAACCCCGCAGAAGCTGCCTCCCTCAGAATCGGAATCGTAACAGCTCGCTGGAACCATGCGGTAACCGAACAATTGACCTCAGCATGCATCAAAGCATTGCAAGAGCGAGGCGTTTCCATGATCAACATTTTGGTACATCGTGTTCCCGGTTGCTATGAAATACCCACAGGTTGCCAATGGTTGAACGAATACGAGAAGGTTGACGCATTGGTCGCGATGGGTTGCCTCATCAAAGGAGAAACTCCTCACTTTGAGTATATATCGGAGGCAGTTAACCGTGGCATTATGGATCTCATGTTGCGCATCAACAAACCTATTGTCAACAGTGTCTTAACTGTTTACAATCTGGAACAAGCCTTGGACCGCCTTGGAGGCGCTCATGGTCACAAAGGCATAGAAGCTGCCCAAACCGCGCTGCAAATGCTTCGCCTAAAATTCAATTTATTAAATACTACCGATCTGAGATAGGTCCTATTTTATGATCCAATCTCGTTCAATTTATCAGCAATAGAATCCTCCGGCCCAAACCCCATGCGCTTGCGCAGTCGGTATCTAGCCATCGATACGCCTTGAGTGCTAATATTTTGAGCCCTGGAAATTTCATTGCTCGTCATACCTATCCGAATGAGGCAAGCCAAACGAATATCCGATTGTGTCATCCTTGGATATTCCAAGCGAAGGTTCGGCACAAAGCCTGGAACACAGCAATTAAATTTTGTTTTGAAATCTTCCCATTGCTGATTGGTATGAAGCTTGCAATTCCACAAAGAAGCTAAATCCCCGTAAGCCGGTACAGTTGAATCTGTAGCCTTAGACTCATGAACAGCAACAAGATTTTGAAATTCAGAATTTTGCCGGGTAAATACACCCTCTTCCGAGGACAATGGAATAGCCTTGGATTTTATCCTCCACTGCTGGTATTTTCCCCATAGGGCAACACTCGCCAATCCTAGAAATGCAACGAAAAACCAAAAATTCCACATCTTTCCGCCCGCCTTCATTGCACTTTTGGGATAATCCACAGTATGTTTATTGAGGAATGCAAGAAGGGAAGAATGATGGAAATTCGACTCCCTGTAATAGGCCAAGGCATCCATAGGCCTATGCTCCGTCAAAGCCCATTCATAACGCTTATGGGCATTGAGTAAGCGCCAAAATAAATAGGAGTCCATACCGGCTAAGGGTCTATTTTCTTTTAGAAATGGAAGCATATCGTTGTTAGTGATTTCAGAAGTATTCATTTCTTCTTGTTGTCTGCTTTGACATGCGAATTCTAATACAATCCATTCCAAAACCGGCCATTGATTATCTAAAGATTCGGGCCATTGATGAGCTACTTGTTTCAGATACCTCACATACGGCGTAGCGGGGTGAACATCTTGATGCCTTGCCTCAAAATTCAATGGATATGATGCCAAGACAAGGGCCAAGGCAGCAGCCTCTGACTGTTCTGAACGGGATAAATTTTCCGATTTGTTCATTCGGTTTTCAAGGTAGGACCACCGCTCCTGTAACCTTTGAAACGGAAAAGGCCTGCCATGATACCCTTGGGGCTCTAATGCAAGTGATTCATGGTGTTCAGGACAAAAACCATGCCATTCCACTTCGGTTTGCAAAGGAATTGGACCCTCAAAAATCTGCTTGGGTAGATGACAATCATCTTTCCCCTCAATGTCATTTTTTGATAAATTCCAGTTAATCTTATTTTCTAATTCAACCGCATAACCCTCATTTTCCTCCGGAAGAACAAGGAAAGAAGGCCTGTCTCTGTGCGCCAAAAGGAGGATGCTCAAAAGAAATGTGACTTTCAATGAAATAGCCATAATCTTACAATAACCAAATCTAAATAGTGAAAGATGTTTTCGAATATTGTTGAAAAATATGAAATAAAATTTGAAAAAATGAACGGATTTGTATTTGTTTAACCCTTATTTCAATCCAATTCAAAAGATTAATGGCATTACTCCTTGATGAATAAGGTCATTAAATCATGAATGCTGCTCAATCAAGGGTTCTCCTCGTTACTTTTGGTCATGGAACTGATAAAAATTTACTTTTCATCAATTTAAAAACCACCACCATGAAAAATACCATTCTCCTCTTGGGCTTGATGATGGCAGTCCTTGTTGGTTGCCGCAAAGATGATAATCCTACCCCACCCCTCTCACCGGCAGAAACTTACGCCAATCGCCTTGTCGGAACCTGGGATGTCGATAGCTTAACGTATTCAGCTTCGGTATCCGTCCTTGGGCAAACCATTCCCATAATCGGAGGCTCTTCCCAGGCAGGTTATATCGCTTTCGAAAAAACACCGGCTAGGACCGTGAATTATGACATCAAATTCAGGCCATCCCTGCCCCCCACCATTCCCTTCCCCCTGGATACTGTTCGTTTATTGGGTCGCGGAACCTGGGTGAACACCGTAGATACCATCACCTTAACGGATACCAGCAATCAAGTCTATAAATTCAAAGTTTTGTTTAATGGCACAAACACGCAACAACTCAAAACCGTGGTGAGTTACGATGGAGGAACTTTGGGTGTGGTCCCAGTTACCCTTGAAATGACTTTAGGACGCCGATAAGCTGACCCTTGAGCGACTCAGCAAGTAACCTCGACTTCTTTGTTCAACCTGACCCGGGCTCGGTTCCTGGAGCAGATGACTATCCTTCTTATACTTTAGGGTCATCGGTTCTGAGAATTTCGGCTCGTAACGATTTGCCTAGCTCTACCGCAGTAGTCTTGATTGGCCTGGATGAGATTCGGCAAAGCTCGGCTAGCCCTGCTAGCCCTCTGAAGTCAAGGGATACAGCCGCTGTTTGGATACGCGCTGCACTCTATGCGATGCCCACTGGGGAGCAATTTCCGATAGTAGCAGATTTGGGTAATATGATTCCAGGGAGGTCTTTTGAGGATACATTGTCAGCCATTTCCCAGGTAAGCTCTGAATTACGGGAGCTGGGTCATATTCCGGTTTGGATAGGCGGTAGCCTACCCCTGCTCCGGGGAATCTTCCAAGGATTCAAGGGGAATGGCCCCACGGATATATCGGTTGTCTCTTCCCGTACCCATTTCAAAACAGACCCTGAGCTGGCACCTTATGAATTTGCCCTTAGGAGTCTGGTCGAAAACGATTCCTTGCATTTATTCAATTTGAGTTGCTTGGCCGGTCAAGCACACTACCAAGAAGTCGGCGAATCTGCACTCTTGGAGCAAATGCGCTTTGAACAGCTCCGATTAGGACCACTACGACAGCATCCCGATTGGGCAGAGCCTCTCCTTCGATCCTCCGATTTCACTGTCTTTAGTTTGAGCAGTGTTCGCTGGTCGGATACGGAGGGTAATCCTTTCGGTGGGCCCAATGGGCTTTTTGCCCATGAGTTTTGCCAACTTTCGCATTATGCGGGGGCAAACGATTTATTGAAAGCGGCCTATTTCTGTGATTATTTTCCAACGGATCATTCATCGATGCCAAACCGTGGAAATAACATTGGATCATCACAGGCTCATGCTGGTGCCCACGTTCTTGCTCAAGGAATTTGGTATTTGCTGGAAGGAATTTCACAACGTTGCGATGACGCCCCTAAGATCAATTCCAGAAATTATACAAGGTATACCATGGCCCTCCCGGGAGATCATGAACTGATTTTTGTAAAAAGCCAAAAAACCGGCCGTTGGTGGATTGAAGTAAGCCTCCCCGTTCCTGCAGGTTCACGCAAAGAGCGAACACTCCTTGTTCCCTGCGCTTACGATGACTACCTCAAAGCAACGGCCGGGGAATTACCGGATCGTTGGTGGCGAATTCACCAAAAATACCTACAATAACAAATCATCACCAATATCGGATCGGTAGAAGGCCCCATCAAAATCCACAGCCGAGGCAAGGTTTCTGCTATTAAGAACGGCCTGTTCAAGTTCTTGGTGCAAGGCGGTTGCAGCCATAACCCTGCCCCCGCTGTTGAACACCTGGTTCTCTTTCCACGCCGTTCCAGCATGATAACAATAACGATCATCCCCAGGCTCGTTGGGCCACTGCATCATGGCCCCGGTCTTCGGCTCCAAAGGATACCCTTCCGAACATACCACGGTGGTGACCGCATAGCGTGGATCTACCCAAGGTACGCCATAAGGCAATTGGCCTTGGGCGGCCCCGTACATCCATTCCAACATATCCTGCCCTAACCTCGGAAAAACTACCTGGGTTTCAGGATCTCCCATCCGAACATTGTATTCAATAACAAAGGGGTCATCCCCAACTTTCATCAAACCCACAAAAAGAAATCCCCTATACTCCACGCCTTCTTGATTCAAACCAGCGATCGTAGGACGGACAATACATTCCTCGACCCTGTTAAGAAAAAACTCATTCACAAAGGGTGGAGGTGATACAGCACCCATACCCCCTGTATTGGGGCCGCTATCCCCATGACCCACTCTTTTGTAATCTTTGGCCACAGGTAGCGTTACCGAACGGTTGCCATCGCAGAGGACAAACACCGAACATTCTATGCCATTCAGAAATTGTTCAAACAATACCTTAGATCCAGAATTACCGAAGCGATGCTGAACCCAAAACATATCCAAGGCCTCTAAGGCCTCTTCTCGTGATGCACAAATCACCACCCCTTTGCCTGCAGCCAAACCATCAGCTTTGAGAACCAAAGGGTAGGTTACAGCATGCAAATACATCTCTGCCGATACACGCTCCGAAGCCTCAAAGGTTCTGGCCTTGGCGGTAGGAATTCCGTGACGGTTCATGAATGCTTTGGAATAGTCTTTGCTGCCCTCCAAGCGAGCCCCCGCCTGATCAGGGCCCAATACTGCCAGATTCGCCAACCTTGGGTCAGCTTTGCATTGGTCCACGAGGCCATGCACCAAAGGGTCCTCCGGTCCGATCACCACCAGGTCTACATAATGTTCCCTAACCCAATCAGACCAAGCCCCAAAATCCCGCCAATCCGGACAATCCTTGGTAGCCCAATGGCGAGTGCCTGCATTACCTGGATGAACCCAAAGCTCTTCGCAGAGGGGGCTTGAGGACAAATTCACGGCCATGGCATGTTCACGCCCTCCGGATCCAAGAATTAATACTCGCAACATAAGATAAATTATTTCGAAGAATCAACTGTGGCTACTGCAGTCATTAAGGCCTCCAATTCCCGCAACCATACCTTCTTGGGCTCGTTAGGACAATATACAAAAGCCTCAGCGTGGTACACTACGCCGCTTCTTAACCAAGCGCGATGGACGAAAGGCCCACCCATGAAATCTCCCTCCATTTTCCAAAGACCTCGAATGTGCCATCCAATCTTCTCTTTGTAAACACTTAATGGCGGAATTAGGTATTCTGTGTGATAAAAAGACCCCTCGGTGGGTCCAGGAATACAACGGGCAAGGACGCTGTCTCGCTCCCTGTGCACGTTCTCTACTCCTTGAATGGATTTAAAACTCAATATATTATTCCATAACACAAAATTCATAGTGCCGCCTGGTATTTCTTTGCTCATCCAAGCGAATGAATGACGCAACACTTTCAAACGATAGTCTCCGGGTAAAGTCTTCAATTGCAGTCCAAGACTATCTTGTATCATGGATGCGAGACTATCCGCTTGAGTCATACGATCAAGCCTTCCCAAGATCAATTGCTGGTCCTGATGCAGAAAATATTGAAGTAAAACGGAGCCATTGGAAAGTAAATATTCTTTCAAAGCCTCGACATTCTTTGCTACCAACCAAACCTCGCGCTGCGGATAAGCTTGAGAATTAAGAATGCAACGCTTATAAATACTTTGCTTACTCAAAGCAAGTTCAGCCCCTTTTTGAATCTCAGGGGGTAATTCTGAAAAATCATCAGCAAGAACACAGTGAAGAATTAGCCGATGTCTTTTTTGAAATTTATTGGAGCCCAAATCCTGAACTGGAATAAGTTTGAACCAAGGCTCCGGTTGAGGTAGTCCTATTTGTTCTGAAGATAATGTTTTCCGTAAAAGAACACCCAAATCCCCCTGCCAAAGGGCTGGATCACCTACAACTAAAATCTCCCCAACACCCCCAAGGGAATCCGGTTGTGAGCCCTGATTCATGCATCCCCCCAAAATTGAACATAAACCTAACGCGAGTAAAACCAATAATCGAAGCAATACTCCCATTCCCAAAATTTTATTTGGCTTTAATGCGAAGTGTCATACCAGGACTTAATCGGCTTTTGAGGGTAAGATTATTAAGCCTCATTAAATCCTCAACCGTCAAATTTTGAAATTTCTTTGAAATTCCATACAATGAATCACCGCGCCTTACCTTGTAATAGGTAACAGTACCCTTACGCGACGAAGATTTGGTATCGACCCCTTTCCCTGTTTCGGTGGTTTTGCCGGCAGGTACAGCTAATCCCTGCTTTGATGCAGTATCCAAAACAACTCCTGACTTGGATGCATTCGCATTGGTGGAATTAGCCACTGCTGAATCTTTGGAAGCAACAGGTGAAGGGGTGCTTGTAGGATTTTTCCTTATCTTGATTCTTGTTCCAACTCGTACATTATTTTTCCGAAGACCATTAATTCGTTTAAGCTCTTGGACGGTTGTTCCGTATTTCACTGCAATACTGTATAATTTTTCGCCCCTTCGAACCTTGTGATAGACCCATTCCTTTCGAGGTAATTTGGAAGAACTGGGGTCCCCTAAAGCAGCATTCGCTGCCAAAGCCTGCTCTGCGATAACCCGAGACTGACTGAGCTCAAAAACATGATTCAAATACGCTACCCTTTTTCGTTCAAATTCGGGCACCAATTTGGCGGGTATTCTCAAGGCATATTCCGGGTATCCTGAAGGGACGAACTTTTGCTTGAGTTGAGGGTTCAACAGGGCCAGAACATCCGCTTCCAATCCAAGCATCTGAGCAAAATAGGTTAAAGGCAAAGGGCCTTGAACCCCGACGGTGTCAGTTTCGGCGGGTAAAGCTATCAATGGAAACTGCTGTAAATTGTGTTCTGAAGGATATGACATCAGGTAAGTTACCGCAATAAACGCTGGAACATAGCCTCTGGTTTCCGAAGGCAAATAGGGCATAATTTCCCAAAACGTTGTTTTACCACCCGATCGACGAATTGCACGGTTAACATTCCCTGGGCCACAGTTATATGCTGCCAAGGCGAGGAGCCAATCGTTGTAGGTGTGGTGCAAATCCCTCAGAAATCGGCAAGCCGCATCTGAGGAAAGGACAGGATCCATTCGTTCATCCAAATAATAATTGACTTTGAGGCCATATTGGGCTCCAGTACCGTACATGAATTGCCATAAACCAGAAGCACCCACCCGGCTTACCGCGGTGGGATTAAGGGCCGATTCCACCACCGCCAAATGTTTGAGCTGATGGGGTAGCCGATGGCGTTCAAGTGCAGCCTCAAAAATAGGATTATAGTATTTACTAAGGGACATCACCCTCTCGGTGTACGTTTTGCGACGAATTCCATACAAGTCAATGAAACCCCGAACATGAGCGTTATACTTCAATGGAATAGGCGACTGAATCTGCATCATTCTGCGCGATATAACAGAATCCACCAAAGGAGGAGCAAATCCGACAGGATATCCATATTTGTTTGGTGCGGGTGAGGTCAACCCTTCCTTTTTGAAAAATCTGATCGAAACCAAGCTGTCCAAATTCCTTATAATCGCTTCGTTGGCGAGATCAAAACTGCTAAAAGTACTGGCGGTAGGTGCTCCGTTTGTTTGAGCCAATACATTGAACGAACACGAGCAACTAATAACCAAGAAGGCAAACCAAAAAAACTTCATTAAATTTATTTTAAACTCTCCTTATAACAAAACTGATTTGCGGCTTCGAATAGACCTTGTTCCTGAAATGCAGATCCCATTAATTGAAGGGCCAAGGGCATTCCTTCCTTATCGAACCCTAATGGAATCGATATCGCCGGTAAACCTGTCAAATTAGCCAATACAGTAAATTGATCTTCAAGGTACATCGCCAAAGGATCATTGCATTTGGAACCGACTCCAAAGGCCGGTCCCACCGTAGTGGGCAGAGCAAAAACATCGCATTCAGACATGATTTGCTGAAATTGATCCCGAAGAAGCCTACGGACTTTCTGTGCTTTAACATAGTATGCATCATAATAACCTTCACTCAAGACATATGTTCCTAACATTATCCTTCGCTGAACTTCAGGGCCAAAACCCTGGGAGCGGGAGAGTTTGAAGGTGCTCTCCAAAGAATCTGCATCTGCATTACGAACACCGTAATGCATGCCAGAATAACGATTTAAATTCGAAGAGGCCTCCGCAGTCGCTAAAATATAATAAACGGGAATAGCATAATCCATTCCTTCTATTTCAAAGGGAATCAAGGTGTGTCCTTCTTTCGTGCTTCGCTCCAGAAAATTCTGCAACATCGATTGGAGTTCGGGATTCAAAGCTGAGCTGTTCATCCAACTCGGTGAATAACCAATTCGGTAGAACTTCTTCTCGCTCTTAAGAGTCAAGACATCATTGGCATCGGCCGTACATGTTGAGTCAAATTCATCCTTACCGGAAATGAAAGTGACTAAGTGTGCTACATCCTCTACCGATTGACCAAATACCCCAACCTGATCAAAGGAAGAGGCAAAGGCAATAATTCCATGTCGGGAGATTCGACCATAGGTGGGTTTGAAGCCGACCACGCCGCAATACGCTGCAGGTTGCCGAACCGAACCGCCCGTGTCCGTTCCCAAACTCAAATGACATGCCCCCATCGCGACTGCTGCAGCAGACCCGCCAGAGGATCCACCGGGGACTCGTGAAGTATCCAAGGGATTTAGGACAGGGCCAAAGGCGGAATTTTCGTTCGAAGAACCCATTGCAAATTCATCGCAATTCAATCGACCAATCACCACTGCCCCTTGCTCCAGCAGTCTTTCGACGACCGTGGCCGAATAAAGAGACTGAAAACCCTCCAGTATCTTTGAAGAGGCGCTCACTAGATGACCCGCATAACATATATTATCTTTTAGCCCTACAACCACTCCTGTAAGGGGCTTGATATTACCTGAGCTAATTTCTTGATCCAATGCCTCAGCCCTCGCCAAGGCTTCTTCAGTATATAATTCCAAAAAGGCGTTCAAATGCGCCTGAGAGAGAGCGCGTTCTAAACAAAGCAGAACCTCGTCCTTAACGGTGGTTTGTCCCAGCCGAAGACGGGCTTGATATTCTGAAATTCTTTCAAAAGTCAAATCCGAAGTTTAAACGATTTCAAGAACGTTTTTCATATTCGGATTCGGCATCTTTTTCAATCTCTTTCTTAATCCCTGAAGAAGCATCTTTGAATTCACGAATGCCTTTTCCTAGACCTTTGGCCAGTTCAGGAATGCGCTTAGCACCGAAAAGCAAGAGAATGACCGCAAAAATCAGGACTAATTCCCCTGAACTTAAATTAAAGAACAACAAAAGGATAGAAGCAAGTTCAAGCATGGGTGATGGGTTTGAAGGCAAATATAACCCGATTCCCCAGGTTTTTAAACATTCATGGCATTCAGTTAATGACGCACCAGGCCGAAACAGCCTAAAAAATGACCTAAAAATCCAAGCCCAAAGAAATAACCCAGGTAGGCTGCAAGGCTTTGCGATTCTCATGGGCCCAAGCCCTGTCCAAGCGCAAGGAATACCCCAAAACATTAGCGCGCAGACCCATTCCATACGACCACAAGAGAGGCGACAAAGTCTGAAGAAGATTAACCCTCACCGGGCCTTGTATTATTTGTGTTGGGAAAAGTAAGCTATCGGCTTGCAGAAACTGCCCGCGGTTCCAAACCGTTGCTCCATCAGCAAAGCCGTAAATTCGAAAACTCCTCCAAAAATCAGAGCCCACCGGAATCGCTGAACGCAATGCGGAGAATGCTAGCCGCAGCTCGGTACCCGAAGAAATAAAAGCGGATCCATTCCGGGTATTGATGGGCAGGCCTTTAACAGGGGCAGCCAGTGCAAACATCAAAACCCTGTTGGAGGCGGGGCGCGGCATATCCCCGTTAAACCGAGGTAATAGCCATTGCTCTGCACCACCAGCCATGTAATTAGCTTTCAGCGTGCCTCCTGAATGCTGAAAACTCAAACGATTAGCCCATACAAGTCCTGGCATCAAACTTGTATATGAGCGCCCTTCTAATGCCACAAGATTCCCGGAACCTAAAAGTCCTCCAGTCGCAAAATATTTTTCACCGTATACTTTAATTCGAAAACCTCCCGTCCTCCAGCCAAAGGATTCCTTACTTTTTTCCCACATGGCCTCAAGGCGTATGCCGCTTAACTGTTCAACTATATCCAAATTTCCTTTGGGATTATCAGGGTTCAAAGGGCCCCGATCTACCGATGCCATGTGACCAACTGTGGCACTCAGACCGAAAGAACGACTTATGGGATAAGTCGCGGAGGTATAAAACTCAAGGGAACTGCGGATAGGTCCTGACGGCGCAGTTCCAATTCCGGGATTATCATAGGATTGAATAGCGGGTATAATCGAATAAACCCCCATCATTCGCCAATCAGTTAGCCCTTTGAGATTTTCATAAAGCAAATACGATTGAAAATTGGAAAGAGACTGCAAAATCAATGCCCCCGCAGAAAGCGTTTGATCTTCAGGGATATCGGATAGGCTTATGCGTGTAACAGCGCCAGGTTGGGCATGCAACATGTGCAATGGACTCGCACTCAACAAAGGCATTCGGCCTGTAAGAATATTATTGCCTGCTTGAATTCCAATATTATCCATGGCTGAGGCCCTGACATAACGGCCCTTTCTCAAAATCGTATGCACTTTGGCCGGCTTGGATGCAAACAAGGCCCGAATGGCCATACCCAAGGGCGTATTTCTATCCGTCCCGCCCGTTCGCTCGTGATCAGCGGTGAGAACTTTTTCAACAGAAATAATAGAGGAATCTTTAAGAAATTCGGGGAAAGTAAATAATCCCACATTGGGCCTCACAATTAAATTTTCAGACCCAGGGACAAAACCGCTGGCAAGCAATGCAGCAACACGAGCGCGCTGTTCTCTGCGCCAAGAATTAACAGGCGGAGCGGAAGCGTAAGTTTCTGGCTTTTGAAATGTATCCAATCGACTTCGAAATCCAATCGTTGCATCCATTATCAAGTTCTTGTTGCCCAAAATCAGTTGGGTACTTTGAGAACCGGCTTCGTGCCATGCTAAATTTAGGGCAAATGGAGGGACCGCCTGAGGGGTTTCGGTGATCATATCCCATTGCCCTGTATACTGAATTCGGTATCCGCTTCGATCGGAGAGCCATATTAATCGACCACCTGCAAGGGGCAACGGGTTGGAAACCTCTTCAGAATCAGAACTGAATAATATAATTGGTAAGGAATTCGGCAAAAAATCAAGGCGGCAAATTCCGGTGGTCTGTCTAGGTAATTGACCTATTGGATACAAGATTTGCATAGAGTCCAAAGGCTTAGAAAACCCAAAAACCACTCCTTTGGAACTTGGCACAAATCGAACATCTGATTTTTCAAGACTATCCATCAGCAAAATTCTCCATTGTTTGGTGTTTAGACTGCACAGCATTAACCGAGATTGATGATGCTTTGAGCCAGCAATCACAAGACTTTTACCATCCGGTGACCAGTCAATGGATTGAACCCAATCCGCTTCCTTTACAGGTTGTTGATCTTGTACCCAAAGACCATCTGCCTGCTTTTGAAAATCCATAAGGAACAGCCCATTACCGAAGTCGCCAACAACGACCATGCGCTGTCCTCCGGGGTGCCATGCAATTACGGGAAATGAATTCGCGTCCACTCTACGTACCCGCTGGCTTCGGAATACTTCCTGGAGAATTTTGTTTGCGCGATCATAGGCCAAAACTCTGTAGCGACCCCCACGGTACGCAACCAAGGCGATTTGCTTGCCCTTGGAATCCATACGGACTCTACTTTTTGGAATACCTCGTAAGGCAAGTATTTCTAACGCATCACGTGTTAGGGCATTTTCAACAGAATCTCTCGCAATCTCTGTTTGATATTCTTCTAAAATTCCTGTTACAAATTCGTTATAGGACTGTTTGTTCAAAGATCGAAATGCGGCCTGCACCTGGCGTTGAGACCTTGCTGCCATCAACAAACGAGTAGCGCCTCCTTCTCCACTCACCCGGATATACCGGTGCCAAAAAAGCGTACCGGCAAGATCCGGCCTTTGGCGAACTAATTCACCGTATCTGGGTTTGGTTCGACCCCTGACCCATTCTTGTAATTCGCGATCCATTGAGCCGTTCCATCCCAAGCCCCAATACCTAGCTAAACCCTCTGTGAACCATGATGGAAGAACCAATAGAGCTTGATTTTGTATTCTCTGAAAAGAATTACCCCCATAGACCAAATCAGCTATGAGAATGCGCGTAATACCTTCGCGGATTTGGGCAATCATTGTGGAGGAATACTGATCTGCAAAGACTGGAATTTTGTTACCAGGTGCAGGAAAATTCCACCCGATATTGTAATAATACTTTTCTCTATTCAAATTACTTTCCTCCCATTCCAAGCGGTTCCTGTAAAGCAGCAATTGATAAGGATGTTCCGGGCGAACGTTAAATTGCTGCTCTAACGCAGATGTTAACAAAGGCAAACAACGATGAATCCACTTGGCTGTACTGTCCATGCCCAACGGATAATAAATTTTATGTTCCCCAGACTCCATAAACTGCCATTGGGTTTCATGCATTTGACGCTGATTCGACCCAAACGGGGTCATTTGGATTTGCAATTGGGCATGGGATGGAATCCACACGCCTCCCAACCCAAGGCAAAAACCTAGCAGAATCCTCACCCCCCAAAAGGACAAAGAACTTAAATAAGTCTTCTGATCTAAATTCAATTCTTTGACCGTGTTCATTATTCCAAAAATACTTATCTTAAGGGCACACTCGTATCCATACACTCCTTGTCAATCTTATGATTAAAAGCTTTACTTTCAACCCTTTTCAAGAAAACACCTACCTCCTTACCGCTCCCAATAGAAATGCCATCTTAATAGATCCGGGTTGTTATACCCCCGCTGAAGAAAAAATCCTCTCCGATTATATCCAAAGCCATGGACTTAAGCCTGTCATGCTGCTTTTGACCCATGCGCATTTGGATCATATCCTCGGCAATCAATGGGCGTTCCAAACTTATGGCCTAAGGCCTCAAATGCACTCCTTGGATTTGCCTGATTTACAACGCCTTGAAGCCTATGCTCCCTTGTTCGGGGTCCAAGCCAAAGCTTCTCCGGAGCCTGAACATTTCTTGATCAATGGTGACCAAATTCACTGGGATGGCCCTCAAATTCAGGTAATGCAAGCCCCCGGCCACTCCCCAGGCAGTCTATGCTTTTATATTCAAGAGTTGGGCAGCGTACTTTCAGGGGATGTACTATTCCAAGGCAGCATTGGTCGAACCGACTTGCCTGGGGGGGATCACCCAACCCTTATTAATTCTATTCACCGTGTATTGATGCCACTACCAGGCAATACCGCCGTGTATTCAGGTCACGGTTCCTCCACAACCATAGACCAAGAGCGGGTAAACAACCCCTTCCTCCGAGGTAATTAAAACATCCTAATGCGGTCGCTTTGAGACCGGCGTTCTTGAATGAATTTACTCTGCTACAGGCATCTCGCCGTCGGATGCCGTGGATTTCCCTAATGATCCTAGATCGAATATCAACGAAAACCTCAAGGTATTTGCCAGAGGATTGGTCTGCAATTGACCCACAGGAAGCAAATAGGAGAAGTTCAAATTGAAGACATTGTATTGCAAACCCATTCCCGCGGTGAAATATTGCCTTCCTCCCTTGGTGGGATGCTCGTACATGTAGCCACCCCGCAGGGCAAAAACCTGGTTGTAAAGATATTCAACCCCAATGGAGGGATTAATTTCCCTCAGCTCTTCCTTGAAACCATCAGGGGCATCATTGAATGAACCTAACATCCCTTCAATTACCGATTTCTGGTTAGGGTCCGAACCACGTTCAATGATAGGAGAACCGTTATCGTCAAATCGAATGCGATTCAAACTATCCCGCTTGTAAACAGGATTGGTAGGAACCAGCAATTTATTAATATCCAAAGAAAACGAAACTTTGTTATACCGGTCAATGACCGTGGTGATGGTCGTCCCTAAACGCATATTAGCGGGGATAAAACTAGTCTGCCCTGATTCAGAATAGGCCATTTTATTGCCCATATTGCTAATGACTAAGCCTGCCGCTATATTGCTTTCTTGGCCAAAGATTCTACTTGGTCGGTTGTAATAGAAAGAAAGATCCCCAGCTACTGCCTTACCGGCTTTGAATTGATTGTTAGGATCAAATCCCGCCGCCAGATTCGAATACACATAACGCAACCCAACACCCACACTGAATTCATCGCTCAATTTGCGGGAGTATGATCCATCTATAGCGAATTCATTGGGATTAAATGTCCCTAGCGAAGCGCCGTTGTTATCCGTGAAATTGATATCGCCCAAAGAAAAATAGCGCATCGAAACACCGACTGCCTGCAAATCATCAAGACGTTTGTAACCGCTTACATAGGCCAAGGAAACATCGGGGACCAGGTTGCGAAGCCATGGAGTGTAATTCATGGCAATTCCACTGTTGTTACCCACAAAGCAAAGCTTAGCCGCATTCCAAAACATTGAATTTGCATCAGGGCTGATGGCAACCCCAACATCCCCCATAGCTCCTGACCGTGCATCGGGCGAGATCATTAGAAAGGGCACAGCAGACGTAATCGTATTCAAGGTACCGCCTCCCAATTGTTGCGGAGTGATTTGACCATTGGCTGCGAAGGCCACCAAGAATGCCAAACCCAAACAAGGCGCGAGTAGGAAGGAACGAAATCTGAAACGCATCATCTATAAAATTAAAAAATTAGATCAACATGTGTAAATAACGAAAAATAAGCAAATAGTTGTCTTTTGAATAGAGAGAAAAATTAAATATAGGGTTTTTGAGAGATGCAAAGGTAGTGTAAAGTGCAATTTATCGAGTTACCCACATTCGGGTTTGGGCCGAAGCTCTTTGATCCTCACATTCGACCTCGATCTGAACCAAATAAAGACCGTTGGTTAAGATATGGGTCCAGTCCCGATTTGTGTTGGAATCCATTCGGAAATAATTACCCTGGGAGGCACCCGTTTCCTCCATACGGTGAACAATCTTCCCTTGCATATCTATAAAGTTAAGGTTTATCCGCATAGATGATCCAGGTCGGTTGTGATTGAATTCTAGAATCGGGTTCATGCCAGCGCCAACAGGGTTTGGAAAAACAGCGAGGGATTGAATATGGAACTGATTATTAGGGACTACTTGGAAACGAAGTTGGCCCGTGGATGAATTATTGCATACATCCCAGGCCTTCAACTCCAAAGTATACGAGCCAGGGGCAAGTTGGCCCAAAGGGTAACGAATTCGACCACTACGGTATTGGTCCGGATCTGAAACATAATAGGCATTCAAAGTCTGTGCGCCTGCTTTGTCACCGTTAAGCACAATCTGCATTTCCCTGCCAATTCCCGAGGCGCTGGAGTTGATGCCATCTTCATCGTATAAGGTTGCCCACAATACATTGTTCAAACCGACAATTCCTTCACTTCGAAACAAAGAATCATTGAGTGACATCACGATGCGAGGCCCATCAGGTTGACATAATGAATTCGTCGAACTTCCCCCTACGATAATCATCCGCGAATCACCCGCGGCATCACCCCTTGTATTCCCTGGATATAGCGAATCGTCTAGATTACGGAAGGCATAGGTACTAATTCGGCCATTACCAAACACATAATTAATGTCCTTGGGAACTCGGAATTGGGATTTCCATTGCCCTGCCTTAACAGTTGATTTTCCCCTGAATATTATATTGTTATACTCCGAATATGCAAAGAAATAGGAATCCGGATCGTTGGCCCTTGTGCGAAGAGAGGAAGCTTTATCCAACACATTCAAATCAAGGAAACCGTTGAATGAACTATCCAATATTCCTCCAGCATTGAACACCTTTCCCTTGATTTCTATCAGACCCAAGGCTTTCAAGGTATCACTCACTGTGTCCACGGTAATGCTTTGCTGAGGAAAAGCTAATCGAAGCGCAGGATCACCCAGCAAAGTAAAATTTCGGGTATTGATTATTCCTAATTCAGGGTTTGCCGCCTCTTTGTATAAGTCTCCTAACCTTAAGGGCTTTCCTTGGTCCTTCCGGAAAAGATGGTCTCTAAAGAGGCGAGAGGAAATGCTCAAATTAAAGTTGGTAAAGGTTACCCGGGATGTAGTCAGCAAGGCAATAGCACCGCCTCGGGGATTCAGCAAGGCCCGCTCGCCAGCGCTCCATATTGAAGGATTATCGAAACGAGCAAATTCACACGTTGCCGTTACCATCAGGGGGTAACGCCCGGGATGATCCCAGCCCTCAATTTCCGGAATTGTCATGATGCGCTCTTCGGCGAGACCATTCACCCCGCCGTGCCCCATGTAAGCCATCACCAAACAGCCATCCTGCATCGCCCTATTGATTCGATCATTGACGGCCGGATATCGGGCACCACCTGGCCTGCTTTCCTGCTCGTACGCATCAGCGTAGATTTTCCGAACCAAACCCTGCGGGTACTGAGTCTCTGTATGCCGAACAAGCTCCGCGCAATCATTCAGATGAATATTGTAATCTTGGTCATCGGCCACAAAAACAAACTCATTTCGCCAAGGGCCTCGATTCGAAGGATCTAAATAATCTTGAATTTTACGAACCATTGCCGTGGCTTGGGCCATATCCCTCACCGGAATTCGGCCTATTCCCAAATCCATACGATCTCCACCGCCATCGCCAAAGGCACCTTCGGTAGAATCCATCAAACCAAAGAAAGCATCCGAGCAATACGAACCCAATGGATCACGAGAGTTGTAACTCTGAAAGGTGGGTACATGATTCAAATTTCCTGGTACAATATCAAATACATCGTAGGATGTCGATCCTAATAACAACAAATACTTTAAAGATGGCCCTGCGGAACTTTGAGGCGTTCTGCGATGATATAGCATCCGTAAATAATCCCGAATTGCCACCAAATCGCGACGACCCGAAGAAAATTCCCGATACAAATCATCGGGATGTACGATATTGATTTTCAGGCCATCATATTGATTATGGATTGCCGCAATTTGGGTTGCCTGCGTCATAAAATACTTCGGTGTTACGATCACCATATCCGCTGATGAATCCGCCATGACATTCTGATTGGGAATAAGAATCATGGACAATGGTGGCCCAAAAGCACTGCCTTTGATTAAGCACAATTGCCTAAGCCTATCTCCTGGGACCAAAATTTGCTGAAAGTTCGATCCGCTAATTTGAAGATCTTCAAAGGGATACGCCGACACCTCCCATGGCTTGGTCACATCCCATACCTGCAGAGGCTGAGAAACAGACAACCAACGATAATGGGTTGGCTGAGGGCCCAAGGTGGAGGCGTTGTAGAAAACCTGGGAAACCGGCCAAAGCTCCGGCTGAATTCTAGGTCTTCCCTGGACCAGAATGCGATCCAACCATGCCTGTGCAGAATTGTTCTGACGACTGAAAACCGTGTTCAGATTCAACTGAGACGAACCCGGATCGGTGGACCAAATTTCTTCCTTCAAATTGTAGAACGGATCCAAATAATAGGTGCCTACCTGTGGCGTAACAACCGTTCGGGGGTCTTGCCCGTTCAATCGAAGGGTAATGGGCGAGGTGACGCCCTGACTTCTGATGGCCACACGAACAGCGATCCTGCAAGTATCCCCAGGGGAATAGGAAGGCAAACCCAAGGCGAAATTGCGGTTATTCACCAAGTCAAGAGGCTCACCCAACCATTCCCTACCGCTTTTGATTGGATTATTCAGTTCTTTCTCGTAGGCCAACAAGCAATCTCCCCGATCTGTTACGGGCCATGGCCCAGGCCCTGGGGAGGGCCCTCCTGGCTGAACTGTATCGATGCGAAGAACGAGCGAGCTGACGGGTTGTTTCGCATCTTCCCAATCCGGATTCAGAAAGGCATACGATTTCTGCTCATAGGGATTGGGAGATTTGTTCAAAATTGCAGTCCCTGAAGATTGCTGTATACTCTCGGAGCCAGGGATATAGAACAGAAAATACTCGTTGTCCTCAAACACCCCATCTAGATCCCCATGAAATTGAAGGGGGTATTGCACCAATCCCCAAGGCCGTACCGCATTATTGGCCTCTGGAAGAGGCCCCCTATCACCGCCAAAAACGACCAAACGGTCCGTATGCACCCTTGTCGGATGAAGCCCTACACTTTGAAGCCATTGAGGAGTTATTTTGTATATGCCCTCTCCTGCAAACCCCATTTGAAACCAATCGCCTGACTTCAATGGACTGGCTTTCAGGCTCATAATCATAGTTTGAGCTAGAAGAATCAAGCCACAGCAAAACTTTATCAAAAAAATTTTCACGATCGTAAAGTTCTCATTAAGTTTATCAATTAAGCCTTAAAATGGAATTAAGTCGCCCAAAATAAAAAAATGAATTAAGTTTGAAGAAGGGGGTGAAATCATGAAGACCGTGAATACTTAAGTCCCTTAACGCCCAAAACCCGTATAATCTTTCAATCATTTTCATGTTTCCCTTAAATTCCTTGGATTTGGCCGCTTTTGGTGTGAAATTTACGCTTCATCCTTCCCATGAGAATTTTTCCTAAAGTTAGAAAAGCGTTAATGAGCAACCCAAAAAGCAAGGCATTAGCCTCATTTTTCCTGATTTTTGGCGTGATGCAATGCCTAGCTCCAAGGATGTGGGCACAGGATGTGGTATTTTCCCAATTTTACGCAAACCCCCTTTATCTAAACCCTGCCTTGGCGGGTAATGCTTCCGATCCCCGTTTGACGTTCAATTTTCGCAACCAGTGGCCTGCCCTCAATGCCTCGTTCGTAACCTACAGTGCTGGCTTTGATCAACATTTTGACGCTTTGAGTGGCGGAGTCGGCCTGCATGTCCTTACCGATCAAATTGGCTCTGAGGCATTCCGCCATACGCAAGTTGCCTTACAATATGCCTATAACTTGAACATCAACAGGAATTTGGCGCTTCGAGCGGGGTTTCAATATGCCTATGCTAACCGTTCCTTGAACTTCAATAAACTTACTTTTCCGGAACAAATTGATCGTGTCAACGGAATCGGTGGAAGGCCAACCGGTTCTGAAATTCCCTTTGGAACCAAAACGGTCACTATAAGCGATTTCTCGGCGGGGCTTATGCTTTTTTCCGAAAAGTTCTATTTCGGTGCCGCAGCACACCACCTAACTGAGCCAAGCCAAGCCTTTTTCGGAGATGCCGATGCGCCTTGGCCCATGAGAATTTCTATCCACACAGGGGCGAATATTCCCCTAAGCCAATCCTATTCCAACGCTGAACCACTAACCCTATCGCCCAATGTGATCTACATTCAACAAGGGACATCAAGCCAAATCAATGTGGGAACTTATCTGAGCAAAGGCGCTCTTTCGGCAGGCCTATGGTATCGCGTAAATGATGCAATCATTGCAACCGCCGGATTTCAGAGAGGACAAATGCGTTTGGGCTACGGCTATGATATTACAACCTCCAAACTAAGCGAAGCAAGACCCGGGGGTTCTCACGAGGTCTCTCTAAGCTTTGTTTTCGAAAAATATGAACCCATCGAGAAAAGGCGTTATTCCAAAGTAAATTGTCCGCGATTCTAAACTATCTTTTAATTGTTTTACCCAAGCACAAACTCAGCCATGAACAAAAAAATATTATCCGTGTGGAAATGTGAGTCCATAATCGGCCTCCTGGCACTTGTTTTGGCCCTTTCGGGATGCGGTAATGGAAATCGCTCCACGACTACAACTTGGTTTTACGGCAATCCCAAAGGTCTTACTTTCAAGAGTATAGACCATAATGGAGCCCCTCCTCCGGGAATGATTTTTGTGCCAGGTGGATCCTTTGTGATGGGCGCCACCCAAGAGTCCGTTGCTCTTGATCCAGACAATGTTCCCAAATATGCATCTGTATCCTCCTTCTACATGGATGAGATTGAAGTCCCTAATGTCAGCTACTGTGAATACCTCAACTGGATGGCCAAAGTTTTTGCCCAATCTAACCCAGCGGCCTATCGAAGTGCCTTACCTGATACGACCGTTTGGAGAAATGGCTTATCATTCAATGAGCCCCATGTAAATGACTATTTGCGTCACCCTGCTTTCAAATATTACCCTGTAGTTGGCGTTAGCTGGGTTCAAGCCAATCAATATTGCGAATGGCGAACAGACCGTGTTAATGAACAAAGGCTGATTGATGCGGGCTATATCAAATATTCCGCCCAATCCGGCGAGCAGCATTTCACCACCAAAGGGTATTTGGCAGGTTTCTACCGCCCTGAACTTACTAAATCCAAAACCAAAACGAGTATTAATGGCGAATTGGTATATCCCGTGACGGAAGATGGGTTTTTCACCGCTTCATACCGTTTGCCTTCTGAAGCCGAGTGGGAATATGCTGCCCAAGGCCTGGTTGGTAGAACAGAGAGCGGGCTGATTGCCGAAAGGAGAGTTTACCCATGGAACGAAAGGGGTATACGTTCAGGCCCTGGGCGCAGGCAGGGCAACTATTATGGAAACTTTAAGCACAGTGTCTCCACCCCCTCTGAGGTCGGGTCCTACGATGTCACTCGTGGTGGTCCAACGGCTCCAGGTAAATACTATCGTGCCAATGATTTTGGACTTTATAACATGGCCGGAAATGTTAACGAATGGGTTGCCGACCTTTACCGGCCCACTTCCAATATCGAATCCGATGCGATTTCTCCTTTCTTAGGGGGTGGCTATACCCGTCCTCAATACGATGAAGAAGGGAATCTTGCCAAAGACAGTGCAGGAAGGGTGATCATGATCGCAGATGACCGAAGGTACAGCGATGATTTGTTGTCCTCCTACCTTGATAGCGTTACTATTATCGCTAATCCCAACGGTCAGGTGAACAACCGCAACCGAGTTTATAAAGGGGGTAGCTACCGCGACATGCCTTATTGGGTAACACCGGGAGCTCGCCGTTTCTTCAATGAGTCCAAAGGGAAAGATGATTTAGGTTTCCGTTGTGCGATGATCGGCCTAGGCCGACCCAGAGGACAGAGGTAAGAATCATCCGTTTCAAACCAAAAACCGATTGATATAGTGATTAGCGATTGGTGTAGTGATCAGCGATTGATCCAAAACCTCGCCGAAGCACTTTTGCCAGCGACATTCCTCCCTACGAGTTGATAAATTCCCGAGGCGATCACCTCGGGAATTTTTATTTCATATCCTTGAGAACTCTGGGACGCTCGCTCCTGTTCCAAATTCCAAACGGCTACCACCCTGCCTTCACCATTATAGCAAGCCAATTCTTTGAGGTTATTTGCAAGACCAGGCAAGGTGATCATGAGTGTGGAACCAGGGAACACTGGATTGGGATACAATAACATACTTTGAGCCGTGGAATTTGGTGCAGAGGACTCCGTAATGGAAACCATCGATGATGTGTTACGCCAATGGGTGAGGCCACCTTTGAAAAAACCCAGGAGGAGGTCAGGAAAAGAGTCCGCGTTGAGGTCGGCGAGTGCGGGACTCACCCAATTTCCATGAGGCAAAGAATCAGAAATCCCTCCAGCAAAATGGTAAACAAACACATCATTGCGTGACTGGGCAACCGAAAGCCCTGACCAAACGGAAGGGTAACAATAAACTTTACCCGACTCAGAGCCCACAATTAGATCAGCAAGACCATCACGGTTCAAGTCTCCTATGCGTGGTGCGGCCCATCCCGAAATTGATTCTGCAACATTGATTCTACCGAGGCTGTCAGTGAATTTAATCCATTGCGGATTCGTCAGGGTGCCTTGGTTTTGGAAGCAGGCAATTTGTCCATTGCGCATCCCGACCAGAAGCTCCGGTTTTCTGTCCCCATCCAGGTCTCCAAGCTCCGGGGATAATTCAATACCGCTCCGTAAGCCTTGATAATCGTAACTAAGTCGTTGAAATTGAATGGGTCCTGTAGTTGATGCGGTAATATTTCGATAATGCAGCATGGTGGAGTCGCTGTGCCCAATCAACAAATCCGGGCGACCATCACCGTCAAGATCGCCCGCCGCTAAACGTGGGTTCCGAATCGGTACAGAATCCAAACGTAAGAACAAAGAATCAACCAGCTCGAATATGGGTGTCGAAAAAGTTCCTTTGTTACGATACAGGGCTAGACAGGGTTTGAGGGCAGAATTTTCGTAGGCCACCAAAAGGTCAGGCAAGCTATCTCCATTCCAATCAGCAACCACGGGCGATGCTTTGAGGTAATGATGCACCATGTCCTCTAAGACAAAGGATTTGGTGGTCAGGGCAAAGGAATCACGCAAAACCCCAGGCATGCCACGAAGATTTTGATAATGCCAAACATGGCGACTAAGGTTCGACCCATAGAACTCGTTGGGACAGATCACCAAATCCTGCACCGCAGATGACCCCCAACCTACCGGTCCCATTCCGTTGAAGGGGAGCGAATAGGCCGCAGGGAATTTAGTCATAGCCAAGGGGCTGTCAAGGAATGTGGGCGCTCCGGTTTGCCAAGCCATGCGAGCCAGCGAGCGGTTTCCCCCGTTGTGGAGGTAGGTCAGAAAATGCCCCTCTACATCCCCAAGGAGCAAATCGGGTAGGCTGTCGCGGTTGGGGTTGATGAGGTTTATCGAGGAGCCTACATGAGATGGCCTGAGCACCGATGGCAACGGCAACGGAGTCTGGCAATTGGTGTCCAGACCAAGGATTACCTGGGAGCTAAGCTGATTTTCGACGAGGCGTCCCCAACAGCGAGAAACTTGGACATAATCCAGAGAGTCGGAATGCCCGTAGCGCTCCCTAGAGAAGTTTCGGAAATAATTTATTTTACCGATTTCAAAATTGTCGAAAGCAAGAATATCCAAATCTCCATCCCCATCTAGGTCAGCGATGCCCGGCCTGTCTATACTCAGCACATAGATGGCCGTTCGAAATCCGAAATCCCAAAGGGCCGTTATGGAAGGAGATCGCAGCGAGAAACGTGGTACTTGACCCACTCCGTTGTTGCGATACAAAGCAATGCCCCCATTGGTGGAACAAAAAATATCCTCATCTCCATCCCCGTCAAAGTCCGCCAACTCCACCCACGAATTGAAGCGGGGAAACAGTGGTATATAGCGCGGTGCAGGTACCCAAGCCACTGGTAAAATGCCAACGCGTTCATAGATCATTATACTTTGGTCAACTCTATCAAATACAATGCGCTCTTGAAGCCCATCTCCGTTCAAATCCATGGAATGCCATTGAGGACATGCCATACCTCCTGCCCATGGATGAGCCAGGGTGCGCCCACCCACTTCTACCACTGGTACGAGTAAGACCGGTCGGAATTGAATCGGTGGCATTTGACCTTTCACCCATCCTATGTGCAGGAACAGGCCGCAACAAACCAATGGCAAGATCCTCCATAACTTGTGGAAGACCTTAAATGGGAAAAAGCAAGAGGGCCGTGAGGAGAAATGCATAGACTTGGTCATATGGTCTTGGGGAAAAATGAATGGGCCTCCTCAAGACCGCGGTTTTGTAGCGAAATTCGAGCGAAACGTTTGGACATCGCACGAACAATAGTGGCGGGTAAGGCGTTGATTTTGTAAAATTATGCATTCCTGAAGCGGATGAACCAATTACCTACCCTTGAAGAAGCCGGTTTGCAGAACGGGCGCTTGGAGCAATTGCACGAAGCCTTTATGGCCGCTGGCGGGAGGCTATGTACCGATAGCCGGCTATTAAAAGCCGGTGACTGTTACGCGGCCTTGAAGGGGGAGCGGTTTGATGGACATGATTTTGTGGAAAAGGCCTTGGCCGCAGGCGCCTCCATAGTCATTACCGAACGGCCTGAGGAAATTGAAGACGAGCGTGAGAGGGTCTTCGCAACACGAAACACTCTCGCCGCATTACAACGGCTGGCCCTGTACCATCGTCAGCAATTGCAAGGCCTTAAGGTCCTTGCTGTAGCCGGATCCAACGGCAAAACCACCTGCAAAGAATTAATCTATGCAGTGTTATCCAAACATTATCCATGCCACTTGACTCCGGGTAATTTCAACAACCATCTAGGCGTTGCGATTAGCCTGCTCGGTACTCCGCCCGGTACCGAATGGGCGATTATCGAAATCGGCTCCAACCATCCAGGTGAATTAGATTTGTTATGTGAAATGATTGAACCGAATATGGGCGTTGTCACCAGCATTGGCAAAGAGCATCTCGAAGGCTTCGGTACCATGGAAAACATCATTCGTGAGGAAACCGCGCTTTATCGTTATATCATTGATAACCATGGTTTTGCAATTGCTCATCAAGACTCGCCCCTCATTATGCAGACCTTTGTTGGACAGAAGATTCCCCTTACTTACGGAGTAAATCCTGAATCCGACTGCCTCGGTAAATTAACAGGGACCTTCCCTTACCTCTCCCTGCAATGGGAGTTCAATGCCAAGGCACTGTGGGACGCCCCCGTTCTGCATACCAAGATTTACGGAGACTACAACTTCCCCCATATTCTGGCAGCGGCGGCCATTGGTCGCTATTTGTCGGTTCCCTACGACCGTATATGCGAAGCTCTTACCAGCTGGCAGCCTCGTAACAACCGCTCTGAAATTCGGGAATTCCGCGGACACTGGCTGATTATGGATGCCTACAACGCCAACCCGGACAGCATGCGAGCTGCCCTGGAGCATTTCCATCGCATAGAGCATCCTCACAAGGTTATCCTTCTTGGGGAAATGCTCGAAATGGGAGAGTATTCGGAGTACGAGCATCGCTTCCTTTTGGAAACTGCCCTGCATTATGATTTTCAGGCAGTTTGTTTGGTGGGGCAAGCCTTTTGGGGATTGCGGAACGAGTTCCCCTTGTACCGCTTCTTTGAAGATTCGGCTTCGCTTCACCAATTTCTACAAGCCGCTCGATGGTCACCCTCGGCCATCTTGTTCAAGGGCTCCCGAGGCAATGCCATGGAGCAGTACGCCGACAGCCTCCCCAAGTCCTGTTAGTTCTTACAAGGTTATTTGCCCAATTTGCGGGCAAGGACCATCACCGATAACAGGGCACCACGCTCAACCAGCAACTTGCCGCATTGTTCCAAGGTCGCCCCGGTGGTCATGACATCGTCAACCAACAGGCAACGAAGCCCGGCGAGATCTTGACTATAAACTAAGGATGCGGGACTAGTACCATGTTCAAAATCTGTGGCCGCTTTGACAAATCGCTCCCTTCGTCCTAGCCTGGCAAGATTCAATCCACCTTCTTTCCGCCTCAAAGCATACTCCAGGAGCGGAATTCCCCAACGACTAGCCATACCATTAGCCAATTCAGCGGCTTGATTATAACCTCGGCTCCACATGCGTTTGGGGGTCAGTGGGACCGGAATCACCCGGTGTGGAGGTGGGTGCCAACCATCCCTATGATCGGCCATCATTGCCCCTATCGGTGAACCGAGGTGGCGTTTGCCTCCGAATTTGAGGGCTTTGTATAATGCTTCCGCAACTGAACCCGAAGGAGCCATCCAAAGGGCAGACGCATCCTGTACCGGAATTCGCCAAGACAATTCCTCCCGCATATTCCCACAATCCAATTCAGAAGCGCAACGAAGATCCAAAGCGCAATAAAGGCAGGTCAGGGCAGGAATTACCCCCATTCCGTGGCCGCATGCAGGGCATATCCCGCTCCAAACCATCGACATCCACCCAAACCATTTGGATTCTGGGACTGATATAGGGCTTTTTGGCCTGTAGGTGTGATTCATCCTCTGCATTTGGACGCAAAACTGCCGTTCAAACAAGCCCAAGCCTTATTTTTGGCATCCTTTTGGAAACAAACCTCACAAAATCAATAATCCATGAAAATCCACGCATTCAAGCCCTTTACGGTATTCGGAATTACCATAGGAGCTGTTCTGTTCGTCTATGGTCTCAAGGCCTCCGCTCAAGAGAATGGTTCCAACCCCGCCCCTGTCCTTTTTGAGGTAATCGGCGGTAATATGCCTGCTGAACAAGTCCGGACCGATGAATTCAGCACGCTTTTTAACAAGAACAATTTCAAGAAAACCGTGCCAAACCGCGCCGAGTGGGAAGAGTATCTCGACCTCTACGTCAAGTTCAAGCTCAAAGTCCGCGAAGCTGTCCGTTTGGGTATGGATACCACAACGCGTTTCAAGGAAGAATTACAGGGATACCGCAATCAGCTGGCGCAACCTTATTTGCGTGACAAGGAAACCGGAAAATTTCTTTTGGACCAGGCCTTCGAACGCTCGCAATTGGAAGTAAGAGCCGCCCATATCATGGTGCGCGTTGATGAGAATGGATCCCCTGCAGATAGTCTAACAGCCTACCAGAAGGCAGTGGCTTTGCGTCAAGACATTGTGGACGGCAAAGATTTTAGCGAATGGGCCAAGGTAAAATCAGACGATCCGTCGGCAGGGGATAATGGCGGAGACCTTGGTTATTTCTCGGTATTCCGAATGATCTACCCCTTCGAAGAAATGGCTTTCAATACCCCAGTAGGCGCGATTTCTCCTGTGTTCAGAACACAATACGGATACCATTTTCTGAAGGTGATTGACCGCCGCAATGCAAGGGGCGAAATTCGTGTAGCCCATCTCCTGATCAAAAGTCCTTCCACTGACAACGATACCCTCAAAGCCCAAGCCAAAGCCAAAGTTGATGCCTTGATGATCAAACTCAAGGCAGGTGAATCCTTCGAGGCTTTGGTCAAGCAACATAGCGAAGACCCCAGCAGCTCCGACAAAGGCGGTGTTTTGCCATTTTTTGGAACAGGCCGTATGATTCCTGATTTTGAAGAAGCCGCTTTTGGCCTAGCTCAAGACGGCGACCTCTCCTCACCTGTGCAAACTCCCTACGGGTGGCATATCCTCAAGCGCATTGAACATCGCCCGGTCCCGGGATTTGAACAAGCCAAAGGTGATTTAGAGCTCAAAATTGCTCGCGATACCCGAGCGAATCAAAACACCGAAAATTTGATTGTTAAACTCAAAACCGAATACCAGTTCACCCAAAACAAAGAAGCTATTGAAGCCGTCTTCAACTCTGTTGTGGACAGTTTGTACCGCAAACTGGAATGGAGAGCCCCAAGTGCATGGGCTATGAACGTTTCCCCAGGAAATTGGGATAACCAACGCATTTCCAAAGAAAAAGCCAGCTCCAAAAGCCCCAAAAGCAAAGGGACTTCCGGCAAAGTCCCAGCACCTGCTGCTCCCCTCACCATGATGGGCGATACGGTGGTACATCGCTACGGGGATATGGTCCTCAAACAATCCGATTTGGCTATGTGGCTTGAAGAAGAACAGAAAAATGCCGCAGGAGCGGATCCGGTCATCCACCTGCGCAATGTGTACAAAGCGCGCACCGACAAAGCAATCCTGGCCTACGAAGACAGCCGATTGGAAAGCAAATACCCTGCCTTTGCGGCCCTGATGAAAGAATACCGCGAAGGAATTTTACTCTTTGATTTGATGGACAAGAAGGTTTGGTCTATGGCCATGAGCGATACCGACGGCCTACAAAAATTCTTTGACGGGCGTGTCGCGATGTACCAATGGAAGGACCGCACCGATGCAGAAATCTACACTTGCCTCAGCAAAGAAGTGGCCAAAGCAGTACGCAAGGCCGTGAAGAAAGGCAAGATGAGTCCCGAAGAAATTTCCAAAACCTGGAATGCCAAAGACCCTTTGAACGTCAAAGCCATCAGCGGTAAATACGAAATCGGTAACCAGGCCGTTTTGGATTCATTACCCCGCAAAAAAGCCTTGTTGGGACCCTTCGAACGCAACAAACAATGGGTAGTGGTACGCGTCAAAGATCTTCTTCCTGCAGGACCCAAAAAGATGAACGAAGCCCGTGGGCAACTTACCTCCGATTACCAAACCGAATTGGAAAGCCGCTGGATCGCCGAACTCAAGCAATCCTACCCTGTTCAAATCAACAACGATGTCTTCAAGGCTTTGCTGCCGAAAGAATGATGCTTCGTTCCGTTCCGAATCAAGGGTATCCCTTTCGGGCTATGCTCCTCTTGGGGTTTTGCTTCATCCTGAATAGCATCGTCTTTCATGGTGAGGCTTTGGCTTCGGAGAGCCTCTCGGGCCAAGGAGCTTTGTCACCGAAGTCGAGACTATGGAACGGCAATAATTTTGACCCGCTCGATACTCTTACCCCATCCAAACCGAACAATACTCAGGTTTCGGAGGGAATTCTAGCACAGATTGCCGATAAAATCATTTTGCAATCGGAGCTGGAGACTGAATTTCGAAATTCCACCGACCAAGAAAGGCAAGAAGGCCGTTACAATCCGGATTCTGGCGAAGCCTTGCGTTGCATGTTGTTTGAACAAATGATTTTAGGCAAAATGTTGCAACGGCAAGCCGAAATTGATTCATTAGTTATTGCACCAGAAGAAGTGGATAACCAATTGGATCGACGCATTCGCCACTTCGCAGGTATGATGGGCGGTCAGGAACGTCTTGAGGAATTCTACGGCAAAACCATGCCCGAAATCCGCGAAGAATTCCGGCCCCAAATCAAAGACATGCTGCTGTCCCAAAAGATGCGGGACAAAATCACCGCAGATGTTCAAATATCCCCTGCCGAAGTGAGGGCCTACTTTACCAAAATACCCTTCGACAGCCTGCCCTTGGTACCCGCCGAAGTCGAGATTGGGCAATTGGTGGTCAAGCCCAAGGCAGGGCTCGAAAACCGAACCCTCGCCATGGACAAAATCCAAGGCCTGCGCAATCGTATCCTTCAGGGTGAATCCTTCGCGACCCTGGCCATCCTGTATTCCCAAGATCCCGGCTCTGCAAGGGAGGGTGGACAGCTTGGCTTTTTTGGAAGAGGGGATATGGTCCCGGAATTTGAAGCTGTTGCTTTCCGCCTCAAACCCGGAGAAGTTTCCTCCGTGGTCAAAACTTCCTTTGGATACCATATTATTCAACTAATCGCCCGACGTGGTGAACGCATTCAATGCCGTCATATCCTGGTCAAGCCGCCCATAGGAAGCCGTGAGCAAAGCGAGGCCCGAAGCCTACTGGACTCTGTCCGCGGCTTGCTTTTTGCAGGCAAAATTTCTTTCACCGATGCCGTCCGCAAGTTTTCGGATGATCCGGAAACCAAGGCTTTCGGTGGGATGCTTCCACCACCCCAAGGCGGCAGCATGGCCTGGCCTATAGATCAGCTGACCCCGGAACTTTACTACGCGATCGAGAAGATCAACGAAGGCGAATATTCGGAAGTCCAGCCCTACGCTACTCCTGGTGGGGAACAGGGATTTCGCCTTGTTTTGTTACGCAAACGGAGCACTCCTCACCGAACCTCTCTGGAAATCGATTACGAAAAAATTACGAACACCGCACTGCAAATCAAACGAATCGACAAGCTTAATCGCTGGATTGAAAACAAAGCCAAAGAAACATACGTTCGGCTCACCCCTCTTGCTCCGGACTGCCTCTCCATCCGACGCTGGAATTTCTGATTGTCGAATCGATTGAAAATTCGAATCGCCAAAAGAGTTAAATTTCGAAGCGTATCCCCTGGGCCAAAGGCAATCGGTCGGTATAGTTGATGGTGTTGGTCTGCCGACGCATATAGGCTTTCCAACTATCTGAACCCGATTCACGACCTCCTCCGGTTTCTTTTTCGCCGCCAAAAGCTCCGCCAATTTCTGCGCCCGATGTGCCAATGTTCACGTTGGCTATCCCGCAATCGGAGCCGGAAGCCGACAAAAACTGTTCAGCTTCCAACAAATTGCGGGTGAACAGAGCCGATGACAATCCCTGGGGAACGGAGTTTTGAATTTGAATTGCCTCGGTCAATTCCTTGTAGGAATGAACATAGAGAATAGGAGCAAAGGTTTCGTGCATCACGATGGGTGCATTCGTCGAAATTTCTATAACACAAGGCTTAACATAACAACCGGATTGGAAACCGTTTCCGCTCAACACTCCCCCTTCCACCAAAACCCGACCCCCCTGTTCCTGGGCTTTCTCGATGGCTTGGGTATAGGCTTGAACCGCCTGCTGGTCAATGAGCGGCCCCACATGGTTGTTGGAGTCCAAAGGATCTCCAATGCGCAATTGTGCGTAGGCCAAAACTAAAATCCGGGTCAAGTCGGCATATACTGATTCATGAACGATGAGTCGGCGGGTGGTGGTGCAACGTTGTCCTGCTGTTCCCACCGCGCCAAAGACTGCACCCACTATTACCAATTTTAGATCCGCTTCGGATGAAATAATGATGGCGTTGTTCCCACCCAATTCCAGCAAGGATCGACCGAGTCGGCCGGCAACCGCCGCGGCAACCGCCTTGCCCATCCGGGTTGAACCCGTGGCCGATACCAAAGGAACCCGGGGATCGTGGCTGAGCCATTCCCCCACGGCTACACCGCCAATCACCAGGCCGCTTAGACCTTCCGGTGCGCCAAAAGATTCCATAACACGAGCGGTGATTTTCTGGCAAGCCAAGGCCGTTAACGGTGTTTTTTCGGAAGGCTTCCAAACGCATGCATTACCGCAGACCCAGGCAAGCATGGTATTCCAACTCCATACCGCCACCGGGAAATTAAAAGCAGAAATGACGCCCACCACACCCAAAGG
>SXGQ01415087.1_pt1 | contig 38354 bp, 30 predicted proteins | sample 3178371 | NCBI WGS metagenome assembly SXGQ01 (sample SAMN11356859, study PRJNA531348) | freshwater metagenome | isolation source: freshwater sample F1-20 | place: China: Fuxian Lake, Yuxi | collected 2017-12-25
ATCACCGCACAGCCCGTCTCCACCTTCGTGCACGAAGGCGGGAGCGTCTCATTTAGCGTTGCGGTCAGTGGCACGGAGCCGCTCAGCTATCTCTGGCACCACGACAACCAGCCGATGGCCTCGGCTACGACATCATCGCTTACGATCAGCGAAGCGAAGGAAGCTGACGCGGGGAGCTACCATTGCGTAGTCACCAACGTGGTGGGCAGTGTAACGAGCAACGCGGCAACGCTGGAGGTCAGGCTAAAGCCGCGAATTACACGGCAGCCGGAATCGAAGGAGGTTCGATCCAAAGCAGCGGTCACCTTCAGTGCAGAAGCCAGCGGTCATGCGCCGCTGAGCTACCAGTGGTTCAAAGACGGAGCAGAACTGACCGGCCAGACGCAGGCGGCTCTGACACTTGAGCAAGTGGGCACCGCACAGGCCGGAAGCTATACGGTGCGTGTGCGCAACGAAGCTGGCGAGGCACTGAGCGCCGCCGCGCAGTTGCGGCTGGTCATTTGGAGCGAAGTGGACGGGACTTATCAGGGGCTGCTAGTGCGGGATAACGGCGCCGCGCCGGAACAATCGCCCTACCCCGGACGCCTGACGGTCACCCTTACCTCCCAGGGTGCCATGAGCGGCTCGCTGGAATACGCGGGGCTGACGCACCGTTTCGCGGGCAAGTTCGCACCTGAGCTGAACTATGCGCGCATCTTCGCCCGGAAAGGGCAGTCATCGCTGGAACTGAAGATGGCACTGGATGCCTCGGACCTGGTGCTCTCCGCGTGGGTCAACGAAGTGGCCGTGGCTGGTGCTGCCGCGCCGCAGGAACCAAGCGAGACAGCACTTGCGCTGCAACCGTTCAATAGCCGCACCAACCCGGCTCCGCAGACAGGTCGCTACACAATGCTGCTGCGTCCGACTGCCGACGTGGTCGAAGGACCGCAGGTGCCCGGATACGCCACGGTGTCGATCAACAGTTCGGGTGCGGCGAAGATCACGGGCAAGCTACCTGATGGCAGCGTGGTCGGATGCAGTGCGCTGCTGGCCGAGGACGGGACGATTGGGGTCTATGAGGGGCTTTACCGCAAGGTGTATCCGTATGCCGGCCACGTATCAGGACCAGTCCGGTTTGATCCCGACGGCGGAGAGCTTGCAGTGAGCGGCTCGATGGAATGGCGCAAGCCGGCGCAGGAAACCGGAGCGCTTTGGCCACAGGGTTTTGTGACCGCGCTTGAAACGGAAGGCTCGTTTTACGTGCCGCCGACTCGTGGCATACGTGTGCTCGACCTCGCCGCAGGAACCGACACGCTCGACCTGACACTCGAGGGGCCAATCACGGGCGACTTGTTCACGCGGGAAGTCCGGCTGAGCACCGGAAACAAATTCCTCATCGACGCGCCGAATGCGGAAAAGCTGAGCCTCAAGCTCGACGCAAAGACGGGAATTGTAACCGGGGAGTTCTTTGACCTCGGAGTGCGCAAGACCCGCAAGCTCGAAGGGGTGGTGCTTCCGGAAAGCAACCAAATTGAAGGGTTCTTTTTAGGAGGCAGCAGCTCTGGCAGCATCCTCATAGCCCCAACTCAATGAAATTCGGCTTCAGGCGTCCATCGCTGCGCAAGCGGATCGCCGCGCTCACCTCATGGAAACGCGTGGTGCGCCATTCGCTGGGTCTCAAAGCGCCGCGCGGCATGGGCTGGCTGACCAACCCGCGCAAAGCCGCCTATAACCGCGTTTACAATCGCACAACCAAAGGATGCCTCGTGCTCCTGCTGGCGCTGCCCTGCTCCACTCTGCTCGCCGTCGCCTTTTTGCTGCTCCTGCTCACCATGTCATCATACGCCAACGGAATCATCGCCACTCTCAAGAGTTCATCAATCGTAGAATGCCGGGACGCGAGGACCGGGGCATTCAAGCGCTTGATATCCGTCAACAACGCCATCGACGTGGGCTGCGACGGAGAAACTATCGCTGTGCTGCAAGGCAACGGGCTGGTCTATCGCTATGACGCGCAGACTGGTGCGTTTCGAGGCTCGATTTCCGTAAGCGGAAAGCCCACCGCGGTGCAAGTCACCGGAGGCATGATCGTCGTGACAAGCGGGCGCACGGTGACCCGCTACGATGCGCGCACCGGCGCTTTCATAGGATCAAGCGCACATTGAGGGACTGGTGAGTGTTGGGCTGCTCAGCTCACAAATCGGTGCTTGCACCACGCTCTGCATTCCTCCGTAGCAGACCGTAACTGCACCGGATAGGCATGGCTGATTCCGGCCGCCTCTTTGGCTGCGGTGAACTCGTCAGCCACATCCTTGAACAGCTTGGTGGGCAGGCCGAGATGATGCGCGTTATAGAAGCGCACGGCGTCGAGTATCGAACCGCCTTTCATCCCAAGCTTGGCGTCACTCCATTCCTCGAAGGCGCTGCCGGCTTCGCGTTCCACGAAGACGCGCTCCCGCTCGGCGCGCCGCTTTTCACGCCGCACGACATCGATCGCTTCGCGAAATGCGAGCGTCCGCAGCCACGGCAGCAACGGGCGCCCGCTGTGGAAGGACGTGTGAACGGCAAATGCCGCGCCAGCGCCTCGTGCGCGGCGTCGCTCGCAATCTCCGCCGGGAAGCGTCTGCGCAGCCACGCCGCGAGGAGGGGCTGGCACCGCGCGTAGAGACACGCGGCGGCCAGTTCATCGCGCCGGGCACTTGCAAACAGAGTCGCAAGTTCATCCGGTCCGCCCGCGAGCGGAGCGTCATCGGGTGTAAGGCTTTTCATGGCACCTCAAGGACGGGTGAGCCGGAAGTAGGTGTTGGGCCCGCCGACCGGAACCGTGACACTTTTCTGACCGGCTGCCGTGGTCACAGGCCGGGCGGATGGATTCCATGTCACGAGGTCGGTGCTTTCCTCCAACACGTAACCGGCCGCGCTTTCGGACCACGAAACAGTGAACTGCGAGGCATCGCCAGCCGGCGCGGGAATCATCTTCGGCAGTTCGCTGAAGTTCGCCACGAGCGTGCGTCCTCCGTTTGCCACGGAGAAGCTGTAGTCCCTCGCCGTGCTCGCAAGCACGCCGCCGACCGTCCAGCCATCGAATGCAAACCCGGCCGCGGGCGTGGCGGAGACTGTGGCGACCTCGCCGCTCATGAACATTCCCCCGCCCCCGGACGCACCACCGCCGGCGGGCCACGCCGTCGCGAAGACCGGGAACACCGGCGCGAAGTTCGCGATGATGGTGCGCGGCGCATTCACGGTAAACGTGTAGCTTGGCAAGGTGCTCACCACAGTTCCTCCGTCGGACCAGTAGCGGAACTCGAAGTTTGCATTCGGCACGGCTTCGAGTGTCGCGGTCTGCCCGCTCGGATACTCGCCCGCACCGGAAACACTTCCGCCCGCAGCGGGCGAGCCGTTTGAAGCAATCTGAATCGCCGGAGCAAAGTGCGCCACCAGCGCGCGGTGGGTGGTGGCGTTGAACGTGTAATCGGCATCGGTGCTCGCGACCGCGCCGCCCGCGGTCCAGTTGACGAATGCAAAGCCGGGATTCGCGGTGGCCGACACGGTGACGCTGTCTCCCGCCGCGTAGGTGTCATCACCACTCACCGCGCCCGCATCAAACGGAGCGCTCGTGGCGGTGATCGTAACGCCGGTATCCGACACGAAGTTCGCGACAATCGTGCGATTGCCGGTGACGTTGAAGTCGTAAACATCCGAGGTGCTGACCACGACGCCGTTTTCGGTCCAGTTCAGGAAGCTGTATCCGCTCGCCGGGAATGCTTTCGCCTTCGCCTTCTCGCCGGTCTTGTAGGTGAGGCTGTCCATTTCCGTCGTCCCGCCGAGCGATGGCGACGCAGGCGCGGAAATCTCAAATGCCTCGATGAACTTCGCCACGAGCGTGCGATTTCCGCCCACGGTAAATGTGTAGCTCGGCGAGGTGCTCACGGTGATGCTGCCCTCCTGCCACTTGGTGAACTTGCGGAACGGCCCCGCCGTGGCTACGACCGTCGCAGTGTCGCCGCTAAGGTAGTTCCCCCCTCCGCTTGTAGTGCCGTACGCAACGGGACTTGCGCTCGTGGAAATGACCGCCTGCGTTCCCGCGACGATGAAGTTTGCGAAGAGCGTGCGGTTCGCCGTGACGTTGAACGTGTAGCTCGGCTGGGTGCTCACCTGCGCGCCGCCGACCGTCCATTTGATGAACACGTAGCCCGCATCCGGCATGGCGTTGACCGTCACGCTGCTGCCGCTTGAGAACGAGCCGCCCCCCGTCGCCGTGCCGCCCGCAGTGGCGCTTGCAATGACGGAATACGTCGGGATGACGCTGAAGTTCGCGACGAGCGTGCGATTGCCTGTTACGTTGAACGAGAAGCTTGGCGCGGTGCTCACGACTGTTCCGCCGTCGGTCCAGTTCGAAAATGTGTAGCCGAGATTCGGTGTGGCAACGAGCGTGGCGTTGCTGCCTTGATCCAGCAAACCTCCGCCGGTGATTGTTCCGCCCGCGAGCGGCGCCGCGCTAGCCGAGATCGTCCATTGGGGAACATCGATCGCGAAATGCGCGACCAGCGAGTGACTCACATCGATGACAAACGAATGTCCCGTGGTCGCGCTCACCGTCTGCGCATTGTCCGTCCATTTCACAAAATGAAATCCCGGCGCTGGCACGGCATTCACGGTGACATTGCTTCCGGCCGCAAACGAGCCGTCGCCCGAAGTCGTGCCTCCATCAATCGGATCGGCGACAGTATCCAGGAGACTCACAGCCCCAAGCACCCCGCCCGCTGGCGCGACGCGCAACGTGTAGTTTCTGGAGACATCGGGATTCACTCCATCAGTGGCCGTGACGCTGAAGGCAAACTCCCCGCTCTCGGTCGGGGTGCCCGAGAGGATCGAGGAGTCTGCGTTGAAAGTCATTCCAGTCGGGAGAACGCCGTCCATCACGCAGGCAAATCCCCACGTGCCCTCCACCACAAGTCGGCGCGCCGTGTAAGCGGTCCCGACCTTTCCTTCGCTCACGTGGTCGATGAGCCCGACCGCGGCATCGACATCCACCGCCGCCATCTGCGAGCCCGTGAACTCGCCCACGACCTCCACGGTGGAGAGATCGGTAGTGACCGATACCCACTCGCCGGTTGCCGCATTGAAATGATCGGCATACGTGACGCTGCCGCTACCGTGAATCCCGTCAGCACCGACCGCATCGCCCATCGCTTCGCCGGTCTCGGCATCGAGCGGGCCGACGTATTTGTAGAACTCGTAGCGACGCGTCACGACTTCGTTCCCACCCGGGAGATCCTCGGCAGCAGCCGGGACCTCATTGTTTACGCCGCCGTCCGCCGCGCTGTATTTCTTTTGCAGGATGCGCCATTCGACTTCGACTTCGTCCGGCTCGCCGTTCCGCCAATCCTTCTTCTCGGGATGATCCGGATCCTCAGAAAGCAGCTCGCGCAGCTTCACCTTGTTTGCATTGTGGGTCGTGGTCTTGATTTCCTTCATCCACACGGCCTTTCCGAATTCCTTCGGCTCCGGAGCCGGCGGCGGCGGCGGCGCAATCACGGCCTGCACCTGGGCTGGCGCAGCGATTCCCGGCACCGGCGGATAGTATGTAAACACCGGAGTGGAGACCTGCACTGCCGGCCCACGGGCCAGCACGCCACCACGATCCACCAGCCAGTAATAATGCACCGCTCCAACCGCCGCGCGGAAGCCGGTTCCAAAGTGCTCCCCGCCGAAATTTACGGCCGGATTTGTGAACTGATGCCCGTCCGTCGGCGAGATTGGTCCCGTCGGAACGATGGTCTTCGCAGCCCATGTTCCATCGGGATTCTTTTTACTCTCCCAGCGGATGCTCGTCTTCGGATGACCGGGAATCGAGTCATCCTGCGTGATGCGCGGCGTGCCATAGTGATTCCAGTCGAAGGTGTAGGTGATATCGGTGCTGTGGCAGTCCTCGACCTCGATCTCGAAGCCGTGAGTCTCCTCCCCGGTGTCGTTCACTGTGTCGAAGTTGTTGATGCTGCCGTACGCAACGCTTGCGTCCGATGAGGTGGGTTGAAGTGCCAGCGCAGCTAATGCGAGGACCAGCGGCGGCAGTTTGCGGAATTGGATAAAAGGATTGGTTTTCATTGGTTTGAATTGGCTGATGACGTTTGGATCTGGGTCGGCGGCGATGTCCACCCACGCGACGTGCAATGGGTGCAGGCACGGGCCGACTATGACGTGCCTGACACGCTCCGGCTTCCGCGGAGTCCACACGTGACGAATGCCCGTGTGCCCAGACTCCGCTATTTGGGGACTATCAAATCAACAGCACCGCAGGCCGCGTCGGACGAATGTCCAGCGGCACAAAAATCTCAAAACTCTCCACTACCGAAACAACGGGAGCATGAGTGAACGCCACCAACGCGAGCCATTCAAAGGCCGGCAGTTCGGCGACCGGGCACTTGATTTCAATTTTCTCGGGCGAAGCAGTCACGCCCGTCTCGCTCGCATCGAAATTGGCGAAGTGATCTCCGTGTCCCGCTCCTTCAGGGCCGACCAGCACCAATGCGGGCCACTGGTGCTTGTGCCCGTGGTTCATACCGCCGGTTCCATCATGGTGAATCAATCCCACCTTCACTCCCGCCGAAGTCATCTGCACCCGCACTTCATGCTGCCGGTCCATCGAAGCGCCAACTGCTGCAAACATGAGTGGCGCCACCTCCATCGCACTTAGGAAATACGCAATCGCAGCAATCCCCATCACAATCCGCGCCACCAGCATCCGCAACCTCTGCGGCGTCTTCCCAGTGTTCCCGATGTGTGAATTGGATTTCACAAGTGTCGTTTTAACAAACCGTCCGCAATGCGCATAACGCTTTGCAGTAACAGTTCGGAAGGGCGACGCCGCTCGTCCCGCACATCGGCTTCCCACGGGGATTTACGCCCGCGTAGAATCGTGCGAGCGGAAAGCCTCGTCGGAGTTCCGTTCGCGACGATCGACTATATCACCCAGCCTTTGCGCCGCATCGTTTCGAAAAAGAGCGTCTCAAAAGGTTCCGCAGCGCTCGTCGTCAAAAAGCGACCGCTGCGCTGCTGGCATAGCGCGTGGAGCGTCGCCTGATGAGACGTGCGATACTCGTCGTAAAGCGCCAGCAACGCCGCAGCATTGCTGATATCGAGCGTGCCGTCTGTCTCGCTATCCACCAGACGGAAATCGCCGGTGACTTCGGGATTAATCTCCGCCGGCGACAGAATCTGCAGCGCGAACACCTCGAGGCCTGCGCTGTGTACGAGGTTGAACGCCCGCTTCATATCGCCCGCTGTGAGGAAGTCCGAGAGAATCACGACCATTCCGCGACCGCGGTGATTGCGGAGAAAACCTTCGACGGCCATATCCACCGGCACATCACCGCCGGACTGGATGCCTTCGAGGAATGCGAACAGCTTGCCCAGGCTCGCGCGACCGCTGCACGGACGAAGCCCCTGCCCGCCTGCGCCACCAATCGAATACGCGCTCACTTTTTCCGCGCCGCGCAATGCGATGACGCCCATTGCAGCAGCCACCTTCTGAGCGAGCTGCAGCTTGCCGCCGAAACTCATGGACGTGCTTGCGTCCACAAGCAGGACGACGTGCATCTCTTCCTCCATGTGGAATTGCTTCAAATATGGACGATTGATCCGCGCGAAGATATTCCAGTCCACGAAGCGTACATCATCACCCGGCGAGTAATCCCGGAAGTCGCAAAACTCCGTACTCGTGCCGCCCTTCGCTGCGAGGTGTTCACCCCGCGAGCGATTGGTGAACCGCCGCGCCGCGTTGATACGAAGCCGCGCAAGGCGGTCGAGATCGCGATTTGAAAGGAGCGATGTGATCTGCGCGGGCATAGTGGAATGACGCAGGACGGACGACAGCAGTTCGCGTCACTCCCGCGCCTGCGCGCCGACTACACGTAGTATTCGCGCCACTTTCCGCCCTTCTTCACACCGGGCTCCGGCACAGGATACTTGCCGTCCTTGTCTGCGAGCACCGGAGCAGGACCGCCAAACTTCAGCGTATCCACATTCGGCGCGAACGACTCGTCGCCGTTCAGGAACTCGTCGAACGTGATGATCTGTCCTGTGTGTGCCGACCAGCGGCCCATCGCGGTGACGAGGCTCGCCTTCGTGCCGCGCTCGACCTCGTTGTAAGGCGTGCCGTTGCGAATCGCTGCGATGAGGTCCTCCCATTCGATTTCGTACGGGTTGCCTTCGTCCTTCGGTCCCTGCCAGAGCACGCTGTCACTCTTCTCGAGGTGGCCTTTGAAAATCTTGCTGCGCGCTGGTGAATGGCCCGCCTTCGAGACAATCGCCATGCCCTTGCTGCCGTGCGCGTAGGTCGCGAACTCCTGGCGGCAGCCTTCCATATTGCGGCCCTCGAAGAACAGCTTCGCGCCGTCGGCAAACGTGTATTCCACCGAGTAGGCGTCGAAGTTCTGGTCGATCCAATCCTCGCGGAAATTCCGTCCGCCGTTTGCGCGGGCCTCAACCGGCCAGCCGTTCTTCATCCAGCACGCTTCGTCGATGTTGTGGATGTAGAAATCGCTGAAGCACCCGCCGCTTGCCCACAGGAAGCTGTGGAAGCGCTGAATCTGATACTCCAGTTCGCCGATATCATCCGGACGCTTCTTACTGCGGAACGACGCCGCCGGCGGGTGCATGCGGTAGGCGCGGAGCAGATTCACGTCGCCGATTTCGCCCTGCTGAATCCGGTCATAAAGCTCACCGCGCACGGGGCAATGACGGCACATCAGACCAACGCCCACTTTCAGCCCCGCCTTCGTCGCCTCTTCACCCAACGCCAGCATCTTGCGACCGCTCGGTCCGTCGGTGCACACCGGCTTCTCCATGAAAACGTTCACGCCCTTTTCGATGGCGTATTTGAAGTGCACCCAGCGGAACGCCGGCGGCGTGGCGAAGATCGCGACGTCCCCCTTCTTCAGCGTGTCAATCGCCTGCTTGTAAGCATCGAAGCCGATGAACTTCTTGTCGCCGATGTCCACCTTCTCGCCGTGCTTGGCCTTCAATCCCTTCGCGGTGTTCTCCGCCTTGTTGCCGAAAACATCGGCCACCGCCGTCAGTTTCACCGGCCCGTTCTTCACCGTCATCGCATTGTCCGCCGCACCCGTGCCGCGTCCGCCGCAACCCACGAGCGCGATATTCACCGTATCGGTGCCGGCGGCATGCACATTGGGAATAATCACACCGGCAAGCGCCGAAACGGCTGCTGCTTTGGTGGAGGTTTTCAGGAAGTCACGACGGGTGGTTTCTGTATGGATGTTCATTGGAGTGTTCGTTCGGGTTGGCTGTGAATAGTGCGCGTTGAATTGTCAATGCAACCAATCCCGCAGCCGCAAAAATTCTTTGTCACGTTCTCCCCAACCCACACGCACCGCGAACCCACTCCGCCGTACGGACAGGGCGCAGTACCGACGGTGGGACTCGAACCCACACACCCGTGAGGATACCAGATTTTGAGTCTAGCGCGTCTGCCATTCCGCCACGTCGGCTTTTGTGTGGGGCGAAAACTATGAAGCGGGCGGCGCGATGGCAAGCGCTGTGTTCCGCGGGGATGAAAGGCGCGGCTTGAATGATTTCGCCGGACCATGGAAACACGTCGCCGTGGAATCCACCGCAGAATGCAAACCGCTCAGTGAACGGTCGCCGGCTCTCGCCGGTCACCTTTCACGCGTGCGCTCGGCGCTTGCGCGGACGGCGCTGCTCACGGGGATTTGCATGGCTGTCCCCATCCTGCTCGGCTGGCTCGCAATCACGATGCCGCTCGACTGGATGGTGGAACTTCCCTGGGCGGCGCGCGCGGCGCTTCTCGTCGCGGGAAGCGGAGCAGCGGCGTTCGTGGCGTGGCGGCACGGCATCCGCGAATTCTTTCACCGGCCGAATGATGAAGCCGTTGCCTTGCGAATCGAGCGGGCACTGCCGGAGTTTCGCAGCCGCTTCATCGCGAGCGTGCAGCTTTCGCAAACGCAGAACACCACGCTCGTCTCCGCGCTGCTCGACCAGACCGCGGAGATCGCCGGACGCGCTTCGCTCAAGGATGTGCCGAAGCGCGCGACGCTGCTGCGTTGGCTCAAGATATCGCTCACTCTGCTTCTCGTCGCAGGCGTCGCATGCGGCCTCGCCCGAGGCGTGGCGCTGCCGCTTTTCCAGCGCGCAATCCTCATGGACGTAAAGGTGCCGCGGAAGACGCAGATCGTAAATGGCACGGGCAACCTGACCATTGCACTCGGCGATGATTTGAGGATCGAGGCGACGGCGTCGGGCATCATCCCGACCGCCGGAAAGCTCCGCATTACAACAGCATCGGGCAAGAAACAGGACTTCGTGCTCGACCGCACGGCGACAAATCCAAAGGCGTTTCTTCGCGTGTTGCAGTCGGTGCAGGAGACGTTCCAATACACCATCGAGCTCGGCGACAACCGCACGCAGGCTTCGAGAATCAAAGTGCGGCCGCGGCCCACCATCGCGAAAATCGACGCGACGCAAATCTGGCCCGCCTACACACAACTCCCGCCGAAGCAGAGACCGATGGGCGATTTGAAGATTCTCGCGGGCTCAAAGCTCGGCATCCGCCTGAAAGCATCGTCGAACCTGCGCTCGGCGACGATGCGTTTTCTCGCCGCGGACCGGAAGACAATCGTCCGCGACACTTCGCTGAAACCCGTGCTCCTTCCGCCGGAGCCGGGAAAACTGTCAGCCATGACCGACTGGGAAGTGACGGCTGATGTTTCCTCGCAAAGCGCCACCGGCATTGCGTTTCACCTCGTCGATGAGGAGGGCGTGGAGAGCAAGGCGACGACCATTTACCGTCTCGATGTGACGCCCGATGAAGTGCCAGCGCTGCGCATTCTCTGGCCGCAGCGGCGCGAAGAACTCGTCACGCGCGCTGCGACGCTGCTCGTGTCATTCGAGGCGAAGGACGATTATGGAATCGGGAAAATCCGGCTCCACTTCGCGGTGAACTGGAGCGAAGGAAAACCATACAAAACGATCGAACTCAATCTGGACGGAGAAACGCCGAAGGAACTCACCCGACGCTTCGACTGGCGGCTTGCAAATCTCGGCGTGAATGAGGGCGACGTGATCGATTACTGGCTCGAAGCGGAGGACATCAATACCGTCACCGGTCCCGGCAGAACGATGCTCGCCGAGCATTATCAGGCGAGGGTCGTGAGCGATGCCGACAAACGCGCCGACCTCGCCACGCGGCTCGACGACACGCTACGCGGACTCAACGACATCAAGGAAGGCCAGGAGGAACTCTCGAAGCGTCTCGGCGAGATGATCCAGATCGCGCCAAAATGAACGCGCGGCGCTACTCCAGCCGGACGTAATTCGCCAGACCGTGCACGCCGCCTTCGCGACCGAAGCCGCTCTCCTTGTAGCCACCAAACGGCGAGGCAGGGTCAAACTTGTTGTAAGTGTTCGCCCACACCACGCCCGCGCGCAGCTTCGAGATCGTCTTGAAGATCTTCGAGCCCTTCTCCGTCCAGACTCCGGCGCTGAGGCCGTAAGGCGTATTGTTTGCACGCTCCACGGCTTCCTCAGGCGTGCGGAATGTGAGCACACTCAGCACGGGACCAAAAATTTCCTCCTGCGCCACGCGATGGCTCGCGGTGACTCCCGTGATCACCGACGGCGGGAACCAGTAGCCTTTCGCCGGCAATGAACACGACGTCTGCAGCAACTGCCCGCCCTCCGCGACGCCAGCGTCCACGAGCGACTGGATCTTCTCCAACTGAGCGCGGCTGTTGATCGCGCCGATATCGGTATTTTTGTCGAGCGGATCGCCCACGCGCAGCGTCGCGATGCGGTCGCGCAGTCGGCGGATGACCGCCGAGTAAATCCCCTCCTGCACAAACAGCCGCGACCCGGCGCAGCAGACGTGGCCTTGGTTGAAAAAGATCCCACCAATGACGCCCTCGACGGCCTGATCGATTGCGGCGTCCTCGAAAATGATGTGCGCCGCTTTTCCACCAAGCTCGAGTGTGAGTTTCTTCTTCGTGCCCGCGACGGCCTTCGCGATGAGCTTGCCGACCTCGGTGCTTCCGGTGAATGCGACCTTGTCCACACCGGGATGCTCCACGAGCGCACGACCCGTATCGCCCGCGCCGGAGATGATGTTTACCACTCCTGCGGGCAGATCCGCCTCCTGGAAAATCCTCGCAAGATGCATCGCCGTGATGCTCGTGCTCTCCGCAGGCTTCAGCACGACCGTGTTGCCGCAGGCAAGGGCCGGCGCGATTTTCCACGCGGCCATCAGAAGCGGAAAATTCCACGGAATCACCTGCCCGCACACACCCACCGGACGCGCCGTTCTGCCGGGGAATGCATACTGCAATTTGTCCGCCCATCCCGCGTAGTAGAAGAAATTCGCAGCGGTCTGCGGCAGGTCAAAATCACGCGATTCCTTGATCGGCTTTCCGCCGTCGAGCGTCTCCAGCACCGCGAGTTCACGCGAACGCTCCTGAATGATGCGCGCGATCCGGTAAAGATACTTCCCCCGCTCCGCCGCCGGCATTTTTCCCCACGGACCGTTCAATGCCTTGCGCGCGGCCGCCACGGCTGCATCGACATCCGAACCGCCGGCGTGCGCGATCTTCGCGAGCGGCTTTTCATTTGCGGGATTGATGCTCGGAAAATAGACCCCGCTCTCCGGCTCGCGAAACGCTCCGCCGATGAACAATTCGTATTGCGCATCGGGCTTCACGACGACCGCCTCCGGTGCCGGCGCGTACTGCCATTTGCCGCCGAAGTTCAGGGCGCGGCGCGATTTCGGCACGACTGGCGGATGGCTTTCGGCGACAACGGCGACTGCTTTGGTACGGCGGGCGGTGGTTCGAGGCATGGGCGCACCATGTTCAAATCACCACCTCAACGCAAGCCCGCCGCTACTTCGCGGGCTCGGCGGCGGGAACGTCTTTTGCGCACCGGAAGCCCGTGTGCGGAAGTCCTGTATCAATCGCAGTCTTCATCCGGGCCGAGGGCCGGTAGCCGCGGCTGTAATTATCCGCGCACATCCAGGAGCCGCCGCGCGTCACGCGCTTCATCACGCCCGGTTCGTCCGGATCGTAGCTCGTGTCGGGGCCGGGCGGATTCTCCTTCGGCGACTTCGCGTAGTAGTCCGGCAGATACCAGTCCGAGCACATCTCCCAGACATTCCCCGCCATGTCGAAAAGCCCGAATCCATTCGCCTGAAACGTCCCGACCGGCGCGGTGCCCTTGTAGCCGTCCTCCACCGTGTTCTCTTTTGGAAATTTACCCTGCCAAGTGTTCGCCATCCATTTTCCGCCGGGATTGAATTCATTCCCCCAAACAAACCGCGCCTGCACCAAGCCGCCACGCGCCGCGTATTCCCACTCGGCCTCCGTCGGCAGGCGCTTGCCCGCCCATTTGCAATACGCCATCGCGTCGTCGTAACAAACGTGCACGACCGGATGCCGCCCTTTGCCTTCGATGTTCGTCTCCGGGCCATCGGGGTGCCGCCAGTTTGCGCCGAGCACCGGCACCCACCACGAGCGGTAGTCGGCGATATTCACCTCGCCCGCCGGTGGCCTGTGGCAGAGCCCCATCGTCTTCCCTTCAAACTCCGGCAGCAATCCGGGGATGTCCTTGCTCGAAAGCGGACGCTCGGCAACCGTCACATAGTTCGTCGCCTTCACGAACTCCGCGAATTGATCATTCGTCACCTCGTTCGCATCCAAAAAGAACGCCTTCACCGCGACGTCGTGAATCGGCCGCTCATCATCGGGTCCGTCGGCGCTGCCCATCTGGAAAGTCCCCGCTTTGATATAAACCATCCCGTTTGGCGCGGCCGGGTCGGCGGCAAAGACGGGGAGAGCGATCAGCGTGGCGAGGATGGCGTGTTTCATGCCTGCCCAGTAGGCGGGACAGCAGCCACCATGTCAACGTGCCGCTCCTTTCAAATCGGGCATCCTGCACTTTTTTCTAGGCGTTCTGCTTTCGGTGGATAGCTTCCGCGCCTTTATGTCGAACGTCTGGTCCAATGCTCATCCGTGGTTGCGTGAACTCGTCTCTTACGAGCCGGGAAAACCCATCGAGGATGTCGCGCGCGAACTCGGGTTGCGCCCGGAGGAAATCATCAAGCTCGCTTCAAACGAGAATCCGCTCGGTCCCTCGCCAAAGGCGCTTGCGGCAATGCGCGAGACGCTGGAGCGGTCGCATTTTTATCCCGATGGCGGTGGCTACTACCTCCGCGAGGCCATCGCACAGCGGCTCGGACTCGAACGCGCAAACATCATCCTCGGCTGCGGCTCGAACGAGATTATCGAGTTCATCGGCAAGGCGTTTTTGAATCCCGGCGACGAGATCATCGCGGCGCGCCACGCGTTCGTGGTTTATAAATTGATGGCGACCCTCTTCGGCGCGACGACCATTGAGGTGCCGGACCCCGGCTTTGCGCACGACCTGGATGCGATGCTCGCTGCCATCACGCCGAAGACCAAGGAGGTCTTCATCGCAAATCCGAACAACCCCACCGGCACGCTGCTCACGCAGGAGCAAATCGACGCGTTCATGGCGAAAGTGCCGGAGCATGTCGTGGTGGTGTTCGACGAAGCGTATTACGAATTCCTGCCGAATCCGCCGGACGTCATCAAATACGTGAAGCAGGGCCGGAAGGTCGTGGTGCTGCGCACATTCTCGAAGATTCAGGGCCTCGCGAACCTCCGCATCGGTTACGGCATCGCGCCGAAGGAACTCATCGACGTACTCCAAAAGACCCGCCAGCCATTCAACGCAAACGGCATCGCGCAGGCCGGCGCGCTCGCTGGCTTGCTCGACGACGAGCATCAGCAAAAGACCCGCGACCTCACGCTCGTGGGGCGTGCGAAGATGCAGGACGCATTCGCCGCGATGGGTCTGGAGTTTGTCCCGAGCCACGCGAATTTCATCCTCGTGAAAGTCGGCGACGGCAAGGCGGTCTTCGGCGCGCTGATGAAAAAGGGCGTCATCATCCGCGACATGAATTCCTACGGACTGCCGGAGTGGATTCGCGTGAGCATCGGCACGGCGGCGCAGAACGAGCGCTTCCTCGCTGAATTGCGGCAGTTGCTCGGGAAGTAAGCGCTATTCGTTGCGCAACGCGCCAAGCAGCGATCCGCGCAGCGACAAGCGCGTAGCGAGCCATACCCAAAAGACGCTCAGCACGGCCATGCCGGCGAACAGCCCGAGCAGCGAGGTCCACGGAAAGCCCGCGCCCTTTTGGATAATGCCCGGGAGCACCGCGATGAGCGCGCTTGCCGCGCCGATGCCGAGCGCTGCGACGATGAGCCAGCGGTGTTCGGCGAAGACGAGCGAGCGGAGTTGCGCAGGCGTGTAGCCGATGGCTTCGAGCAGGCCGAATTCGCGGCGACGCTCCAGCACATTGCGCGCGACGACGATACCGAGTCCTGCGCTGCCGAGCAACATGCCGAGCCCGCCGAGGACTTGGAAGATGGAGAGATACGTGTTTTCCACGGCGTTGAATTCCGCGAGCCGCTGGGCGGTCGGGACGAGTTCCAGACCACGGTCGCCGAGCTGCTCGACAAGGTGCTCGCGCACGGCGGCGACTTTCGTGGGCGGGCAGTCGATGAGGAAGAAGCGGGTCCCGGCGGAGTTGGGGAATTTCTCGATGAAGCGGGCCTCTGATATGAGGACGAGCCCTTGGAGCATGGAGCCTTGCAGGCTGTCCACAATCTTCACCTCCATCGGCTGCCCGCGCTCGTCGGCGTACTGCAAACTCTCTCCAACCTTCTTTTTCATCGCCCACTGGAGCGTGTTCCCGTCCACGATTGCCGGCACGATCGACAACGGTTCGTTCTCTTCGCTCCGTTCCAACCGAACCCAGGGCGAACCCTTTCGTGCTCCACCCGAAAACTTGAATGTCCAATGGAAATCGTCGGCTCGCACGCCGAGCAATTTCGGCTGCAAAGCGCGGTTGAGGTTCAAGCAACTCGCGTCATCACCATCGCGCACACGCATCTGCACGACGCGCACGCCCTCCATGATTTTGTCATCCAGAGCATAAGCCTCGCGGCCTTTCTGCGAATTGAGGTCTTCGTAAATGGGCGAGGCGCTTTCGCCGATGAGCGCGAATCCGCCCGTGCCGGAGTCCTTGCGCGTGGCGTCGATGTCGCCGGTTTTGCGGAAGGAATCGACGGCGACGACCATGAAGACACCGCTCGCCAAGACGCCGATGGTGGCCATGGAGCGTCCGCGACGGCGGGTGGTATTGCGGAGCGCGAGGTCGGCGGCGGTTTCGAGCGTCGAGCGGCTGTCGAGCCGACGCATGATGACACGACACAGCCAGATGCCGATGCCGAGGAGCGCGAAGCCGATGCCAAAGAAGGCCATGGGATTTAGCGTCACACGGGGCAGTGAAATAGCCAGAACATCGATGAGCACGGTAGATGTAACAACGGTGCCGAGGATTTTCATTCGATGGGCTTTTCTGAGTGTGCGTAAAGGAGCGTCCAGGCTCCGGGAAGGGCTGCTCGATAGCCGGGGCATCTTCCCTGAGGCACAGTGTTGTCGGCAGCGCCGCTCCGGCCGCGTGACAACCGCCGACTGGGGCTTTTCTTCTGATAAATGACGCTATGCTGTCTCATCTGGCGGCTCATTTCTCTAAAACTGGCGCCGGAACGGGTGGTTTTGCGACGCAACAGAATCATTCTGCGATACGACAGAACCATCCTGGGGCAGCGCAGGATCATTCTGCGACACGACAGAACCATCCTGCGGCAGTGCAGGATCATTCTGCGACACGACAGAACCATCCTGCGGCAGTGCAGGATCATTCTGCGACACGACAGAACCATCCTGGGGCACTGCAGGATCATTCTGCGATACGACAGAACGATTCCGGGGCAGCGCAGGATCATTCTGCGACGCGACAGAACCATTCTGCGGCGGTGCAGGATCATTCTGCGACACGACAGAACCATCCTGCGGCGGTGCAGGATCATTCTGCGACGCGACAGAACCATCCTGCAGCGGCGCAGGATCATTCTGCGACACGACAGAACCATCCTGGGGTAGAGTAGAATCACTCTGCACCGCCTCAAAAGGTGCTCGGTGTGCCACTATGGCACTCTGAATTCCGGCAAAGCCGCGCATCATTTGGCCGCCTCCGCGATGTTGCCGCTCAAGAGGGCGGAGGCCTCGTGTTTGAAGAGTTTGCGGCTCGCCAGCCACATGGCGAAGAGGGCCATGAGCACGCTGCCGAGGATGCCGCCGACGATGGTGCCCGTATTCACCACGAAGAGAAACGTCGTCCCGCCAGTCGCGCCGCTCCACGCTCCGGCGAGGGCGGCGAGCACGGCTTTTGTGTAGAGCACCGCTCCGGCGACTCCGACCGTAGCGCCGATGAGGGCGAGCAGCGCGCCTTCTTTGAGAAACAACCGTCGCACTTTCTTGCGCGTCCAGCCGACCGCGAGCAGCAGCCCGGCTTCGGCGGCGCGTTGTTCGATGGTGAACGTGAAGAGCAGTCCGGTGAGCACGGCGGCGGCGGCGATGAGGAAGAATGAAAACGACGCGAAGAGCTGCCCGAAATCGACCGGCGCATCGGTGGCGGCGAGGGCTTGCTCGCGCAGATTCACCACGCGGAAGCCGAGGGCTTTTGGGTCGATAAATGCCGCGATGCGCTCGACTTGCTCGCGCTTCGTGCCTGCGGGGTAGCGGATGCTGGTGAGGTTTCCCCAGCGGTTGCCCCACATTTCCTGGCCGACTTTGAGGTTCACAAATGCCTTCGGCGTGCCGCGATGTTTCTCCCAGTATTCCTCGTCCTTTTTGCGGATGCGCTTGGAGTCAAACGGGAAGCCGGGCTTCCATTTCGAGAAGCTGTCCTTGTCCGGTACGTTTGGAAAATCGGGCATCCACGAGCTGTCGAGATGCGGCTCCTCCATCTCGATGATCGGCGCAAGGACGGTGAAAGTGCGGGTCTTCTCGATGAGTTCGCGCCGTTCGCCCATGACGCTGTAGCGCAGCGTGAGCTTGTCACCGGGCTTGGCATCGAGGTCATCGGCCAGCCAGCGGGTGATTTGGATTTCGTCGTCGGCCAGCTCCGCCTGCACGAAGCCGGAGGCCGGGGCATCGATGGCGGTGACCATGGAATATGGCGTCGATTGCGAGTGTAACGAGCCAAGGAGCGGCGGCATTCCTGCCGCCGTATCTTTAGCGCGAAGCGCCTGATCTCCTGTGGGTGGCGCGCTCCCTTGATTTGCGCTTCGCGTTTGGTTTTCGGCGGCAGGAATGCCGCCGCTCCTTGGCTCGCTATCGCTCGCAGCGCCTTTTTCGATGGCGGTGACGAAGTAGGTGAGGGAGTCGAGGCCGGGGGGTGGAGCGGTGATTGGTGACTCAGGCAACTTGGTAGATTCGTTGGCTCGGGCGGCGGCGACGATTGGTGCGTCGAGGAAGATGCGCGGGGAGCGGAGTTCGGCGCCCAAGTTGTTGGTAAGGTCGCCAAGACGTATCTCGAAATAGGACAGTGTTTCGCGCAGCGCCGCATCCTTGTTCAGATCTTTGAACTCTGGCACCCCTTGGAATTTCTCGAAGAGACGGAGAGACCAGATCACATCCGGCTCTCTGATGTCTCTGGTTCCTGCGAGAGAAACCTTATTCACCTTCCTGAATCCAAATCGCTCAAGCAGGGAGTCAAGTCCGCCCCCCCCCTCCCCTCCGCCGTAAATCAGCGGATCATCGAATGTGAGCACCACATTCACCTTCTCCCCCAGCCCCACCTTCGCCTGCAACTCCGCCAGCGGCACAAACACCGTATTCGGCGGGACCTGGCTGGCAGTGAGGGCGAAGCGCCCGAAGTCTTCGTCGCCCACGATGCGCCCGACCCGCGCCTTCACAGTGACGAGCGCCGCTTCCTCGCCCGAGAGCGGCGCGTCCTTGGAAAACGCGCCCGGCTTTTCGACGTAGACCGAGAGTTCGTCGCCCACTTTGAGCGAGAGCTGCGCGGCGATGCGCTCATTGAGAGCGACCGAGCCGTCCGCTTTGTCCGAGCCGCTGGGCGAGAGCTTCCAGAAATCGCCATCCACCCCGACCACCTGCACCTTGTTCGCGCGGGCCTTGCCATCGCTTCGCACCGCCGAGCCTTGCATGAGCAGCACGCCCGCTGCGTCTTTTCCCGGGAAAAACATCCGCGCGAGGACCGCCGGTCGCTTCGCCTTATCCGCAGGCCACGGCACGAACCGCTCGCCACACAGCAGCGCCTCGCCGATTTTCCCCACGCGAGCCTCCGCCTGCGCCCTCAGCGTCCCCTTCACCGAATCCCCCACCATCAGCGCACCAACGAGCACCAGCGACGCAAGCGCACAGCCGAGCACGACGCCGAGGTGCGTGCGCCAGTTGTGGCGGATGGAATTGCGGATTAAGGATGGCATTTCAAGTGAGCGATTTCAGTTCGTCGTAAATGACCTAACGCCCAGTCGACTCCACGAGCTTCTTACCTCGCAGTTCGAGAACCCGACCCATTTTCCGCGCAAGCTCCGGCGCGTGAGTGACCATGACGATGGCAACGTTTTCCACTCGGTTGATCTCCGCTAGGAGTTCGGCAAGGCGCGCAGCATTTTCTACATCGAGAGCGCCGGTCGGCTCGTCGGCCAGCAGGAGCTTTGGCGATGCGATGAGCGCACGGGCAATGGCCGCGCGCTGGCGTTCGCCACCGGAGAGCTGGCCGGGACGGTGGTCGAGACGATGCGAAAGACCGACGGCTTCGAGCAATTTCACAGCCCGCTCGCGGAAGGCGGTGCGTTCGGCTTTCGAGGCTTTGCGGGCAAGCGTTGGGACGAGGACGTTCTCAAGCACGCTGCAATGCGGCAGCAGATGGTGGAGCTGGAAGATGAACCCGACCTCGGTATTGCGAAACTCCGCGAGCTGCTCCGCGGTGAGCGAGGCGAGATTTTTGCCCGCCACGATGACTTCGCCGCTCTCCGGCTTGTCCAGCGCACCAAGGAGATTCAGCAGCGTGCTCTTTCCCGAGCCGCTCGGGCCGACGATTGCAACTGTCTCACCGGCTTCGATGCTGAAGTCGCACCCTTCCAGGACAGGCACGGAGGTATCGCCGTTGGCGTAGGATTTGGTGACGTTGCGAAGTTCAGCGAGCATGTTCAGTAAGCAGTGGGCAGTAAGCAGTAGGCAGGGGACTGTAGCCCCTCAGCAAAGCGCCGCCAACTGCCAACTGCCTACTCCGCCAACTCCTCCGCGGGATACGTCCAGATTTCGCTCAGCGTCGGATGGTAATGCGGGACGGCGGCCAGTTGGGCGGCAGTGGAGCGGAAATGCATGGCGACGACGATTTCATGGATGAGCTCGGATGCGTGCGGACCAACCACCGCGCCACCGAGGATCTCGCCGGTTTCGGTCGATGCGATCAGCTTCACGAAACCATCCGTCTCGCCCATGCAGAGCGACTTCCCGTGGTCGTTGAACGGATACTTTGCGCTCCGAAATGCGATGCCTGCGTCCTGCAGTTCGCGCTCGGACGCGCCGACAACAGCGACCTCCGGTTCCGAAAAAATGCCATACAGCCGCAGCCGGTAGTCGGTTTCCTCCAGCGTGCCCGCTCCCCCGAGAATCCGAGCCGCATTGCGTGCGGCAATCTCCCCGTGCTGGATGGCGATGTGGACGATCTCGTAAGGTCCGGCGACATCCCCCGCGGCGAAGATATGCGGCTGCGATGTCTGCTGCGTCGGGAGAACGTGCGGGCGGCCGGGCTTTGTAATTCCCGCTGCGGCGAGATCCAATCCATCGAGATTCGGCTCGCGTCCCAGCGTGTGGACAATCCGCTCGGCGGTGATGGTGTGCTCACCGTTCGCGTCCGAGAAAGTCACGCTGCGTCCCGACGCGGACCGTCCGGCGGTAAGCAATTTTGTGCCGGTGAAAACACGAATGCCGTGATGGCGCAGCCCCTCGGCCAGCGCCTCCGCCACGTCGAGGTCGGTGCCTTTCAACAGCTGCGGGCTGCGTTGAATGATCGTCACCTCCCGACCGAGACCAGCGTAGTAGGTCGCAAACTCCACCGCGGTCGCACCGCCGCCAAGGATGATGACACTTTGCGGAATCTCCTCACTGTCGAGGACGTCGTCCGTCGTCCAAAAGCCCGCTTCATTGAGCTCCGGAATCGGCACTCCGCTGACCTTCGATCCTGTGGCAATGAGGAAACTGAGAGCATTGATGGACCGCTCTGTGCCGTCGTGCAACCGAACCGCGACCGTATGCGGACCGGTAAAACGCGCGAATCCGCGAATCAAATCGAAGCGACCATCCTGCAATTGCTCCGCACGATACTCCGCGAAACCGCCAATGAGTCGCCGCTTCCTCGCGATGATCTCCGCGCCTTCGACACGGAGCCCCGATGCGCGCAGACCGAATTCCTCCGCACGCCTCATCGAAGCAAAGCGCGTGGACGACGCGAGCAGCGTCTTGCTTGGCATGCAGCCGCGGAGAATGCAAAGGCCGCCGAGTTCCGCAGCACCGTCCACAACACAGGTGCGCAACCCCTGCCCCGCCGCCGTTCGCGCCGCAGCGTATCCAGCGCTGCCGCCGCCGATGATCAAAAAGTCGTAGTCGTAGTTCATGGTGTATTTGGAAAACCCGCGGGCTGCACTTCGTATAGCTGGAGAAACTGCGGAACGTAGAATTTCAGATTGGTCTCCGTCACCGAACCCGCTTCGCGGCGACCAATTCCGAGTACCAGCCCGCGCTCATCGGGCGGAACAAACCGGAGCCACGGCGGTGTCTTTCGCGGACTTTCCGCGAGCCGGAACACAAGCGGCGCAGCGGGCGCATCCTCGCCGGTGATATTTGCGGAATTAATCACCGCCGGATACTTCCGCGGATCGTCGTCCACGGCGAGATCGTGGATAATCACATAGCGCACGCCGCGTTCCTTCACGATCGCCGCAGCAGCGTCATCATTATCGGCGAGGAAAAAACGCGCGCTGTCGTAGATACCCGGAAAGCTCTGATGACTCGTTCCCGCAATGCCCGGCTGTCCGGACCAGTACGCGAGCCGCGGGCATTCCCACCACACGGCAAGAAAAGGGCGCCTTTCCGGCGAGCGCATCAGCATCGCAATGCGGCGCAGTTCCACCTGCACAGCGCGGTCGCGCGCCTTCGTTTCGTCGCGCTGCTCCCGAACATCCAGCGGCGGATGCAGGCGGTCGCGCCATTCCTTTCCCATCGGAAGAAGCGCCGCGAGTCCGAAAACCCATCCACAGGGAACGCTCCGAAGCGCACCCAATTGCCACGGTATGCTCATTGCGACGGCCAGCGCCGAGAAGTATCCCCACCGCCGCTGCCACACGGTGAGCGCAATTGTTACCAACACCAGCAGGAGAATCCCGATACTGCGGCGGTCCGCACGTTTCGCGAGGACCAAAAGGATCGGCGCTGATACCCAAAACGCTCCAAACCACAGCCACGGAAGCAACCGGGTGATGTCCATCGCTTTCAACTCGCCGATGGTCCGGCTCCACGCAACGAGCCGCTCCCGCAATGCCGGATCCGGAAGCGTCAGCCGCCATCCATCGATGAGCAGCGCAACGAGCAGAACCGCTCCCAGCGCGATCCAGCGTGGCCGCACGGCGCGGGCGGTCAGAGCCATTCGTCCGCCCCACGCATGGAGTGCCATTGCCAGCGCAATCCACACAGCCGGCTCGTAAAGCGACACCCAAAGAGCAAGGCCCCATGCGGTTCCCGCAGCAATACTCCACCTTCTCGCAAGCCGGGCGCCCAGGCCGGAATCCGCAAGCGCCAATTCCGCGCCGACGGCCACGGAAAGCAGCAAGAGCAGCAGCGATTGATGATCCGGACGTCCCAGCAATGTGCCGTGAACGAGGATTGGGCAGATTGCAAAGAACAGAATCATCAGCCATCGAAACGGCACCCGCATCCGCCCGGCCCACCACCACAGCCAGGCCATCGTCGCGAGGCCCAGCAGCGGTGATATCCACGCACCAGACAACTCCAAATCCCGATCCGGAACTCCGGCGGAGAACGGACGGAAAGCGAACCGCGCTCCCGCAATCAGCCAGTCCATCGGCGCGGTCGTGTGCGGTGTCGTTCCAGTGGGCCAGTTCTCAAAATCGTGATGCCGGATGACCAGATTCCCCTCCGCAACCATCTTTGCCCTGGTCATGCGCGAGTAGCAGTCGCCTTCGAGGAAATAGACATCCCCTCCGTGAAAGACGTCGTCGCGATTGTGCGTCCGCGCCGCGAGTGCGAGAGCCATGAGCAGAAGCAGTCCCGCCCGCGCAAGCCAGCGCCGCCATGCAGGGAGAGGGGATTTGGGATCAGACATCATTCAAATCACTCCACCGGACTGGCCGGCACAATCACCGCCGGATTTCCCTTCACCTTGCTCGCAGGAGGCACGCTCTGCGAAACCACTGCGCCCGCAGCCACGCGACTCCCCTGCCCGATTTCGACCCCAGGCCCGACGAAGGCCATCGCCGCAACCCACGAGCCTTCGCGAACCACGATTGGCTGTGCAATCAAGTCGAACGTCTCCTTTCCGAAATCGTGCGAACCCGTGCAAAGAAACGCGCGTTGGGAAATGCACACATTTGATTCGATGGTCACCTGAGCCAGCGAGAGCACCAGCACTTCCTCTCCAATCCACACATCGCTCCCGATCCTGAGTCGCCACGGGAAGGTGATGTTCACGTTACCCCGAATCACCACGCCTGAGCCAACCTCCGCACCAAACGCGCGGAGCAAAGCGCATCGAACCGCGGATGGCCATGGAAGCGGCGTGAGAAAAAAGAACCATTTCACAAGAATCCACGCCGCCTCTTTCAGCGCTGATGCGCCGCGGTCGAATCCCTGCGTGGAGTATCGGTCCAGTCGAATCATGGATTGGAATGGCGACGCGGGCAGTGCATTGAGCGAATTACGGGCATTTGGCAGCGCCAGCTATATGCGTGCCCGGCCAAAACGGCAACCCTGCCGGAAATCCCCCTAAAGCGGAGCGGCAAAATGGCACGGAGTCCGCTCTATCGAGGCCGAAAACGGCCCTTGCCCAACCAACAGAGGAAGTTGCTCGCCCGCGAAACAGCCGGGCACCATACTCGCTTCGCAGCCCAAAATCATGATTCAGCTTCAGCCCAACTGGCCCGCCGCGCCGGATCGCATCGATCTCGCGCAGGGAGAAATCCATCTCTGGAAAGTCACCTTGACCAGTCCGCGTACTCAAGGTGCCTGCCGGGCTGTGCTCTCCGCGGCTGAACTGACCCGGGCCGCGAGATATCACTTCAGCGAGGACGCGGAACGGTTTATCGCATCGCGCGGTGCCGCCCGCATGATCCTCGCCCGCTACCTCGCGTGCGATCCCGCGGACCTCGAGTTCCGGACAGGGCCGCATGGAAAACCATTCATCGTGCACCCGTTCGTCGATATTCGTTTCAACGTGAGCCATTCGCGGGACCTCGCGATGATCGCCGTCACGCGTGGACGGGAAGTCGGCGTGGACTTGGAATGGGTGCAACCCGACATCGCGTTCGAGCCGATTGCGGATTACTACTTTGATCCGGGTGAGAACTGGGACCTGCGCTCCGCGCCCGAGGAAAAGCGTGCGACCAGGTTCTTTGAATTGTGGACGCGAAAGGAGGCGCGACTCAAAGCCGAGGGAATCGGGCTTGCCGGAGCACCCGCTTCCCGCGCCTCGTGGTCGGTCAGGCAACTGGAACTTGCAGAAGGCTACTCGGCAGCGATCGCAAGCGAGGGAGCAGACTGGAAGCTCGCATACTGGGAGTGGAGTCTCTAAATGCCGGACTCACACGCATCCATGCCCGACGCATCCAGCAAAGAAAGCCCGCAAAACGGCTACGAAATCATCATCCAGCCAAGCCGCGGATGGCTCCGAATCAACTGGCGCGAGCTCTGGGAATACCGCGACCTCCTTCGCATTCTCGTGAGGCGCGACTTCCTCGCGAAGTACAAGCAGACCGTTCTTGGGCCGCTGTGGTTTGTCATCCAGCCACTGCTCACCGCTTTGGTGATGAGCATCGCATTCAATCGAATCGGAGGCGTTGATACCGGTCGGATTCCCGACATTATCTTCAACCTCTGCGCCCTCCTGCCGTGGAGTTACTTCTCGCAAAACGTAACGACCGGTGCCGCGACTTTCACCGCAAACTCGCACCTGTTCGGGAAAGTCTATTTCCCCCGTCTCGTTGTTCCGGCGGCGGCATCCATCTCGAACATGTTCGCGCTCGCGCTGCAGTTCATCGTTTTTGTCGCGTTCTATCTATACTACGCGTTTTCCGGTGCCGATATTCACATGGGAGCCTCGGTGCTACTCATCATTCCGTTAATGCTACTCACGGGCATCCTGAGCCTCGGAGTCAGCCTTCTTATCGCGGCATCCACGGCGAAATATCGCGACCTATCCCACCTCACGCCGGTGTTGCTGCAACTCTGGATGTTTGCATCGCCCGTCTTTTATCCGATGGCAAAAATGGAGCATCACCCGTCGTTTTCATGGCTGTGCTGGGCGAATCCCATGGCTCCAATCGTGGAGGCGACCCGGGATATCCTGCTTTCCGGCGGCGCATGGGCGACTCCACAAATGCCACAGATGCTCGTCACTTCAGCCCTCACGGCGATACTTGCCCTGATTTTCGGCGTAGCCGCATTCAACCGCGCCGAACGCACAGTCGTGGACAGCGTTTAAATGACGGCGGTGCACACACAGCGGCCCATAGTCGAGATACAGGACGTCTCAAAACGATACCGAATCGGCTCGCAGGATTCGTCCACGCTCGGAGGATTGTTGCGTCGCGCCCTCGGGCGTCGGGACACGACTCCCGCAATGGATCTTGGCGCGCGCACCGGCGATTTGCCCGGCACATTCTGGAGTATCCGGGATTTCAATCTCTCCGTGGAGCGCGGCGAGATTATCGGCCTCATCGGCCGCAACGGCGCGGGTAAATCGACGCTTCTGAAACTCATCTCCCGAATCACCGAGCCAACAAAAGGCACTATCCGCCTTCGCGGACGAATCGCCTCGCTGCTCGAGGTCGGAACCGGCTTCCATCCGGAACTCACCGGACGCGAAAACATCTTTCTCAACGGCGCCATTCTCGGGATGAAGCGCTGGGAAATTCAGGCGAAGTTCGACGAAATCGTGGAATTCGCGGAAGTCGGAAGCTTCCTCGATACCCCGGTGAAACGCTACTCCAGCGGAATGTTTGTGCGCCTCGCCTTTGCCGTCGCCGCGCACCTGGAGCCGGAAATTCTGTTGATCGATGAAGTGCTCGCCGTGGGTGACGCAGGCTTTCAACAAAAGTGCCTCGGCAAGATGAACGACGTCGCGAATCGCACCGGACGGACCATTTTCTTCGTGAGCCACAATCTCGGTGCGATCCGCTCACTCTGCACACGTGCGGTCTTGATCGAGGACGGCACCGCAAAAATGAGCGGCCCGCCCGAGGACGTCATTACCCATTACCTATCCACGACGCAAACGGGCGGCGGCGGCGTTCCCGGAAGGCTCGCATGGAGCGATGCGGAAGCCCCCGCCACGAATGAACTTCGACTCCAATCGCTCACGCTGACAAATGTCCGCGGAGAAGTATCGGCACTTTTTGATGCGGCAGAACCTGTCCGAGTGGAGTTGTGTTACCGCGTTCTCCAGCCGATCCGCGGCGGACGGATGCTGATTGCAGTTTACACATCCGATGGAGAACTCGCGTTTGTCGCAACGGATCATCAGTTGCACGAAGCTGTCATTTCACCGGGCGATTACCGGACGACAATTACAATTCCCGGAGGCATCCTGAACCGGCGAGCCTACGCGGTCACCCCGTCGTGCGACGCACCCGGCCACCGCCACATTTTGACATCCGGCCCTTACCTTCCATTTACTGTCGGCGGAACCCCCAATCACCTTTCGCAGTTCCCGGAGCGCTGGCCCGGAGCCGTCTGTCCGCGGGTTGAAACGAAACTCGAAGCCATCCCGAACGCCAAATGAACAGCGCTGACTCCACGCAAAACTCCCGACTGCCCGGCCTTGATGGCCTGCGGGGTCTCGCGTGCCTGATGGTTTTTCTCTACCACCTGCGCTGGAACGCACAGCCTTCGAACAGCGAGCCGCTTCAACTCCCCGCAGGGCCATTCAACGTGGAGTTCCTGCTGCGCAAATTCGATATTGGCGTCGCTATTTTCTTCATCCTCTCCGGGCTCCTGCTCTCGCTGCCTTTCTGGCGCGCCATTCTCGCGAATGAACCCGCACCGGATACATCGCGGTATCTTTGGCGGCGAGCGTGCCGCATTGTGCCCGCCTACTACGCGGTGCTCACCGCCATCTACCTCATTCGGGGCGGGACTTACACGCTCTACGGAGCCATCGATTTTCTTCTTCACGCCTCCTTTCTGCATCCGTTTGCGGATTACGCATACTACGGCGTTCACCCCGACCTTTGGACAATCGGGATCGAATTCCAGTTCTACCTGCTTCTTCCGCTCATCATGCGCGGAGTCGGTGCCGTGTTCCGCAAAGCAGGGGCGGTTGCTTCCATCGCGGTCCTTGTGCTCACATGCTGGGGAATCGATTTCGCGGCCGGCGCCACACTGCGGGCGCTGGCACCACACATACCCGACCGCTTTCTCACGGAGAACGGCACGGTGATAAGTGGAACGGTATTTTCGTATCTCAAACTCTTCGCGTTTGGAATCGCCGCCGCTTTCGCCGTGCTTCGCGCACACTTCTCAAAAGCCCAGGCTGACGCAGTCTGCGCGCTATCGGCGGTTGCCGCAGGCGCGGTAGTCACGCTCGGCGACGAGGCCGGATGGCGGACCATGGGCACGTTTGGCTGGCCGCTCAACGCACTCGTGCTCGGCACATTCGCCGCATCGCTGGCCCGGTCGCATTACTTCGCGCAGCTGTTTTCGACGCGATGGATCGCGGCGACTGGCACGATTTCGTATGGCATCTACCTGTGGCACGATCTCGTGCTTCACGCCGTTTACGCAGGAACGCTGCGAGGAAATCTATCAGGCTGGCCGCTGTTCCTGACAGGCGGCGCAATCGCGCTGGCCGTCACCATCGCGATCGCAAGCCTCTCCTGGCGCTTCATCGAACGCGACGCACTCGCAGCACCCTATCCTTCTTTCCGATGAACCCGCCGTGCATTTCCATCATCGTTCCGTCTTACAATCAGGGGGCTTACATTGAGGAGACGCTCCTGTCTGTGCTCGAACAGGAATATCCGGCACTTGAATTGATCGTGATGGACGGCGGCAGCACGGACCAAACCGTCGAAGTGCTGCAGAAACTCAGCACACGCCTCGCCCATTGGGAGAGCGCCAAAGATCGGGGGCAGACCCACGCAATCAACAAGGGGCTCGCAAGATGCACGGGGGAAATCTGGGCATACCTTAATAGCGACGATTTGATTTCGCCCGGCTCGCTTCAACGCGTCGCACAAATGTTCGCCGACCCGGCCGTGGAATGGATCGGCGCCGTAAGTGAAATCTTCGACGCCACCGGACCACGCGACACAGTCACGCCGCAGGAACCCGCCCGACTGATCGAATACCTCACGCCATGGCAGCGTTCCGTCCAACACGTGTTCGCATGTTCAAATGTCACCTACATGCGCCGCAGCGTGTATGAGAAACTCGGCGCGTTCGACGAGAGCTACCATTACTCGATGGACATGGAGTACTACATCCGCGCGATTTTCGCGGGCATCCGGTTTCATCGTTTTCCGGACACCCTCGGTCGCTGGCGGTGGCACGAGCAGTGCAAAACGGTGAAGGACGGAAACGCCTACCGGTTCACAGAGGAGGAAATTCGAATCGCGGAAGCGCACATCGGGAAACTCCCGGCGGATCAACAAGCCGAACTCGCCCGCGAGATCGCAGACCAGAAGAAGTGGTACACGGTCCGGCAAATCGAATTGGGCACCCAATCGACATCACGCGCTGCACGCCTCTCGGCACTTCTTCAAGCAGCAGCCTCGCACCCCGGCCTGCTCTTCTTCCGGCCATGGCTCGGTGCCGTGCGCAAACAACTGTTCCGTTCATGAAGCCCGTCGTCGAAGTCCAAAACCTATCGAAGCTTTTCCATCTCGGAAGTATTGGCGCCACGAGCCTCCGTGAGACTTTTGAGCGCATCATGGGCCGCAATACTTCCAAGGCGACACACGATGACAACCGCGTCTCGGCCGCTCGCCGCGGACCGTATCCAAACACGTTCTGGGGACTGAAGGACGTTTCATTCTCGGCAATGCCCGGAGAAATCGTCGGCATCGTCGGACGCAATGGCGCGGGCAAGTCCACGCTGCTCAAGATCCTCTCGCGAATCACAGAACCGACCTCGGGCCGTGCGATTCTCCGCGGCCGACTCGCGTCGCTCCTCGAAGTCGGAACCGGCTTTCATCCCGAACTCACGGGCCGGGAAAACATCTTCCTCAACGGCGCGATTCTCGGAATGAAGCGATGGGAGATCGCCGCCAAGTTCGATGAAATCGTGGAGTTTTCCGAAGTGGGGCAATTCCTCGACACGCCGGTGAAGCGATACTCAAGCGGCATGTTTGTGCGTCTCGCATTCGCGGTCGCCGCACACCTTGAGCCGGAGATTCTGTTCATCGACGAGGTGCTCGCAGTCGGCGATGCTGGCTTTCAGAAAAAGTGCCTAGGCAAAATGGGCGATGTCGCAAACAGGCAGGGCCGGACGGTCTTTTTCGTCAGCCACAATATGTCTGCGATTCGCGCACTTTGTCGCGAAGCGATCCTCATCGAGAACGGAACCGTGGCTTTCTCTGGCACGCCTTCGGATGTGATCTCGCGCTACCTCGCAGCGACTGTTCCTGACGATGCGAGCGAAGGCGGCGATCTTGATTGGCGCCACCACGCCGAGCAACCCGGGAACTCCGAGATGCGCATCCAGCGAATCCGGACACTCGATCCCACGGGCAGACCTCAAACGACTTTCGAGGCGGCGGATTCGATCGATGTCGAGATTACCTACCGGATTCTTGCGCCCCTTCGTGATCTCCGGTTTCGAATCCAACTGACTACGCACGAAGGCGAACTCGCATTTCAGGCGACCGATCACACTTTCCAACGCGAGTTGCACGAACCGGGGCTCTACCGCACGACATGCCGCATTCCGGGCGGGCTGCTCAACCGCCGTATGTATGTGCTCGGAGTGCAGGCCGACCTCGCCGGAGTCCGCTACATCATGCACATGACTGAGTTCATCAACTTCCTGGTTTCGGGCGCGGGAAATCAATCGTCGCATTTCCCGGAAGCATGGCCCGGAGTCCTTTGCCCGAAAATGAGCTGGACGACAGCCGAGTTGCCCGACGCGGCGGTTTGAAATGACGCAGCTCGTACTCGCAGTCCCTGTTCTCAATGCGGAACGATTTCTAGCGCACACACTGCAATCGTTGAATGCCGAGGGCGATTCGGTCCGCTGGTGGCTCCAGGATGGTGGATCGACCGACGGCACGCTTGATATCGCGCGCCAAGCAGCCCGGACCGGCGATGTCATCGACTCGGCAGAAGACAGAGGACAGGCCGATGCCATCAACAAAGCCTTCCATGCGATGGGTGGCGACATCATCGGGTTTATCAACGGCGATGATCGGCTCTGTCCCGGAACCGCGCTTCGTGTCCTCGATTTTTTCGCAAGCCATCCGGAAATCGACCTGATTTACGGGAAGGTGAAATGGATCAACGAAGCTGGCGACATCACCGGGCAGCACGCGGGCTCGATAAGAAACCTCGCCGAAGTTCTGGATGTTTACAGGGTCTGGTGGGGCGGAAGGCAGTGGGTCCAACCGGAGGTTTTCTTCCGCCGTTCACTCTTTGAGAAGGTCGGCGACTTCGACATCGGCTACCATCTTGCATTCGACTTCGATTTTTGGGTTCGGTGCTTCATCAAAAGAGCGCGAATCGCACATATCCCGGAGTTTTTTGCAGAGTTCCGACTTCACCCCCGGCAAAAGTCCGCCCAGTCCAAACTCGCGGCGCGCGAGATCCGGAGCATCGTCACCCGGTATCTTGACGCGGGTGCGCCTGTTCCTCCGTGGGTACGCTGGAGTCTGCGGGCGCAGATTGCATACGACCGTTACCAACTCGGCGAGACGGCCGACGCGCACGGAAACCGTCCGTCATTTCTCAAGGGCCTGTTGCGAAATCCCGCATGGTTGCTCAGCCCCGCCGCAAGATCCCGGACGCAATCCGGCCTTGCCAAAGTCATGGGAATTAAACGATTCACATCCCATAGATGATATCCCTTGGACGCCTATGGATGAACTTCCTGCGCGATATAAAGCGCGGTTGGGCAGCCAGCTATCACGACTACAAGACAAAGCCGCTCATTTCCAAGTGGACATGGCCATACTGGAATGAGACGCCCTCGTCCGTGCCCGTTCACGTGCTGACGGGCGCAAACGACTGGCTGCTGTGCGCGTGGATGCTTTCCAGCTGGTTTACGGCGACAGAGCAGACGTGGCGCGTCGTCATTCACGATGATGGAACGCTTCCCGCGTCCGCGCGGAAAACCCTTTCATCAATGTTCAGGACGGCCCGCTTCATTTCCCGAAACGATGCGGATCCCGCGATGGACAAGCTGCTTCGTCCATTCCCTCTCTGCCACGACTATCGAAGGAAACATCCGCTTTCGCAGAAAATATTCGATATCCCGCATTTTGCGGATTCCGAGCGCTTCATCATTCTCGATAGCGACCTGCTCTTCTTCCGCTACCCGCCGGAGATCATGCAGTGGGTAAACAGCGACTCCAAAGACTGTCTCTTCAACGAGGACGTCGAAGAATCATCCCTCGTTTCGCGCGAGGACGCGTGGAACGACCTCGGAGTGAAGCTTTGGCCGCGTGTGAACAGCGGCCTTTGTCTCATGCAGCGCTCCGCGGTCGATCTGGAGTTCTGCGAGCGCATCATGGGAGAGACGAACATCCTCAAAGGACACATCTGGCGCATTGAGCAAACGCTCATTGCACTCTGTGCCTCCCGGCATGGACGCGGCGGAGTCCTGCCAAAAACCTATGAAGTGTCGCTCGGAAAGAGAGCATCTTCCGATACGATTGCGCGCCATTACGTCGGGGCGGTCCGCAATCGCTTCTACGCCGAGGGCATCGCGAGACTCGCGCCATTCCTCCTCTACAAGGACGAACTGTGATGGACGTCATATTCGCGCCCGACTGGTCTGACGGCGTACCCTATCAGCGTCTGCTCGCATCGGGCCTCCGCGAACACGGCGTAAATGTCCGCTTTCTGTACGGCTACAAGCGCCTCCTTCCGCTCTCCCGCGCACTGCGGCAGGAAAAGGCAGACCTTCTTCATCTTCACTGGCCAGAAGCCTATTTCCCCCCACGCAAGGATCGATGGGACTGGTGGCGGCGCGCGCGCTTTCGTGTCGATCTGCTCCTCACACTTCAGAACATCCGACTCGCGACAACCGGCCACAATTTGGCGCCGCACAATCGCGCACGTGAAGCCTTTGCCACTACGAATGTCGGATACGCCTACCGGTGCTCGGATGTCGTCTTTGCGCATTCCGAAATCGCAAAGACACGCCTCGCTGAAACCTTCTCGGTGCCACCGCAGCGCATCGATGTCGTCCCTCACGGCGACCTGTCCGTCACGCTTGGCGAACCCGTCCCCGTGCACGCGGCACGCGAAAAACTGCAACTCCCGCAAGAGAGAAAAATCGCGCTCATCTTCGGAATGGTGGAGCCGTATAAGGGGCAGGAGGAAGTCATCAACTGGTGGAGAAAGGCGAATCCCGACGCGCTGCTCGTGATCGCCGGAAAGCCCATGAATGCTGAATACCGCGAGCATATCCGGGCGCAAATTGGCGATGCGCCAAACATCGTCGCGCGATTTGAGTGGCTCGACGACACCATGCTCCGCGACTACCTGTGTGCGGCCGATTGCACGATTTTCAACTATCGGAAGATCTTCACATCGGGCGCCGCCAACCTCGCGCGTTCGTGGGGGATCCCGATGGTGCTACCGAAACGTCTCGATACCGTGGTCTTCGACGAACCATGTCCCCTTGCCCACCGTTTTGAATCCATCGACACCGATTTCGAACCGTGCCTCCGGAATGCGCTCGCAACCCCGCAGGATTTCAAATCCGCCGCCGGTTGGCGTGAAACCACCGACTGGAGCCGTGTTGCCGGACTGACTCTTGAAGGCTATCGTCGCGCCATGAAAGGACCGAGGCCACGCCTCTGAGAGGAACTTACCATGTGCGGCATCGCAGGATTCATCGAGAGGGACTTGCCTGAACAGGAAGCCGGCGCGCAGTTGCAGCGGATGCTTGCACGCATCATCCACCGCGGTCCCGATGGCGAGGGCCTCCACACCGAGAACGGATTTGCGATGGGGATGAGGCGCCTTTCCATCATCGATCTCGAAGGCGGCTGGCAGCCCATCTGGAACGAGGACCATACCATCGGTGTGGTCTTCAACGGCGAGATTTACAACTACCTTGAAATCCGGCCCGACCTTGAGTCCCGCGGCCACCGATTCGCGACCGACAGCGACACCGAGGTGCTCGTCCACCTCTACGAAGAGCGCGCTGAGAAGATGCTTGAGCGGTTGCGCGGGATGTTTGCCTTCGCGATCCTCGATCGTCCCAAGCGCAGCGTTTTGCTGGCACGGGACCACTTTGGGCAAAAGCCGCTCTACTACACGGCAGCACCCGGACGATTCGCATTCGGCAGCGAAATGAAATCCCTCTTCGCCATTCCGTGGGTCAACAGGGAAATGGCGGACGACGCATTCCTCGACTATGCCTCCTGGCTTTCGCTCCCGCCTCCGAGGACACACTTCGCGCACATCCACAAACTCGCGGCCGGTTCCTTCATCCGCCTGTCGCTCGACTCGCCGACGCAGCCCATCCCGCAACAATACTGGCTTTACGAGTTGAGCGAAGCTCCCGACCTCACAAACGAGAACGAAGCCATCGAAGCTCTCGACGCAGCGCTGAAGGACAGCCTGCGAGTTCACCTGCGGGCGGATGTTCCACTCGGCGTCCTGCTAAGCAGCGGTCTGGACAGTCGCACTGTGGTAACCTACGCGCAGGAACTGACCGGAGGCGCGATGCAGACGTTCACCGTTGGCTTTGGCGCCGGAGATTCGGAATTGCACGGAGCCGCGGAGACCGCGCGGGAAATTCGCTCCACCCATCACGCCCTCGAACTCAATGCCGCCGCGTTCGCGTCCGCGATTAAAAATATCGCCGCACACCTCGATGAGCCTGTGGGCGACCCCGCCTGTTTCGCAGTCATGCAAATATGCCGGTTCGCGCGGAATCACGCAAAAGTCCTGCTCTCCGGCGAGGGAAGCGACGAACTCTTCGGCGGCTACGGGCCCTACGGCGGAATGCTCTCCACATTGAAGCGCTCGGACTTCTATCGCGGATTGGGAGCTATCCTGCCACGCTCCGACTTCAGCGGCGCCTCCCGGTGGCAGCGATTCCTTCAGCGGGTCTCGCTCTCGCGTTCGGCCGAGACGCTCCTTCTACGCTGTGAAGGGCTGCCGGGAGATACGCGCAATCCGCGTGGCTTCAATACCCGCCAACTCGCCCGGATGCTGGAACGCGCCGGGCAAATGTCACCCATCGTTCGAAAACAGAGGGATGAACTCAGCGCGCTGCTGGCTCTCGATCTCGACTGGCAACTCGCCGAATCGCTCCTGCAAAAAGCCGACAAAATGAGCATGGGCGCGAGCATCGAGTTGCGCACCCCGATTCTCGACATCGAAGTCGCCAAAGTTGCCGCGCGGATTCCATCGTCGCTGAAGCTCCACCAATCCGGCATCGGGAAATACATCCTCCGAAAAACACTCGGACGGAAGTTGAACGAAGACATGACGCGTCCGAAGAAGGGCTTCCCCGTCCCGCTCGACGCATGGTTCGCCGGACCGCTCCGCGAGCAGGTCGAAGGCGCGCTGTTCGCGTCCGACTCCGTCGTTTGCACGAGGCTCGAACGTCCGCTCCTGCGTCGTGCGTGGGATGATTACATGGCCGGCAAATGGGAGGGTCGTTACGCGTTCTACGCGCTCTGGCTGTATGAAGTCTGGGTCCGCGGCCTGCACCGATGAAAGCGACGATTTGCATCCCTTGCTTCAATGCCGCCCGCTGGCTCGCCCAGGCCATAGAAAGCGCGCTTGCACAAACCGGCGTGGAGCCGGAAGTCATCGTAGTCGATGACGGTTCGACGGATGGCTCGCTCGAAATTGCGCGATCATTTGGATCGAAAATAACCCTTCTCACCGGCCCACGACGCGGAGCCACCACCGCTCGCAATCTCGCCTGGCGGCACGGCACCGGCGAGTGGGTGCAGTTCCTCGACGCCGACGATTATCTCGAACCGGGAAAAATCAGCACGCAACTCACGGAAGCCGCATCCGCAGGCGACGTGATTTACAGCCCGGTCTGGATCGAGACGTGGACCGGCCCAAACGCTACGCGCGAGAAAAGCGAAACTGCGCCGGAAAAGGACATTTTCACGCAATGGATTCAGTGGCGCATTCCGCAAACCGGCGGCGCGCTATGGCGGCGCGAGACGTTGGAACGACTCCGCGGCTGGAAGGAAGACCAGCCTTGCTGTCAGGAGCACGAGTTGTATCTCCGGGCGCTGATGGCCGGAACGACGTTCCGCTACGCTCCCACACCGGGCGCTGTTTATCGGATTTGGAGCGAAGATACGCTTTGCAGGAAAGACCCGCGACTGGTCGCGCGTGTGCGGACCGGCCTTGTGGACACGATGCTCGACTGGCTCTCGGCAAACAATAAACGAACACCGCTCCACGAAGCCGCCGCTGGACGCGTGTTTTTCGAGCAAGCGCGGACATGGGCGCGCTACGATCTGGGAGAAGCGAAAGCCTATTGTGCCGAGCGCAAATCGCGCGGCTGCTTCAACGTCTCCGGCCCCGCTGCGCCGCGAAGTTATCGAATCATCTACTCACTCTTCGGCTTCGCTGCAGCCGAGCGAGTCGCACGTGCGTTGCGCTGATTCCATGAAGTTCCGTCCACACGCCCACACACTCTCGATCATCAGGACCGTGTCGCTTGCGCTCGCGCTGTCCGTCGCAGCCTGCTCATCGCCGCGGGAAAGGCGTCCGGTGCCCGCAGTCCCGGCGATTCCCGCGCACGAGTCCGCGGAAGACGCCCTGTTTATCCTCCATAATCATCAACGCAGCTTCCACGGCGCCGCACCACTTCAGCGCGATGCAGAGCTTTCCGACTACGCACGAAACTGGGCTGAAACGATGGCGCGTTCCGGGTCGATGAAACACTCCTCACTTCGCTTCGTTGGCTCAGGCTATTCCGCAGGCGCGGAAAACGTCGCGATGATGCAGAAGTCTCCGTCGGAAGTGATGAATGCGTGGATGCAATCATCCGGCCATCGGAAGAACGTGCTCAACGACCGCTACACCCACGCCGGATTCGGAGTCGCCTACGATGAAAGCGGGCGTCCCTATTGGTGCGCGGTTTTTGGCGGATAGCCGCTAGAGCTTCACGCCGAACTCGTCGGAGTCCGTCACGCTCTCGACGAAGCCCGCGACGAGGTCGATGGTCTTCTCGACATCGGACAACTGGCACATTTCCACGATGCTGTGCATGTAGCGAAGCGGATAGCTGATGAGCCCGCTCGGGATGCCTTCGCGCACGTCGAAGATCACGTCCGTATCCGTGCCGGAGTAGCGACTGCTGCTTTCGTGCTGGAGCGCTATCTTCTTCTTCGCCGCCACCTGCATGATGCGCTTCATCACGTTGGGATGATTGCACGTGCCGTGGGTGATTGCCGGACCACCGCCGAGTTTCACTTCGCCGTGGATAGAGTGTTCGATTCCGGGCATGTCGGTAGCGTGGGTGACGTCGAGCACGATGGCCACGTCGGGCATCAGCCGATGCGCGGCCATCTTTGCGCCGTATCCGCCGATTTCCTCCTGCACGGCGTTCACCGCAATCACCGTCGCAGCCGGGCGATTTTTCGAAAGGCGCTCAATCACCTTCGCGATGATGAATCCGCCGAGTCGGTTATCGATGGCACGTCCCACGACCCGATCCTTGCCGAATTCTTCTGCGGCGTCGGAATAAACCGCCGGATGCCCGACGCGCAGTCCCATCTCCGCGACTTCCTTGTCCGAGGATGCGCCTACGTCCACGTAGAGTTCGTGAATCTTCGGTGCCTTCTCGTCCGAGAGACCGTCCTTGCGCAGATGAATTGCCGTGTTTCCGATGATTCCGCGCACCGTTCCGTTGTCGCCGAGGAAATCGAGTTTGCGCCCGCGCGCCGTCGCGGTGTCGCTGCCACCGACGCGATCCACGCGGATGAATCCTTCCTTGGTGACGTGCTTGATGATGAATCCGATTTCGTCGGCGTGCGCCTCAATCATCACGCGGCGGCCCTTTTTGGATTTCCCTTTCAGCGTGGCCCAGGCGGTGCCGTAGGCGTCGTTCTCCACGCTGTCGGCAAATTGCTTCACGTATTTCGCCCACACGCGTTGACCCGCGACTTCAAATCCCGTCGGGCTCGGTGTGCGGAGGAGTTCAAAAAGAAAGGCTTTAGATTTTGCGTCCATAATTTCGAGACAGGCAAACGCAGTGCGCGACGGTGTGTCGAGCGAAGATTCCTTGTGAGTGCGCAATTGACGCCACCGTATTCTCCCCTACCCTCCAACACGAAACGCAGGGGAGCCTATGCCGGCTGAGAGTGGTGCTGAAAAGCGCCTGACCCTTCGAACCTGAACGCGGGTAATGCCGCCGCAGGGAGCGGAGTTTTTCTCGGTCGGCTGTGCGCTTTCGTGCCAGCATTTTTACCAATCATGATCGCAGACCCAAAAACATCCTTCGAGCCACACAGCAGCGAACAGCTTCCCGCCAGCAAACGCGTTTACGTCGAGGGCACATTGCCCGGCGTGCGTGTGCCGATGCGGGAAATCGCGCTTTCGCCCACGAAGGCGTTCAACGGCAAAATCGAGCAAAATGAACCCGTCCGCGTGTATGATTGCAGCGGTCCGTGGGGCGATCCTGCTTTCACCGGAACGCCTGAGGAAGGACTGCCCGCTCTGCGTGCGGCGTGGATTAAAGAGCGCGGCGATGTCGAGGAATACGAAGGCCGCGAAGTCCTGCCGCAGGACAACGGATACCTCTCCGGCAAGCACGCGGAATACGCCAGCAAGGCCGAGCGCAACCGCCTCATCGAGTTCCCCGGATTGAAAGGCGAGCGCCGCAAGCCGCTCCGTGCGAAGGCGGGCAAAGTCGTGACGCAGCTCGCCTACGCCCGCGCTGGAATCATCACGCCGGAGATGGAGTTTATCGCGAGTCGCGAGAACATGCGCCAGTGGGCAGTGGGCAGTGG
>SXGQ01620610.1_pt1 | contig 38354 bp, 38 predicted proteins | sample 3178371 | NCBI WGS metagenome assembly SXGQ01 (sample SAMN11356859, study PRJNA531348) | freshwater metagenome | isolation source: freshwater sample F1-20 | place: China: Fuxian Lake, Yuxi | collected 2017-12-25
CGACGGGTCGCGAACTCCGCTTCCCAAACCCTCCATCGACACGGGTGCCGGCTTCGAACGGATCCTGGCTCTCATTCAGGGGACCGACTCGGTCTGGGAAACCGATGCCCTGATGCCTCTGATCGAGGCCGCGCAGTCGGTCACCGGTGGCCGGTACATCGTGGGGGACTACGAGGATCGGACCAGTTTCAGTCTGCGTGTCCTTGCCGAGCACGCTCGGTCGAGCTCGATGCTCGTCGGTGACGGAGTCTTTCCGTCCAACGAAGGTCGCGGTTATGTCTTGCGGCGGATCATTCGCCGAGCGATCCGTCACGCGTATCTGCTCGGAACCGAGAAGCTCGTCATGCCCACCTTGGTCGATACCGCAATCGACACGATGGCGTCGGCGTATCCCACTCTCGGCGCGCAACGCGACTTCATTCAGGGAGTCCTCACCCGCGAGGAAGAGAGATTCCGTCAGACCCTGAAGACGGGCGTGGGAATTCTCGAGTCCGAACTCGAGCAGGTGTCAACGACGAAGAAACTCTCGGGCTCGACTGCCTTCCTGCTGCACGACACCTACGGCTTCCCGCTCGAGGTGACCGAGGAGATGGTCCTCGAGCGCGGATTCAGCGTGGACAGAGATGCTTTCGATGCCGAGATGCGCGCCCAGCGGGAGCGGGCCAAGGCAGCTCGTAAAGGCGACGGCATCGACCAGGAGGTCCAGGAGCACTATCGACAGGTGCTCGAGGAGAAGGGAACCACGGACTTCGTCGGCTACGAAAGTGATGAATGCACGGCAACCGTGATCGACGTCGTGGAAACCGACGACGTAATCGACGTTCTGCTCGATCGCACACCCTTCTACGCCGAGAGCGGAGGACAGGTCGGGGACACCGGCTGGATCACGGGTCCCGATGGTCGGATCGAGGTGCTCGACACCACCTATGCGGTTCCCGGTCTACGTCGCCATCGGTGTCGTGCCGTCGATGGTGAGATCAGGGTTGGCGACGTCGTCGTGGCGGCGATCGATTCCGGCCGACGTTCGGCGATTCGGCGTCATCACACGGCGACCCATGTCCTTCACTGGGCACTGCGGACCGTCCTCGGGGATCATGTCAAGCAGGCTGGCTCGCTCGTCGATGACAACCGGCTCCGTTTCGACTTCAGCCACTTCGAAGCCCTGTCGGCCGAAGAAATCGCGCGAATCGAAACTTTGGCCAACGAACAAACCCTGCAGAATTCCCCGGTCGACGCTTTCGAGACTTCCAAGGACGAAGCGCTCGCTTCTGGCGCCATCGCCTTCTTCGGTGACAAGTACGGCGACCGCGTTCGGGTGCTCAGGGCCGGTGAGTCGGTGGAACTGTGTGGAGGCACGCACGTCTCGGCGACCGGCGACATCGGGCTCATCAAGATCATTTCCGAAGGTTCGATCGGCGCGAATCTGCGACGGGTCGAAGCGGTGGCCGGTGCCCGTTCGCTCGACGTCCTGCAGAGTCGTGAATCGACTCTTTCTCAGGTGGCTGACCTCGTCGGTGCAACGCCCGATGCAGTTCTCGAGGCGGTCGAACGCAAGCTGAGCGAACTCAAGTCGTCGCAGGACGAGGTCAAACGTCTGAAAGCCAAGTTGGCGTCCGGGCAGGCGGACGAGATCGCTGCCGGAGCCTCGGCTGGGGTCGTCGTTCAGCGGGTCGATTCACTGCAACCCGGGGAGCTTCGCGATCTCGCCCTGGCGGTGCGCCAGGTGTCCGGAATTCGGGTCGTCGTTCTCGGCGGCCTCACGCCTTCCGGCGGTGTTTCTCTCGTGGCCGCGGTTCGGCCGGATACCGGACTCGTGGCCGGCGATCTGATCAAGGAGGCGGCCAAGGCCGTCGGCGGGGGCGGCGGAGGAAAGGGCGACGTCGCGACTGCAGGTGGCAAACAACCCGAGGGTCTTGATCGGGCGCTCGAGCTGGCAGCGGAGGCGGCCCGAGCCTGATGCGGGTCATCGCTCTCGATCTCGGTTCCAAGAGAATCGGAGTGGCGGTGAGTGACTTGTCGGGGACGATCGCTTCGCCTCACTCGGTGATCGCACGATCGTCCTCGCAACGCCACGATCACACCGCGATCCGTCGGATCGTGATCGAGGAAGAGGCCGAAGCGATCGTCATCGGACTCCCGCTGTCGCTCGATGGTTCGACGGGCCCGGCTGCTCGGGCCGTCCTCGACGAGGCCGAGAGAATCGGTACCGTGATCGATGTGCCGGTTCATCTTCAAGACGAGCGGTTGACCACGGTTGCGGCCGATCGAATCCTTCGGGAAGCCGATCTCTCGGCCAGTGAGCGTCGCCGCTTCGTCGACAAGGTTGCCGCGGCCGTGATCCTCCAGACCTGGCTCGACGCCCGGCGCGCACCATGACCGACATTCTCGAAAGGGAGTCGACGACCGATCCCTACGAAGTCGCGCCCCGAGTGGTCGCCGGTCCCCGTTTCACGCAGTCGTTGAAGCGATTCACGATCGTCGTGTTGGCTCTCTCGTTGTTCGCCGTGTGTGTGTATGCCGTCACCCAGTGGAGGTATCTCGAACGAGTCAACCCAGCGGGTGACCCGTTGGCCGCTCAATCCTTCGAGGTCACCGAAACCGACGACCTTCGGTCGGTTTCCGAACGCCTCGAAGATCTGGGTTTCATCGTCGACGCTTCGACCTTCCGCACCTACGTGGCCGATGAAGGTGGGCTCGAGATCGTCGAGGGTTTCTACACCCTCGCTCCGCGCGACCACATGGGAAACATCCTTCGGGTTCTGCGCACTCCGCCCAATGAAACATTCATCAAGGTCACCTTTCCGGAAGGTTTCACGATCGCCCAGATCGCCGACCGCATGGCGGCAAGCGTTCCCGGATTCACCGCCGAGTCGCTCGCGGCCCGCGCATCCAGTGACCTTTCGCCTTTCGAGAGCACGTACCTGCCGGCGGGGTCACCGAGTCTCGAGGGTCTGCTGTTCCCGGACACCTACTCGGTTGCCGCCGACGTGAAGCCGGCGCAGCTTCTCCAACGGATGATCCGACTGATGGAACGAGTTGGTCGGCAAGAGGGCCTCGACGAATCAGCGGCGAGCGTGGGCTACACGCCTTATCAAGTTCTCATCATCGCTTCGATGATCGAGCGTGAGGCCCGGACCTCGGCCGATCGACCCAAGATCGCGCGGGTCATCTACAACCGTCTCGCCCTCGGTATGCCGCTCGAGATCGACGCGACGCTCTATTACCGACAGAATCCCTCCACCGACTTCGCACTGCTCAAGACGATCGACTCGCCTTACAACACGTACCGATACGTCGGACTTCCCCCCACGCCGATCGCCAATCCCGGGCGGGCCTCCATCCGAGCCGCGCTGGCACCGGCCGCCAACCCGTCCTCCAGTAACGAGATCTGCACCGAAGTTCCGCCCGGTGACCCGTGTCTTTGGCTCTATTACGTCCTAGCCGACTCCGATGGTTCGCACGTCTTCGCCGCGACCCTCGAACAACATCTACGAAATGTGGATGCGGCACGAGCCTCCGGACTGCTCTGATGGGGAAGTGGACGTCGTGAGCATTTCGGGTGCGACCAAAGTGGCTGCGGTCGTCGGGTGGCCGATCGAACATTCGTTGTCACCCGCGATCCACAACGCGGGCTTCGTATCGACTGGCGTCGATTGGACTTACGTGGCCCTCGGAGTTCGGCCGGAACATGGAGACAAAATCGTCGAGATGTCGGCCGGTCTCGGAGTCGCCGGGCTGAGTGTGACGATGCCGTACAAGACGACGGTGGCCGCCCAGGTTCACGAGGTCGACGAGACCAGTCGGCGACTGGAATCGGTGAACACGGTTTCCTTCGCGGAGGATCATCGCTCGCGAGGTCACACCACCGATGGTGACGGTCTCCTCGGAGCACTCGCCAGCGAAGGAGTCGAAGTATCGGGACGATCGGTTCTGGTCCTCGGTACGGGCGGAGCCGGCCGCTCGGTCATCGAAGCTTTCTCTCGGCGCTCTCCGCGACGGCTCATGGTGTCCAATCGGTCATCCGATCGTTCCGAACCGTTTGGCATCGCGTCCAAGACGGAACGTGTCGACTGGGCCGAGCGCACGGCAGCCGTCGCGGCAGCCGACATCGTCGTCAACTGCACCTCCGTCGGTATGGGCACCGATCGGTCGACACCTTTCGACACCGCTTGTGTCGGGTCACAGCACACGATCGTCGATCTTGTGTACCACCCACTCGAGACTCGCTTGCTCGAGGAAGCGCGCCGAAGAGGAGCACGTCCGATCGGGGGTCTGGGGATGCTCGTTCATCAGGCCGCACTCCAACAGAAGATCTGGACCGGCCACCTGCCCGATGTCGAACTCATGAGCCGCGTCGCCCGTTCGGCGTTGGCAGCACGGGGATAGCCTGACGTCGATGCTTCGTTATCTGACGGCTGGTGAATCCCATGGACGGGCGTTGTCCGTGATCGTCGAAGGATTGCCCGCTGGCCTGCCGATCACCGTCGAGGACATCCAGGTCGAACTGGGTCGACGCCGCCTCGGTTACGGCCGCGGCCCTCGTCAGAGATTCGAAGCCGACGAAGTCACCTTGATCGGCGGTGTTCGTCACGGTCGTACCCTTGGTTCGCCGGTCGCCATCGAGATCAAGAACTCAGAATGGTTCCGCTCCGACAAGTGGCACGCCGAAATGGATCCGGCGCCCGGTCGGACCGAGAAGCCGCTGACCAGTGTCCGCCCCGGGCACGCCGACCTCGTCGGTATGCAGAAATACGGTTTCACCGACGCGCGCGACGTCCTCGAACGGGCCAGTGCCCGGGAGACTGCGGCACGTGTCGCGGCCGGAGCATTGGCCAAGGCCCTGCTTTCGCACATTGGTACCACGGTGATTTCCCATGTGATCCAGATGGGCGACGCGCGAACTCAGTCGCAGGTACGTCCATGTCCGGACGACTTGAACCGCGTCGACGAATCACCGGTGCGTTGTTTCGATCGTTCGGCTGAAGCCGCCATGATCACGGCCATCGAGGCCGCGGCCAAGGAAGGTGACTCTCTCGGCGGTTTGGTCGAGGTACTCGGTTTCGGAGTTCCCGTGGGTTTGGGCAGTCACGTCCACTGGGACAGAAAGATCGACGGACTCATCGCCCAGTCGATCATGAGCATCCAGGCCGTGAAGGGAGTCGAGATCGGTGATGGTTTCGAAGTCGCCGGTCGTCGGGGGAGCCAAGCGCACGATCCGATTAGGTGGGACGATCAGGCGGCCGATTACGTACGGGAGGGAACACTCGCCGGGGGCACCGAAGGTGGCATGACCACCGGAGAGCTTCTCGTCGTGCGGGCGGCCATGAAGCCGCTCGCGACGTTGAACCGTCCTACGTTGCCGACCGTCGATGTGGTCACCAAAGAGTCAACGGTCTCGTTCAAGGAACGCACTGACGTGACGGCCGTTCCGGCCATGGGTGTCGTGGCCGAGACCATGGTCGCGCTGGTCCTGGCCGGAGAAGCTCAGCGGAAGTTCGGTGGTGACTCCTTGGCCGAATTCGTGCGTAACGCCGAAGCCGCCGAGCGCGCCCGTCGATGACCACCGAGCATGTCGTTCTGGTCGGACTCATGGGGACCGGTAAGACGACCGTTGGCAAACGAGTCGCCCGGGAACTCGGTCGCCGTTTCGTCGATTCCGACGCGGAAATCGAGGGCCTCCACGGTCGGTCGGTTCGCGACATCTTCGAGTCTTCGGGTGAGCCGGCTTTCCGCAAGATCGAGAGCGAGTTGCTCGAGCAGCTACTCGCCAGCGATGTCGCGGTCGTGCTCGCGACGGGCGGCGGGGTGGTTCTGGCCGAGCGCAATCGTCGATTGTTGAAGCAGACTCGGCACGTGGTGTGGTTAAGGGCAGAAGTGGGAACCCTGGAGTCGAGACTTCGCGCTACGAAGGGACTGGCTCGACGACCGCTACTCGATGGCGATCTTCGCCAGCGCCTCGAGGTCCTGTCGTACGAAAGAGGCGATCTCTACCGAGAGGTCGCGACAAGCATCATCGATGTCGACGGTTTGGATTCGGACCAGGTTTGCGATCTCGTTCTCGACCGCGTCGGAGGGTCCGAACGATGAGTCGGCGAGAGATCATCGTCGATCTCGGCGACCGGTCCTACCCGGTCATCGTCGGCGAAGGTGTGGCTTCGCTGATCGACGACTACCTCCCGTCGACGGCAAGACGGGCAGTTGTCGTCACCGAGGCCGGCCTTCCATTCGAGTGTCGCCCATCGATCGATCATGCGGTCGTCGAGTTGGCGCCGGGTGAGGAATCGAAGTCGCTTCGCACGGTGGAGAACATCTCGCGGCTCTTCGCCACTCACGGCCTCACGCGGGCCGATGTGGTGATCGCTGTCGGCGGGGGGATGATCACCGACGTCGCCGGTTTCAGCGCCGCGTGCTGGCATCGGGGCACCGCTTTCATCAACGTTCCCACGACCCTTCTCGGGATGGTCGACGCCGCCATCGGCGGCAAGACCGCCGTGAACATTCCCGAGGGCAAGAACCTCGTCGGCGCCTTTTGGCAACCGGCGGCCGTTCTCGCCGACACGCGGTCTCTCACCACGTTGCCCGACAAGGAAATGCGTTGTGGACTCGGTGAAGTCGCCAAGTACCACTTCATCGCGGGCGACGACATGCTGTCGATGACGATCGTCGATCGGATCGCTCGTTGCGCGGCGATCAAGGCCGAGATCGTCGCTTCCGATGAACGCGAGGGTGGTCGTCGAGCGTTGCTGAACTACGGCCACACATTGGCCCATGCGATCGAGAGCGTCGGTGCCCACGAGTTGGCCCACGGCGAGGCGGTGGCGGTCGGCCTGCTCTTCGCCGCGCATCTCGCGCACGCCCTCGGCCGGATCGACGATCGTCGGGTCGCTCAGCATCATCAGGTCGTTCGTTCCGAGTACGGACTGGTCAGCGACTCACAATGGAATCTCGTCCGCCGTCTGGACCCCAGTGAACTCGTGTCGAGCATGACCCGCGACAAGAAGGCGGTTGACGGCCTCACCTTCGTTCTCGACGGGACGTCCGGCCTCGAAGTCGTGGTCGGAGTCGATCCGACGATCGTCGGCGAGTCGCTCCGAAACTTCCTCGGCCAGGCGGTTCTTCACGGCTAAGTTCGTGTCCGTGTCCTCGATCCTGCTTCTCCACGGTCCGAATCTGAATCTTCTCGGACAGCGCGAACCCGAGATCTACGGGACCGCCACCCTGGACGATTACGTCACCGCTTGTACCTCTCACGCGGCCATCCGGGGCTTCGATCTGGCGAGTTTGCAATCGAATCACGAAGGGGACCTCGTCGAGGCGATTCACGCGGCCAGAGGAGTACACGCGGCAATCATCATCAACGCCGGAGCCTTCACCCATTACGCCTGGTCGTTGCACGATGCGCTGGCCACGTTCGCCGGTCCCGTCATCGAGGTTCACATCTCGAATCCGAACGCGCGAGAACCGTGGCGGCACACGAGCGTGATCGCGCCCGTAGCTCGAGGTTCCATCGCCGGTTTGGGCCTCCGGGGATACCTTCTCGCGATCGACGCCGTCGCCGACCTCGTGTCCGAGGCTTGAGATTGGGCATTGGTAACGAACGGCTGTCGCGTCTGGTCGAGGCGTTGCCGGATGATCGTGCTCTGCTTCTGACCGATCGGTCCGACGTTCGCTGGGCGAGTGGTTTCGCCGGATCGAACGGTTGGCTGGTCGCTCGTGGGAATGATCGTTGGTTGATCACCGACGGCCGATACTTGGAGCAAGCAGCCCACCAAACCAACACTCACGGCCTCGATTGCGAGATCATCGAAGCCCGTACCCAGAACCAGATGGTGCAGGAAGTCGCCGCCAGGATTTCCGGAAGGGTGGCAGTGCGCGGGTCGGCCATCAGTTGGTCGTTGCACGACGAACTCGTGTCCGCGGGTCGACCCCCGGAGGACCACGAGCCGGTCGTCGCCAATTGTCGTCGTCGCAAGGACGAGGCCGAGATCGTGACCATCTCGCGCGCGGCGGCCATCGCCGATCGTGCTCTCTCTGAAGTCATCGACTCCTTTCGTGGAGGAGAGCGCGAGCGTGACCTACGCGACGAACTCGAGTACCGAATGAGAAAACTCGGAGCCGACGGTCCTTCCTACGAGACGATCGTGGCCTCGGGACCGACCAATGCGGCCCGTCCTCACCACCAACCGACCGATCGGCGTTTGGAGAGTGGCGATTCCCTGATCATCGACGTCGGGGCACTGGTCGAGGGCTACCACTCCGACATGACACGGACCTTTTTCGTCGGTGCGCCATCGAGCGAGTTGACCGAGATCTACCGGATCGTCGAGGAAGCTCAACTGGCCGGTCTGGCTGCGGTCCGGGCCGGCGTTGCCGGCGTCGATGTCGACACTGCGTGTCGTCGTGTCTTCGAGGAAGCCGGCCGTCTCGACCTCTATCCGCACGGCACCGGCCACGGGGTCGGACTCGACATCCATGAGGAACCCTTCTTTGGACCTCGATGTCAGTCGACTCTCGGGGTCGGAGAAGTCGTGACCGTGGAGCCCGGGCTCTATCGTGGAGGCCTTGGCGGTGTGCGAATCGAGGATCTCGTCCTCGTGACCGAAGATGGCTGCCAAATCCTCACCAAATACCCCAAGGACCTGCGATGCCTGCCATAACCACCAACGACCTCAAGAACGGGATCACCCTCGAACTCGACAACGGACTCTTCCAGGTCGTCGAGTTCCAGCACGTGAAGCCCGGTAAGGGCGGCGCCTTCGTCCGGACGAAGTTGCGAAATCTCCGTACCGGAAACGTCTTCGAGAAGACTTTCAACGCCGGTATCCGGGTCGAGCAAGCACTCCTCGAGAAAAAGGACATGCAATTTCTCTACCGAGACGGCGACGACTACGTCTTCATGGACACCGAGTCCTACGACCAGATGAACGTCGCGCCGACCGCACTCGGAGATGCTGCCGATTACCTCATCGAGTCGATGGTGGCCATCATCGCCATCCACAACGGCGAGATCGTCTCGGTTGAAATTCCGGCTTCGGTCGAGCTCACCATCGCCGTGACCGAACCAGGGATCCAGGGTGATCGTGTGTCGGGTGCACGGAAGCCGGCCGAACTCGAGACTGGAAAGACGATCCAGGTTCCGCTCTTCGTGAACGTGGGCGACCGCGTCAAGGTCGACACCCGCTCCGGCGAATACATCACCCGAGTCTGAGGTGTCTTCGAACATCGGTGCCGGCCGTCCGGACCGGCGATCCGAAGCGCGCGAAATGGCTCTCGGACTTCTCTACGAGGCATCAACCAAGGGCATCGACCCGCGTCGTGTCGTCGAAGCGCAAATCGTGCCGATCGATTCCGATGTGGAGTCGTTGGTTGCCGGTGTCGCCGATCGGGTTCAGGAGATCGATTCCCTGATCGAGCGCTTCGCCACTGGTTGGTCCATCGACCGCATGCCGGCCATCGACGTACTCGTGCTGCGATTGGCGATCTACGAGTTGCTGGCCCGACCGGATGTTCCGACGGCTGTGGTACTCGATGAGGCCGTCGAGTTGGCCAAGACGTTCAGCACCGACGACTCCGGTCGATTCGTGAACGGCGTGCTCGCGTCCGTCGCCAAGGATCCGCACGTACGCGGTCAGTGATGCGGAGGTTCGGGCCACGGCCCGGCCCCGGTCGCCGCGGCGGCGATGGAGGCGAGAGTGAATCCTTCGAGGTGATGCTTCATGTGTTCACCGGCCTGCTTCCAGATGGCCAGCAGAACGCATTGACCCTCGTGGTCGCATGAACCGTCCTGATGTGGTTCGCCGAAATCACCCACGGTGATGGGACCGTCGACCGCCGAGATGATCTCCGAGAGCTGGATGTCTTCGGGCTGACGGGCGAGTGTGTAACCACCTCCGACACCCCGCTTGGACCGAACCAAACCGGCTCCCTTGAGGGCGAGCAGGATCTGTTCGAGGTAGGGCTGGGGGAGACCGGTGCGTTCCGCGATGTCGCGCACCGACGTCGGACCCGTCTGCGACTCGTGGAGGGCCAGGCTCAACAGAGCCCGACACGCATAATCACCCCGGGTCGAAACACGCACGATCTCATCGTAGGGGGTCGGGACCAAACGCCCGCGGAGGACGTGACCCCGACCACTGTGGTGGACTGAGAGGGTGAGAGCCCCGGTACTTCCCGACTACGAGGGACCCAACCTCGTCGGCGTGGTGCCCAATCTCTTGCTTCGTCGTCCCGGTGATCGTCCGGGTTGGTTCCCGTCGGCGGTCCAAGAAGCCGAACGAATCGCGGTCCTCGTCCTCGACGGACTCGGTTGGGAGCAACTCGAGGCTCATCGCGAGCTCTTGCCGACCCTCGCCTCGATGACCGGTGGACCGATCACGACCGTTGCCCCGAGCACCACCGCCACCGCACTCACGAGCCTTGTGACCGGCGCGCGGCCCCTCGAACACGGAATCGTCGGCTATCGGATCGACATGGGTGACGTCGTCATGAACACCCTTCGTTGGCACGACGGTCGCCGTGACCTCCGAAACGTCTTTCCTCCCGCCGACGTCCAACCAATTCCGGCCTTCTGCGGCTCGAGCGTACCCGTCGTCAGTCGTGCCGAACATGAAGGAACCGGATTCACGCAAGCTCACCTGCGGGGAATGCCCCACCCGGGTTGGCGCAGCCCGAGTTCGATCGCCGTGGAAGTTCGTCGTCAGTTCGATCTCGGTCAACAGTTCGTCTACGCCTACTACGACGGCGTCGACAAGATCGCGCACGAGCGCGGCTTCGGTGCGTACTACGAGCAAGAGCTTCGAATGACCGATCATTTGGTGGCATCGGTACTCGAGGAGATGCCGAGTGGTTCGACCCTCGTCGTCGTCGCCGATCACGGTCAAGTGGATACGGGAGATGAGTCGATCGACTTGCCCCGAAACCTCGTCGAACTTCTGAGGCATCAGTCCGGTGAGGGCCGTTTTCGCTGGCTTCACGTGAAGAATGGTCGCCTCGACGATGCTCTGGACATCCTCAGGACGTTCGAAGACGTGGCGTGGATCAGAACCCGCGACGAAGTTCTGGCCGAGGGTTGGCTGGGTTCTGCATCCGCTAGTCGATCCGAGACGGTGATCCGACGTCTTGGCGACATCGCGCTCGCACCGTTCGCGGCCACGAGCTTCAACGATCCGCTGGATTCGGGTCCGTTTCCACTTCGTTGCCGGCACGGCTCCCTCACGAGCGCCGAGATGCTCGTGCCCCTACTCGGCGCGAGCGTCTGAGCCTGCGTGGAAGTGATGACCAACATCGGCAACAATCGGGGGGTGACCACGAACGAATCGCCCGCCGAAGTCCATCAACCCGATGCGGTCATCGATCAGCAGTCGGCACCTGCCGTCACCGAAGCCGTGACCGAGCCCGGCAAAGTGATGCGGATCGGCTCGATGGTCAAGCAGCTCTTGGAGGAAGTCCGCACGGCGACCCTCGATCCGCAGAGCAGGGAACGCCTGGCTGAGATCTACGAGCGCTCGATCGTCGAACTCTCCGAAGCGTTGTCGCCCGACCTTCAAGAAGAGCTGCGCATGTTGGCGTTGCCCTTCGGAGCCGAACCACCGACCGATGCCGAAATCCGGGTGGCTCAGGCCCAACTCGTCGGCTGGTTGGAGGGCCTCTTCCATGGCATCCAGGCGACCCTTTTCGCCCAGCAGATGGCGGCCCGGCAGCAATTCGAGCAGATGCGGCGTCTCGGTCCGGGTAACGGTTCCGAGGGTGAATCGGGGGCCGAAGGGCGCCCCGGAACCTACCTCTGACCCTCTGCTACCCTCGCAAATCACACCGTTGTTCTTCGGTGGTTTCCGGTCGTTGAAAGGGAGGTAGGAGATGGGCGACTCGTTCACCCATCTCCACGTCCACACCGAGTTCTCGATGCTCGACGGAGCAGCCAAACTCGACGAACTCGTGGCGGCCGCCGTGGCCGACGGTCAGCCCGCTCTCGGCATGACCGATCACGGGAACATGTACGGAGTTCTCGACTTCTACAAGGAATGCCGCAACCAGGGCGTCACACCGATCATCGGTACCGAGGCCTACATGGCGGGTGAGAGCCGTTTCGATCGTCCACCTCGTCGGGGACGTCTGGACGACACCGGTGGTGAGGTCGAAGGGGGCGGCAAGCTCTACTACCACCTCACTCTGCTGGCCGAGAACGACACCGGTTACCGGAATCTGATCAAGCTGAGCAGCCTCGCGTTTCTCGAAGGGTTCTATTACCAACCGAGGATGGACTGGGATCTCCTGGCTCGGCACAGTGAAGGCCTGATCGCCACGACGGGTTGTCTGGGCGGGCACGTTCTCCAAAGCCTCCTGAAAGGCGACTACCAAGGAGCCCGCAGCAAGGCTGCCCGACTGCAGGAGATCTTCGGACGCGACAATCTTTTCGTCGAGCTCCAGGACCACGGGCTGGCCAACCAGACCCAGACCAATCCGCAACTTCTCCGGATCGCCCAGGACATCGGAGCACCGGTGTTGGCCACCAACGACTCGCACTACGTCCATCGACACGACAGTGCAGCCCACGATGCGTTGCTGTGCGTACAGACCGCCTCGTTGATGACCGATCCGAATCGCTTCAAGTTCGAAGGGACCGAGCACTACCTCAAGCCGGCCAACGAGATGCGTCATCTCTTCCGCGAGGTTCCCGAAGCGTGCGACAACACGCTTTGGATCGCCGAGCGCGCACAGGTGAACATCGAATTCGGTAAGCCTCAACTCCCGAACTTCGCGGTGCCCGAGGGATTCACGACCGACTCCGAGTATCTCGAGTATCTCGCGCGTGAGGGTGCCCGCATGCGCTGGGGTGACAGTCTCCCGCCCTCGGTCGTCGAACGTTTGGCCTACGAACTCAAGGTCATCACCGACATGGGTTTCGCCTCCTACTTCCTCATCGTCTGGGACCTCATCAAGTACGCGAAAGATCGCGGAATCCGAGTCGGTCCGGGTCGCGGTTCGGCTGCCGGATGTGCCGTGGCGTATTGCCTCCGCATCACCGAAGTCGATCCGATCCGCTACGACCTACTGTTCGAGCGCTTCCTCAATCCGAGCCGCATCTCCATGCCCGACATCGACATGGACTTCGACTCCCGTTATCGGGACGAGATGATCCGCTACGTGTCGGACAAGTACGGCCGGGATCACGTGGCCCAGATCATCACCTTCAACACCATCAAGGCACGTAACGCCGTTCGTGATGCAGCACGAGTACTCGGTCATGAGTACTCGGTCGGAGACAAGCTCGCCAAGGCAATGCCTCCACTGGTGATGGGTCGCGACACGCCGCTCAAGTACTGCCTCGAGGAACATCCCAAGTACATCGATGGATATCGAGCCGCTTCCGAGTTACGCGAGATGTACGAATCGGATCCGATCTCCAAAGAGGTCATCGACGTGGCCAAGGGCCTCGAAGGTCTGAAACGTTCGACCGGCATCCACGCGGCGGCGGTGGTGATCTCCAAGGAACCACTCACGGAGTATCTACCCCTTCAGCGCAAGCCCGAGCAGGGCAAGTCGCCCGACGAGACGCCGGTGACCACCCAGTACGAAATGCACGGCGTGGAAGAACTCGGTCTGCTCAAGATGGACTTCCTCGGTCTGCGCAACCTCGACGTGATCACCGACGCCGTGAAGTTGATCCGCGAGAGCGCCGACCCCGAATTCGACATCGACCATGTTCGACTCGACGAGCCGGCCGTCTTCGAACTTCTCGGTCGGGGAGAGACCACCGGTGTGTTCCAGTTGGAGTCGACGGAGATGCAGCGGTTGCTGCGGGCCATGGCTCCCACGTCCTTCGAAGACGTCTCGGCCGTGATTGCCCTTTATCGCCCCGGACCCATGGGAGTCCGGATGCACTACGACTACGCCGATCGCAAGAACAATCGAAAGCCGGTCGAGTACTTCCATCCCGAGGCCCAAGAAGTCCTCGGTGACACCTTCGGGCTGATGATCTATCAGGAGAGCGTGATGCGGGTCGCCCAGCGATTCGCTGGTTACTCACTCGCCGAAGCCGACAACCTTCGTAAAGCCTGTGGCAAGAAAGTCCGCGAACTGATGGAGAAGGAGCGGTCGAAGTTCGTCGAGGGGTGCGAGAAGACCGGTTACGGCAAGAATCTCGGCAACTACCTCTTCGGAATCATCGAGAACTTCGCCGACTACGCGTTTAACAAGTCGCATTCCTTCGGCTACGGGCTCGTCTGCTACCAGACGGCTTATCTGAAAGCCGTTTACCCGGTTCAGTTCTTCGCCGCACTGCTCACGTCGGTGAAGGACAACATCGAGAAGGCGACCGGCTATTTGGCCGATGCGCGTCGACAGAAGATCACCCTCCTTCTGCCCGATATCAACCTGTCCGACGTCGACTTCGCGGCCCGGCCCGCCGAACGAACGGTCGTGTTCGCTCTCTCGGCCATCAAAGGTGTCGGCTCGGCGGTCTGCGCACGAATCGTGACCGAGCGGAACGCCAATGGTCCCTTCGCTTCGTTCCACGACTTCTGCATGCGAGTCCCGACCGATTGTCTCAACAAGCGCACCATCGAATCCTTCATCAAGGCCGGTGCTTTCGATTCCCTCGGCCATTCCCGGCGGGGCCTGTTGGCCGTCTTCGAGTCGATCATCGACGATTCCGTTACGCGCCGTCATGAAGCCGATCAAGGTGTGCTCAGCCTCTTCGACTCGATGGATTCGTCGGAGTCGAACTTCTCACTCGACATCGAGATCCCGACACTCGAACTCGAACGAGAACTGAAGATCAAGTTCGAAAAGGAACTCTTGGGTCTGTACATCTCGGATCATCCGTTGTGGGGTCACGAGGGCACTCTGGCCCGACGGGCCACGGCGACGACCGTCGATGTAGCCGAGCTCGAGAACAACTCCGTCGTCACCCTCGGTGGTGTGGTGTCCAAATTGGAACGTAAGACGACCCGTCGAGGAGACCAGATGCTCCTCGTGAACCTCGAGGATTTCCATGGGGTCGTCGAGGTCACCGTCTTCAGCAAGACCGCGGCCGAACACGGTCACAAACTCCGCGAGGACGGAGTCGCCATCATGAAGGTTCGGGTCAACAAGAACGACGACCGAACCACGGTTTCGGCTCTCGAGATCGAGCCCATCCGTCTCACCAACACCGTCTCGGAACTACGCCTGAACCTTCCGTCCGGCACGATCGGAAAATCAGGTATCGACGAGTTGCGAGAGATCCTTCGCCGTCACCCGGGCGACTCGCGTGTCTTCCTCCATCTCGGCGAGGGCAAGATTCTCCAACTCGGGTCGGAGTTCTCGGTTCAGGTCGACCGGGTGGTTCCCGAGTTGCGGGTCGCCTTCGGTATCGATGTGGTCCTTCCCTCGGTCTGAGACCCACATCGAGTCCTCGGTTTTCCACAGGACCACGTCGAGGTGGCAGAATGGGTCCGTTCGAACGAGGGGGAGACGGTTCTTCGATGGCAGTCGATGTTGAGACTCGGGATTGTTCGGCCTTGTCCGACTCGGATCTCGACGAACTGGCATCCATGGGTGGAGCTTTCGACATCGGGCTCTTGTCAAAGGCCAAAGAAGATTGGGTTCTGTGCACCATCGCTCGCGAGAGCGGCAAGCTTCACGGCTTCATGTTCTCCACCCTCGAGCGCATCGGGGGAACCCCGTGTGTTCTGCTCGGACTCGTGAGTGTCAAGCGCACCGGCAAACGTGACCAGATCCTGAAGGGTCTGATGAGCGAGGCTTTCCACCGGGCCCTCATGGCCTTCCCCGATGAGGACGTGGTCGTTGGGTCGCGGTTCGTCTTCGCCGATGGTCTCGAGGCCTTCAAACAGCTCACCGAACTGATTCCCCGTCCTGGCCATCGGGCCGTTGGAGAGGAGCGGGCGTGGGGTAAGCGTCTCGCCCGACGATTCGGAGTCGATGCTCACTACGACGAGAAGACTTTCGTGGTCGGCAAGAAGGGTCGAACCGGCTTCATCGATCACGAATCGACCAAGCCCGACAAGATCAAGTCCGATGTTCGGGAGCAGTTCTCCGAAGTGTCCGATGCCGCAGGGGGAGTACTCATCGTCCATGGTTGGACGATGACCGAGGACCTCTTGAAACTCGGCCGTCGCTGACGGAACCTTGGATCCCGACTCGGACTCGCCACTGCGTCACGTCATCCGACGTCGACGGATGACTCGCCGTTTCACAGGCGACGTCCCGATCGATGATCTCCTCGAACTGTGTGACACCGCTCGATTCGCTCCGTCGGCTGGCTTCGCCCAAGGAACCCACTTCCTCGTTCTCCACGGACCCGCGCTGACCCACTTCTGGCGAACCAGCGGTACCGGCGACTGGTTCGCCCAGGTCAACCCCGGTGTCCTCGAGGCCTCGGCCTGTGTCCTCGTGTGCGGAGATCGATCGAGCTATCTGGCCCGGTACTCCGAGCCCGACAAATCGGGACACGGACTCGAGTCTGCGGCGGGCTGGCCGACGCCCTTCTGGTTGACCGACGCCGCCATGGCGGCCCAGAACCTCCTGCTCCTCATCGAAGAGAGACGCTGGGGCGCCTTGTTCTTCGGACTCTTCGGTCCGGCCCAGGGGACCCTGACCGAATTCGGAGTTCCTGAAGAAGTGGAGTGCGTCGGCGCCATTGCGGTCGGACTGCGAAGCACGGAGGATCGGCCCTCGGGTTCGGCCATCGGCCGCCCTCGGCGCGCGAGAACCGAACAGGTCCATCTCGGCCGCTGGTGATCCGGTTTCTCGAGTTGGGGCCCGGAACCGTAGGGTTCAGAGGTCCCCCGAGAGGAGCCCATGTGTCCACCGCCCAGCAGATCCCCTTGGTGTCGTACCTTCACCTGACACCCTCTCCTCACCTGGTCGCCAATGAGTGCACGTCGTGTGGGGCTCGCTTCTTCGATCGCCGCAATGCCTGTGCCGGCTGCTTCCAGACCGAGTTTCGCCCGGTCGACATTCCGACGACGGGAGTCCTGAAAGCTTTCACCATCGTGGCCTTCGCCGCTCCCGGTGTACCGGTGCCCTTCGTCGCCGGAATCGTCGACTGCGGTGGAACGAGTGTTCGCGGCAACGTGATCAACACCGATCCCACACCGGAGAAGGTGAGCCTCGGAATGAAACTTCGTTTGGCGACCTACAGCCTCGGAACCGATGACGAGGGCGTCGAAGCCATCGGATTCGGATTCGAACCGGCCTGATCTCCGTTCGGCTCGGACCCGCTCGGTATTCTTCCCACAATCGCGACCAGAAAGAGAATGCGCCATGGCAACTGACGACATCTACATCCTCGGAATCTCGATGACGAAGTTCGGCAAGCACGCCGACAAGGACATCGTCGATCTCGGCGCCGAAGCCGCCATGGCGGCGCTTCGCGACGGCGGAGTCTCCATGCGCGACATGGGAATTCTTGCGGCCGGCAACCTGATGGGAGCCGGCGGTTACGGTCAGCAATTGCAGAAGCAGATCGGTCAGACCGGAATCCCGGTGTACAACGTTTCGAATGCGTGTGCCACCGGCGCCACCGCCCTGCGCACGGCGATCATGGCCGTGAAGTCGGGTGAAGTCCGAATGGGCCTGGCCGTCGGAGCCGAGAAGTTGGCCGGAGCCGGCCTCCTCGGCGGCGGCGGACAGGGAAAGAAGGACTCCAACAAGTGGGAGCCCAAGGGACGCTACGGCGCCGTCGCACCGACTGATGGTCGGATCGGCACCGACACCATGCCCGGAACGTTCGCTCAGGTCGGCATGGAATACGGCCACAAGTACGGCGGAGTTTCTTTCGAACTGTTCGCGAAGATCTCGGAAAAGAACCACGCACACTCGACGCTCAACCCGATGGCTGCGTATCAGAAGCGTTTCACCCTCGAAGAGATCATGGGCGACATGATGATCGCCTACCCCAACACCCGCCCCATGTGTTCGGCCAACTGCGACGGTGCCGCCGCCGCCGTGGTGACGAGCGGCGAGGTGTTGAAGACCCTCTCGGCCGACCAGCGTCGTCGGGCCATCAAAGTGTCGGCTTCGGTGCTGACGACCGACCCCTATCAAGAGGCTTGCCAGATCCTTCCCGACGTGAACACCCTCACCCGCAACGCGGCAACGATCGCCTATGAGCAGGCCGGAGTCTCACCGACCGATCTCGACCTCGTCGAACTGCACGACTGTTTCGCCACGGCCGAACTCGTTCACTACGACAACCTCATGCTGTGCCCCGAAGGGGGAGCAGTCGACTTCTTCATGTCGGGAGCACCTTGGCGTGACGGAAAGACACCCGTCAACGTTTCGGGAGGACTTCAGTCGAAAGGTCATCCGATCTCGGCGACGGGAATCGCCAACATCTGGGAGATCTGCCATCACCTCCGCGGCGAAGCTGGCGACCGTCAGATCAAGGACGCCAAGGTCGGCTTGGCTCACGTGATCGGTCTCGGATCGGCGTGCGGCGTGCACATCCTGGAGCGCTCGGCGGCCTGATCAGCCGAGGAGCTCGACGAACCGCTGCGCATCCGCCGTCGGTTCGGCACACGTGTGGTCACGACAGACGTACGCCAGACCGTCGCGTCGCGAATTCCAGAGTGGACCCTCATAGGGCTCCCCCCACGCGAGGACCGTGGTCGGTCGCCACTGTCTGCCCACGATTCGGACCAGATCCGGTCGGTCGCCGACGACGGCAACCTCGGTGGTACCGCTCACGGCGACATCGATGGCGAGAAGACTGAGCCCGGCTGCCGATGGAGCTTGGGCGGCGATTCGCGCGAGAAGCCGGAGCGTTCCCATCGCTCTGTCGTGGAAGTCCTCACGACCGGTGAGGGCCGCCAGCCGGAGCAGGCCGATCGCGGCCAGTGAGTTGGCCGATGGCGTCGCATTGTCGAGCAAATCCTTCTGGCGGACCACGAGTTGTTCACCGGCATTGGCCACCGTGAAGAAGCCGCCGTTCACCGGGTCGTGGAACGAAGAAACGAGGGTGTCGGCAACCTCGATCGCCCGTTCGATCCAGACCCGACGGCCGGTCGCCTCGGCGAGTCGTCCGAAGGCTTCGACGAGCGCGGCGTGATCGACGGCCAAAGCATCGTGACGGGCCGGGGGCTGAGCTTCGGCCTGCCACACTCGGCACCACGAGCCGTCCGATCGACGGAGGTTGACGACCAGGAATTCGGCGCAACGCTCGGCCGCCTGGATCCAGTCCGGTCGATCGAGGGCGGTACCGCACTCGGCCAGTGCTGAGATCAACAGGGCGTTCCATTCGAGGAGAACCTTGCTGTCGAGACCGGGGCGAATACGGCGGCTCCGAAGTTCGAGAAGCGTCCGTCTCGACTCTTCCACCGATGCGCTTCGATCGAACATGTCGGAGGTGATCGGTCGGAACAGGATGTTGCGGCCTTCGAAGTTCCCGCTGTCCGTGAGCGAATACCAATCCGAGAACTCCGGCGCTCGATCACCGAGGGCTTCGGTGATCTCGTCGCGAGTCCACGTGTAGAACCAGCCCTCGTGATGATGGCCGTGACCGTCGTCGGAGTCGGCGTCCTCGGCACTGAAGAATGGTCCGAAATCGTGTCTCAAGTCGCGAAGGAGATATTCGACGGTCGACTCGATGACCTGACGCCAGCGTTCATGGCCCAGTACAAGGTAACCGTGGCAATAAGCGCGCAATAGGAGAGCCTGGTCGTAGAGCATCTTCTCGAAATGCGGAACCAGCCAGCGACGATCGACCGAGTAGCGAGCAAAACCTCCGCCCAGGTGATCGTGGATGCCGCCGGCGGCCATGGCATCGAGCGAACGCTCGACGACGGCCCCCCACCCGGCATCGGGACGAAGCATGTGTCGTCGCAAGATGAAGTCGAGATTCATCGTGGAAGGGAACTTCGGTGCTTCTCCGAATCCGCCCCACTCGCGGTCGTGCCGTTCGACGAGCGCTTCGACACAACGCTCGAGGAAACTTTCGTCCGGAAGGCCAGGAGCAGGCTCTACCCGCGATGTTCGCCCGATCGCTTCGACGATCGATTGGACGTTGCCCGCCACGTCATCGCGACGGTTCGTCCACACGTCGCTGATGGCACTCATCAATCGGAGAAATCCCTCGCGCGGGTAGTAGGTGCCACCGAAGAACGGCTCCCGCTCGGGCGTCAGGAAGACCGTCATCGGCCAGCCTCCATGGCCCGTCAGCGCTTGGACTGCGTCCATGTAGACGGCGTCGACATCGGGCCGTTCCTCACGATCGACCTTCACACAGACGAAACGCATATTCATCTCAGCGGCCACGACCGAATCCTCGAAGGATTCGTGCGCCATCACATGACACCAATGGCAAGCGGAGTATCCGACCGACAGAAGAATGGGAACGTCTCGTTCACGTGCGGCCGCGAAGGCCTCCGGGCCCCACGGGTACCAGTCGACCGGGTTGTCGCGATGTTGACGCAGGTAGGGCGAAGCCTCGCCGCCCAGACGGTTCACGTCAGGCGCCGGTCGCGTGGTACCCGCCGTCCACGTGGATCATCGACCCCGTGGTTGCCGGAAAAAGGTCGGAGAGCAGAGCGACACAGGCTCGGGCTACCGGAGTCGGATCTTCGACGTTCCAACCGAGTGGCGCGCGATCGTCCCAGACGTCCTCGAACTTCTTGAAGCCCGGGATCGACTTGGCCGCCATCGTCTTGATGGGGCCGGCGGCCACGAGATTGCACCTGATACCTCGGCGACCAAGATCACGGGCCAGGTAGCGATTGATGCTCTCCAACGACGACTTGGCGACGCCCATCCAGTTGTAGGCCGGCCAGGCACCGGTGTTGTCGAAATCGAGACCGACGATGGACGAGCCGGATCCGAGAAGTGGCAACAGAGCTTCGGCGAGGAACTTGTAGGAATAGGCGCTGATCTGGATCGCCGTCGCGACATCGTCCCACTGGGCCGCCATGAAGTCCTCCCCGAGGCAAACCTCGGGTGCGAATCCGATGCTGTGGAGAACCCCGTCGACCCGACCCCACTTGGAAGCTAAGTGGCCCCGAACGGCTTCCCCGTGTTCGGGAACGGTGACGTCGAATTCGAGCACTTCCACTTCGCGGGGGAGTTTGCGCGCCGTGCGCTGGGTGAGCGACAACGCCCGTCCGGCGCCGGTCAGGACGATGTCGGCGCCCTCGTTCAGAGCCAATTGGGCGACCGAGAAGGCCAGCGAAGCATCGGTCAGCACTCCGGTGACCACGACTTTCTTGCCCTCCAAGAGACCCATGGGGCCAAACTAGTCGCCATCCGTTGGGGTCTACGGACTCCGATCAGCGTCGGTCGATGTGGGAAGGTGGAGTCATGCGTATCGGAATTCTCGGAGGCACCGGCCCGGCCGGTACCGCTCTTGCTGCTCGTCTGGCCTCGATCGGTTATCCCGTCGTCATCGGCTCACGGTCGAAGTACAAGGCCATGGAGGCCCGCGACGAGCAGATCTCCAAGTTTCCCGAACTGGCGGATCTTCTCTCTTATGGTGACAACGCCGAAGCGAGCGGTTGCGAATTGATCGTGATCGCCACTCCCTGGGACTCGGCCGCAACCACGGTGCAAGAGAACGCCGACGCGTTGCGCGGCAAAGTGGTGATCAGCATGGCGAATGCTCTGGTGCGAGTTGCCGGAGAATTCCAACCCCTCCTGCCGCCACGTGGAAGTGTCGCCGCCCATGTTCAAGCCGCCGTACCCGATTGCCGGGTCGTGGCTGCGTTCCACCACCTGCCGGCCAAAGAGTTGGGTCACTTGGGCGAGCCGATCGACTCCGACGTTCTCATCTGCAGCGATGACGCCGAGGCTCTGGCCAAGGTGAGCGAAATCGTCGCTAAGATTCCTGGTTGTCGCCCACTCGATGCCGGTGAGTTGTCGAATGCGACCGCCATCGAAGCCTTCACTGCGGTTCTCCTGCAACTGAACGTCCGCTACAAGACGCGGGTCGCTCCGAAGTTGACCGGTATCCGCAACATCGCCGCCGGTGGATCGACTGGACACTGATCGATGCCGATGAGGCTGTACGACACCGCCCGCCGCGCGGTCGTTCCTTTCGAACCGAATCATCGGGTGCTGATGTACACCTGTGGCATCACCCCCTACGACGCGACCCACATCGGTCACGCCACCACGTTCATCTTCTACGACGTTCTCCAGCGGAGGCTGATCGACCTCGGTCATGAAGTGCGTTGCGTCCGCAACGTCACCGACGTCGATGATCCGTTGTTCGCCAAGGCGCGTGAACTCGGAGTTCACTATCTCGATCTGGCCGCCGGGGAAGAGGCTCGCTTCGAACGCGATCTGCAGGCACTGAATGCACTGCCGGTCTTCTCCACCCCGCGAGCATCGTCGGCCATCTCCGACATCCGCGGCTTCATCGGCATGGTTCTCGATCGCGGATTCGCCTACGAGTCGGGTGGATCCGTGTACTTCGACGTCAGTCGCTTCCCGGATTTCGGATCGGTCAGCCATTACACGCGAGAGCAGATGATCGCGTTCGCTCGCGAGCGAGGGGGTGACGTCGACAACCCGAACAAGCGGGACCCACTCGACTTCGTCCTCTGGCACCCTTCGGCACCCGATGAACCCTCGTGGGAAGCGGTGTGGGGGGCCGGGCGTCCCGGTTGGCACATCGAATGCAGCGCTTTGGCGTTGCGCGAACTGGGGGAGACCATCGACCTCCACGGAGGTGGGAGCGACCTGATCTTCCCCCATCACGAGTGCGAGCGAGCGCAGAGTGAAGCGGCCACGGGAGCTCCGTTCGTGAGACATTGGATGCACGTGGCGATGGTCTTCAAAGACGGCGCCAAGATGTCGAAGAGTCTCGGCAACCTGGCCTTCGTCGACGCCTTGCGCGAAGTTTGGGATCCCCGAGCCATCCGACTCGCCCTGATCGGCAATCACTATCGCCGGGAGTGGGAGTGGGTCGACGACCTGATGCCGAGGGCTCAGAGTCGTCTGAGCACGTGGGTTTCGAGTGTGAATGGTCGCCACGACGACGGGGTCGTCGACGACGTTCGGCAAGCCCTCGACGACGACCTCGACACACCGAGCGCTTTAGTGCTGATTGACGCTGCGGTATCGAAGGGATTCTCGGCTCGAGACGCCGCGGCTCTTCTCGGAATCATCCTTTGACGAATTGTCAAAGATTGACGTTTCGTCACTCTTGAACACACGAATTCGCTTGCGTTAACAGTGGATGTCGCCTTGGTCACTCGTCGTCCTCGCCGCCGACCGGAGGGTTAACCTTCGGCGCCGAGGAGGGTGGCGATGGCGATCAAGGCGCAAGGAGCGGGCAAGGCGCAGGGTCGTTTGCGTCGTGTCGTCGCACCGGTCGCTCACCGCTTGTGGGACATCGAAGTCACCGGCCTCGATCGTCTGCCCGAGTCCGGTCCGGCGATTCTTTGTCCGAACCACATCAGCTTCCTCGACTCGGCGTTCCTGATGCTCGTCGCGCCGCGCAACATTTCGTTCGTCGGCAAAGCCGAATACATGGATTCTTGGAAGACGAAGTTCCTCTTCCCATTTCTCGGCATGATTCCGATCGATCGCGCCGGTGGCGACAAAAGCCAGGCCGCTCTCGACACCGCCGAAGGTGTTCTGCGTCGCGGTGAGTTGTTCGGCATCTTCCCGGAGGGAACCCGCAGTCGCGACGGATGTCTGTACAAGGGTCGAACCGGCGCGGCGCGGCTGGCGGCCAAGCTCGACTGCCCGATCTATCCGGTCGGAATCGTCGGCACCGACCTCATTCAGCCTCCCGATGCCAAGGCACCCAAGGTGCGCATGTCCTGCTCGATCAACATCGGTCGTCCGGTTCTGCCGTCGCGTCATCTGCAAGACGGTGTTCCGGCCGAGGAACAGCATCGGGCGTGGCGAGGCATGATCGACGAGGTCATGTTCGAGATCCGCGAGATGACGAACCAGGTCTACAAGAACGTCTACGCCGGCAAGTCGTCCACTGACTCGCCGACCGAGTCCACCGTCGTGGGACACGTCGCGCACGTCGGTGAGATGGCGGGCCGGGACGACAATTCTCCGGTTTCGGCCAACGCCTGACCGTAAACTCCTCTGAATGTCGGAGATCTCGGTCGTCCTGCCCGACGGCGCCCAACGTTCACTCGCCGCTGACTCTCGCGTGTTCGATCTCGCGACTTCGATCTCCCGAAATCTGGCCAAGGGCGCCGTGGCCGGTCGCGTCAACGGTTCGCTCGTCGATCTCTCGTCGGTTCTGGCCGACGGCGATCAGGTCGCCATCATCACCGCCGACTCCGAAGAGGGCCGTCACGTTCTGAGGCACTCGACCGCCCATGTGCTCGCGCAAGCGGTGTTGCAGGTGTTCCCGGGAGCCAAGTACACGATCGGTCCGGCGATCGAGAACGGCTTCTACTACGACTTCGATCTGGGTGGACGAGCCTTCACCGAAGACGACCTCGCCGTCGTGGAGGCTCGGATGCGCGAGATCATGAAGGCCGATCAACCCTTCACCCGTTCGACGGTCAGCGCCGATGAGGCCCTGGTGATCTTCGGTGATCAGCCGTACAAGTGCGAGATCATCAACCGAGTACGCAGCGGTGGCGCCGACGGTTCCGACGCCGGGGAAGTCGGTTCGGCGGATGCTGTCTCGGTTTACCGAAATTCCGACTCCTTCGTCGACCTCTGCCTCGGACCCCACGTGCCCTCCACGGGACGACTCGGTCACTTTCGATTGCAGAAGGTCTCGGCTGCTTATTGGCGGGGGAACGAGAAGGGTCCGACCCTCCAACGGATCTACGGCACCGCCTGGGAATCGAAGGCCGCGCTCGATGAATACGTACAACGCCTCGAGGAAGCCGAGCGTCGCGACCATCGACGGTTAGCGGTCGAACTCGACCTCCTTTCGTTCCCGAGTGAACTCGGCGGCGGGCTCGCCGTTTGGCACCCCAAGGGCGCGATCGTTCGCAAGCTGATGGAGGACTACAGCCGGTTGCGCCACCAGACGGGCGGCTACCAGTTCGTCTTCACTCCGCACCTCGCCAACGCGAATCTCTTCCAGACCTCGGGCCACCTCGACTTCTATGCCGACGGCATGTATCCGCCCATGGAAATGGACAACGGGACCTATTACCCCAAGCCCATGAATTGTCCGATGCACTGCTTGATCTTCCGAAGTCGGGGGCGTAGTTACCGCGAGCTTCCGCTCCGACTGTTCGAACTCGGCACGGTGTACCGCTACGAAAGGGCCGGAACCCTCCACGGCCTGTTGCGCATCCGCGGCTTCACCCAGGACGACAGCCACATCTACTGCACACGCGATCAGCTTCAGGACGAGATCATCTCTCTTCTCGATTTCGTCATGAGCGTGTTGCGTGCGTTCGGTTTCGACGACTTCTCGTTCCATCTCTCGACCAAGGACCCGTCCAAGTACGTCGGTTCCGACGAGATCTGGGACGAGGCGACCAATGCTCTGGCCCGTGCCCTCACGGTGCACAAAGTCGAGTATTCGGTCAAGGAGGGCGATGCCGCCTTCTACGGTCCCAAGATCGACATCCACGTGAAGGACGCCATCGGACGAACCTGGCAGTTGTCGACCATCCAGTGCGATTTCAATCTGCCCGAGCGTTTCGGGCTCGAGTACGTCGCGACCGACGGAAGCCGTCAGCGCCCGATCATGTTGCACCGTGCGTTGTTCGGCTCGGTCGAGCGTTTCTTCGGCGTGCTCGTCGAGCACTACGCCGGTGCTTTCCCCACGTGGCTTTCACCGGTGCAGGTTCGAGTCCTTCCAGTCGCCGATTCGCATCAGGAGTACGCCGACCGTGTTGCCGAGACCCTGCGGGCGTCCGATGTGCGAGTCGACGTGGTCGAAGCTTCCGATCAACTCGGCAAACGAATCCGCAACGCCAAGGTCGAGAAGATCCCCTACGTCCTCGTCGTGGGCGACGACGATGTCGCCTCGTCCACCGTGGGTGTGAATGCCCGTGGCGCCGACGTCGAACGCGGAGTCGGCCTCACCGAATTCGTCGACCGGGTGGTCCGGGACATCGCCCTGCATTCGGCGGTCTGACTTGGCCGCCGATCGCTCGGTTCTGTGGGCCGGTTGGCGTCATCGGTACTTCGAGTCGGACCGAAGGAGTGGCGACCGCTCGGTGTTCAGAGAGATTCTCGAGTCGGGACGATCCGACGACGAGACCCTCATCGTGCGGCGGGGGAGTGATTGCTTCGCCATCTTGAATCTCCATCCCTACTCGGGTGGACATCTCATGGTTCTTCCGTACCGAGAAGTCGCCGATCCCTCCGATCTCACTCCGGCCGAGTCGTCCGAACTCTGGACCCTGGTCACTCAGGCCGTGGGCGTCCTGCGGGTCGCGCTCGGAGCGACGGGTGTCAACGTCGGACTGAATCTTGGTTCAGCGGCCGGAGGCAGCGTTCCCGAGCACCTTCATGTCCACGTCGTGCCTCGTTGGTCCGGTGATGTGAACTTTCTCGGCGCCACCGCCGAAACTCGCGTGATACCCGAAGCGCTCGATGTCACGGCGGCTCGGATTCGCTCGGCGTGGGCCGCCACCGCCTCACCGGCGTAGCGTGTCGTCATGGCTGAGGTTGCTCACGACCGCGACGATCACACCGACGTCCTTCCCGATGATCTGAACGCCGTCGACAATCGACTCCCGTTCAAGTACCCGGACAACAGTCGACGCCGGATTCCGGGCACGATGTACGTGGTCATCGGAATTGCGGTGGCGGTGGTCGGATTCTCGCGGCGCGACGAAGCCGTTCTCGTCAACGACGGTCTCGTGGCGGGGGGAGTCCTTCTCGTCCTGTTCGGCATTCTCAGTCTCACGTCGGGTTGGCGGATGTCCGTCGACGAGCAGGAGGCTCTCGCCCTGGCCGGGCCGGCGGTGAATTTCACGATCGGCCATGCTTCGGCTCAACAGGTGTGGAGAGGTTTGCGGAGTCGACCGACGTGGCGAGTGCTCTGCTACTCCGACGAAGAACCCCCTCGTCAACGGGGTTTGGTTCTGGTCGATGCAGTGGACGGCCGGGTCGTGCAGTCGCTCGTCGAGTCGAGTTCCGACGAGTGGTCATCCCCGAACTGACTGCGCCGAGCGGCTCGATTTCGTAGACTCGTCCCATGTTCGACGGTCATCTGCGCGCCCCAGTCGAGAAGGCTGTCAAACCGATCGGTGATCGCCTGCGGCGCACTCGCCTGACTCCCGATCATCTGACCGTGGTCGGCCTCGTGGTGGCCGTCGCGGCTGCCGTTTCGATCGCCCTCGGCTGGCTCGCGCTCGGCCTGCTCCTCGTCATCATGGCGGCCCTGCCGGACCTTCTGGACGGGGCATTGGCCAAAGCCTCCAACACATCGAGTCAACGGGGAGCTTTCTTCGATTCAGTGGTCGATCGGGTCACCGATTCGCTCCTCTTCGGTGGAGTCGCGTGGTACTTCGCCTCCAACGAGTCGTCGCACATGGCCATCCTGCCGCTGGCCGTAGCTGCGATGAGCAGCGTGATCTCCTATGAGCGAGCCAAGGCCGAATCTCTCGGTCTCCAGGCCAAGGGCGGCCTCATGGAGAGAGCCGAGCGCATCATCCTCTTGTGCATCGGTTTGCTCTTCCCCGTGATCCTCGTCGCGGTCATGTGGGTCATGTTGGCTTTGGTCTCCCTGACTGCCGTTCAGCGCTTCGTCAAGGTCTGGAAGCAGGCCGCCGTGGCTCCGGTGACCGCGGCCAAGATCGAAATGCGTCGGTCGCGGCGTCAGAGTCGTCGTTCGGCGCGGCAGTCGCGGCGCCGAGAATTCATGTCCTCGCGCCGACTTCGCTGAGCGTGACCGATTCTCCCCGCCAGGAGTTCGTCGACAATCTCGTCGTCGGCACCTACCGGTTCGGCTCGCTCCTGTCGAAGTTCGTTCCCGGTCGTTTCGCCGGTCCGACTTCGTCTCTGATCGGACTTCCGGCGAGTCTCGCTCTCGGTGAGCAGCGACGCATGGTCGACCGCCACATGGCGCGTGTCGTTCCACGGGCTTCGGCTTCGGAACGTCGCCGGCTTGTTCAGGCTGTTTTCGACAACTACACGCGGTACTACCTCGAGAGCTTTCGTCTCCCGATCGTCACGGTCGAAGAAGTACGTCGCGGCATGACGATCGAGGGCTTCGATGAGTACCTGAAACCGGCATTGGCCGCGGGCAAGGGGGCGATCGTCGCCCTTCCGCACTTGGGCGGTTGGGAATGGGCCGGTCGTTGGATGACCGATCAGGGACAAGCGATGACCGTCGTGGTGGAGCCGCTGCAGCCAGTCGAACTCTTCGAGTGGTTCGTGGATCTCCGTCGGCGCTTCGGGATGACTGTCGTCCCCCTCGGTCCCGAAGCGGGTCCGGCGGTCCTGCGGGCGTTGAACGCCAACGAGATCGTCTGCCTTCTGTCTGATCGGTTCATCGACGGAGCTTCCACCGAAGTGGACTTCTTCGGAGAACGCACGCTGTTACCCGCCGGTCCGGCGACCCTCGGTATTCGCACCGGTGCACCGATTCTCCCGACCGCCGTCTACTTCAGCGGACGAGGCAACGCTCACCATGCGGTCATTCGACCACCCGTACCGACCCAGCGATTGGGGCGCCTGCGTGAAGATGTCCAACGCGTGACCCAATCGCTCGCACGTGAACTCGAGTTCCTGATTCGACGTGCACCCGAGCAGTGGCACCTCCTCCAGCCCAACTGGCCCAGCGATCCGGGCTGGAGGCACGGCTCGCCCCAAGAAGCGTCCGGCGACTAGAAAAGATTCGTGCGCCGCTGGTCTCCGGTTTTCGCGGTGTCCGCCGCTCTACTCGTTGCGTCCGCTTGTGGTGGGTCTCAACAGACCATGTCCATAATTCGTGACGTGGACGCGATCCAGGTCATGACCCCCGAAGAGGTCGCGGCGATGCGCTCCACCATTCCTCAGTACGACACGAATACGTCGTCGTCACCGAAAAGTGATGCTCAGGAGACGGCCTCCTCCGAAGCCCCCACGGACGACACCATCCCCCTGAACCAGGACAACCGTCCCGCCGAGTTGAAGCTCTTCGATGCCTACGCGAAGTTCAAGAGCTGCATCGAGGATGCTGGTGAGACGATTCGGGGCGACCTCCGCGACCGCAACAATCCGGCGTACAAGGATCCCAAGTACGCGGAGCTGATTCAGACGTGTGCGGCCCGCAGCAAGATTCTCGAGGCGGTTCAAGAGACGCAGACCGCGCGTGGCAATCTGACCCCCGAAGAAGTGGAGACGAGGAACGAGGCTTTCAAGCTTCTTTCGGAGTGTTTGAAGAAGAAGGGCTGGTCGATCGAAACCGCCGTCGACGAAAAGGGCCTCATCAACCCCACCACGTTCCAGAGTTCCGACGGGACGCTCGACGAACGTGATCTGAATCAGTGCCTGACCGAAACCGGCATCAACGACGCCGTCGAGAACGGATGAAGATGAAGCTGAAGGTGCCCAATTTCGGTCGAACTCAGGTCGCTGGTCTCGCGGTGGTCGGGGTCGCTCTCGTTGCCGTTCTGGTGACCAGGGGCGGAGAGGAATCGAACGGCGACAAAGCCCTTCTCATCACCCCACGGGCGGTCGAACGTCGCACGTTGTCCGACGTGCTGACCGTCAGTGGCGAAGTCCGTCGCGAAGAGGTGCAGTCGGTGCGCTCGTCGATCACCGGTCAGGTGAACCGCGTGGACGTGGAGGACGGAGCGACGATCGAGGTCGGGACCGACCTGTTCTCCATCGACGGCCGCACAGCCGTCGCGGCACCAGGTGAGTTCCCGTTTTTCCGGCCACTGCAGGTCGGCAGTGCAGGTGCCGATGTCCAGCAACTCGAGCAGATCCTTTCCGACGAGGGATACGACGTCGGCGAGATCGACACCTTGTTCACCGAATCGACACGGTCCGGTCTGGCCGCTTGGCAAACCGCTCACGGTTACGGAAGTAGCGGTTCCGAGAGTGACGAGACCGTCACCTTGAACCTCATGGCCAACTCGGCTGGTTACTCGGTAGGAAAGGCGAATTCAGCCGGATTCATCATCGTGCCGGCGAAGAAATCCTCTCCCGGTTCGTCACCGCAGATCGTGATCTCCGACCTTCCCGACGTGGACATCACCTCGACCCAGGATGACACCTCCGAAGGTGACACGGTCAGAGTGAAAGTCACCGTGTCCGAACGCCTCGACTCCGATCTGGTGGTGAACCTGGTTGTCGGCGGAACGGCCACCGAGGGAGCGGACTTCTCCAAAATTCCGGGCTCGGTCACCATCGAAGCTGGTGATCTGTTCACGACGTTCGAATTCATGATCGAAGAGGACGATGTCATCGAGGACGAGGAAGACATCACGCTCTCGGTCAATCCTGGTCTGTCGTTCACGTTCACCCCGGGCACCCAGGGCAGCGTCACTTTCACGATCGACGATGAATCTTCTGATTTCGAGCAGTCCTTGACGATTCGAAGCAGCAATACGTCGGTCCGGGAAGGATCGGCCGCCACTTTCTTGGTTCGGAGCGCGTACGCGGTGAATCGAGACACCAAGTTCGATGTCGAGTTCTCGGGGAGTGCAACCGCCGGTGAGGACTTCGTGGTCGCGTCACCCGATGACCTCGTTCTTCGCTCCGGTAGCTACAGCACGCAATTCCAGGTGATCACCCGTCAAGACGACGTCTCCGAACTCGACGAAGAACTCGTCGTCACCCTCGTAGCGCGCGAAACCAACGATCCGAGGACCACGTACGAGGTTGGAACTCCCGCCTCGGCGGTGGTGAAGATCGTCAGCTCCGACCTGCCGGAGTTGACCGTCGTGGGAGGCGGCCGGATCGCCGAAGGTACATCTGGCTCGTTCCGAATCGTGGCCGACATGCCGGTTGCCGAAGACACTTCGGTCAACTATCAGCTGGGTGGCACGGCCACTCCCGGTCAGGACTACTCAGTCGTCACCGGAACCGTTCTGATGAAGGCCGGGACATCGAGTGTTTCGGTGCCCATTCAGGCCCTCGCCGACGATGTCGTCTTCCAGCCGTCCGACATGGTGGTCGCCGATTGGCCGGCCAAGATCGGCCAGGTGGCCGTGGAGTCCGGCGACTACGTCGCTCCGGGCCAGGAGATCGTCAATCTCACCGAGCCGCAACTGACCGTGACCTTGAAAGTGGGTGCCGCCGAGCGAGCCGAATTGGAGGTTGGCCAGCGAGCTGCCGTCGATCTGACCGTGGGCGATCAGATCCTGGAGGGAGTGATCTCTTCCCTTGATGATTCCGCCACCGTCGGTCCGAATGGTGAGCAGATCTACGAAGGAGTCGTGACCGTCGATTCGACCTTCGAGGCAGTCGACGGGGCGACGGTCACCGTCGATGTCACTCTCGACGAGGTTGTCGATGCACTCGCCGTGCCGGTTGCCGCAGTTCTGCGATCCGCTGACGGAGACGTCGTGCGAATCGTCAACGATGAAGGCACGATCACGAGAGTTCCGGTCACCATCGGTCTCATCGATCGTGAGTGGGCACAGATCCTGACCGGACTGAAGGGGGATGAGCTCGTCGTCGTCGACGTGGAGTCCGAGGGAGTCGCCGCCGGCGCATGACGCTCGACGATCGCAGTTTCGACGTGTCCCGGCCCTTCATGGAGTTGACCGGGGTGTCCCGTGTCTACGGTTCCGGTGCCGCCGAAGTGTGGGCCCTACGCGGGGTCGATCTGCGGATCATGCCGGGGGACTTCGTTTCGATCGTCGGGCCGTCCGGATCCGGAAAGTCGACCATGCTCGGTTTGCTCGGTTGCCTCGACGTCCCGACGGAAGGCACCATCGAAGTCGACGGTGAAGAGGTCACCCGCCTCGCCGATGCGGCGCGAACCCGTGTGAGGGGTCGCAGCATCGGTTTCGTCTTTCAGCAGTTCCACTTGATTCCCCACCTCGACGCCGTTTCGAACGTGGAGACCGCCCTTTTGTATCGATCGATGAAGCCACTCGAGCGACGGGAGAAAGCGTTGGCTTCCCTCGAGAAGGTCGGCTTGGCCCATCGGCACGACCATCGACCGGTTCAGCTCTCCGGTGGCGAGCAGCAGCGAGTCGCGTTGGCACGGGCGCTCGTCACCGACCCGAAGATTCTTCTGGCCGATGAACCGACGGGAGCCCTCGACACCAAGAATGCCGCCAATGTCATGGAGATCCTGAGCGGGTTGCAGTCGATCGAGCGTGCCGTGGTGATCGTGACGCACGACGTCGGGATCGCCAACTCGGCAGCCCGCAAAGTGTCCATGCTCGACGGTCGCATCGTGAGTGACGAGGTCCTCCGGTGAACAGCACCTTCCGGGATCTCCTTCGGGTCGCGACCACCGGTCTCTTGGCGCGCAAGATTCGTACGCTCCTCCTCCTTCTCGGTCCGATGATCGGAGTGGCGGCGATCATCGCGGCCGTCGGTCTGACCGACTCGGCCAAAGGAGACCTGAAGGCCAAGGTCGACAAACTCGGCACGAACCTGATCGAGGCCTCGGCGGCGAGCAGTTTCGGAGGACAGGATCCAACCCTCCCGATCGATGCCGCCGAACGTGCTCTCAGCGTCGTAGTGATCGAAAAGGTCAGCACGATTCGCGAACTGCAGAACGTGATCGTGACTCCTTACGAAGAAGCCCGCGAGAACTTCGAAACGGTCCCGGTTCCGGTCCTGGCCGCCGACTCCTTGCTTCCCGAGGTCTTGGAGGTTCCGCTTCTCTCCGGTCGTTGGATCAACGGTTTCGACGAAGCGGGTCGCGCCCGGACCGCCGTGATCGGTGCCGGACTCGCCGACGAGTTCGACTACCTGCCCGGTGAACTACGAACCATCGAATTGAACGGTCTCCGCTACGCGGTCGTGGGTGTTCTCGACCGAGTCGAACTCGAACCCGGTTTCGACAATGCGGTGTTCATTCCGTTCACCGCGGCGGCTGACGATTTCCTCGACCTCGGGGTCAACGACGACATCGAACCGAACAAGCTGTATGCCCGTTCCGTGGAAGGTTCGGAGAACGACGCCGCCGAAGCACTCAAAGTGGCCGTGAATCTGGGCGGGCCTCAGGATGTCTCGACCGAGATCAAGAGCGAAGCGCTCGAACTCGCCGCTCAGAGTGACCGACAGCTCCAGTTGATCGTCGTTTCGATGGGTCTGCTGGCGATCATCGTCGGCGGACTCGGCATCGCGAACGTGATGTCGATTTCGGTGATCCAGCGTTCGGCCGAGATCGGCATTCGCCGCGCTCTCGGCCACACCCGGCGCATCATCGCCCTCCAATTCCTGTTGGAGGCCGTCTTCGTGGGGATCGTGGGTGGACTGCTCGGCGTGCTGCTCGGAATGTTCGCGATTTTCGTGGGCGTCAGTATCGCCGGCTGGGTGTTCGTGATGGCCTCGTGGTTGGCCCCCGGCGGCATCCTGTTGGCCATCGTGATCTCGGTACTCGCCGGCCTGTATCCGGCCGTTCGCGCCGCTCGGCTCGAACCCCTCGAGACACTCCGTCTCGGCTGAGCGTCGAAAGCCTCGAACTCTTCAGTCGTAGGCCGAGAACAGTTCGTTGATCGCCTTCACCTGACCGCCCGAGGTCGACGACATGACGGCGATCGGCTCGACGCCGATGTCACGCCAACGTTCGAAACCCTGGAGCACCTCGTCGCGCGAGCCGAACAGAGTGCAATCGGCCAGCCATTCGTCCGACATGAGTTCGGCCAAGGAATCGTTGCGGCCTTCGTCGATCGCCCTCTCGATCGCCTCCATCTCCTCCACGTACCCGGCGGCCTTCCAGTAGTTCCGGTAATTGGGGAGACGTACGTACACCTGCATCGTCTTGCGGTTCACGGCCGCCGCGGCCTGAGGGTCGTCGTCGATCACCGTCGGAATCATGTTGGCCAGGTAGAACCCATTCGCAAGTTGCGCCGCACCGACCCGCTCGACTTGCGAGGTCGTGTTCCGGAAACTCGCGTTGGCCCACAGGGCACCCTGGCCGATCTCTTGGGCGAGATCGAACATCCGGTTCCGGAGAGCGGCCACGTAGATGGGTGGCAGTCGACCGCTGTACTTCTCGACGGCTCGCAACGAGGCGACGAAGTCCCGCATGTCGGAAAGAGGTGGGCCCATGGCCACTCCGAGTCGACGAACCATCGGCTCGTGACTCACGCCCAAACCGAGCCCGAAGCGACCGTCCGATATCTCGTCGATGTGCGCGGCCAGATTGGCGATCTCGTTCGCGCTGGTTCCGTAGATGCCCTGAATGGCCGTGTAGAACCGGATCCTCCGGGTCTCGTGGGCGAGGCTCACGCAGAGTCCGAGGGCTCCGCCCAAGGTCGGACACGCGAGTCCGGCGAAACCGCGACGTTCGGCCTCGACGGCCAAGTCGAGGATCGACCGACGTTTGCCGGGCGAAGCCACGACCGAGAGCACGGGACGTGTCGAAACAGCGTTCATGGTTCGACCGTAGTGCAGGCCTTCTCGGGTCGAGTGAGACGAGTCGGTAGTTTGAGAAGCCTGATGACTCAGATCTCCGAGCCTCTGGGTCGACACGACGAATCCCTGCGTGTCGCGCTGATCTGCCCGTACAGCCTCACCATTCCCGGGGGAGTGCAGGGTCAGGTGCTCGGCCTCGCCCGCGCTCTCCGTCGGCTCGGTCACGAAGTCCGTGTTCTCGGCCCTTGTGACGGCGCTCCGCCCGAGACCTACGTGACGCCGCTCGGTGACTCGCTTCCCACGGCCGTCAACGGCTCGATCGCGCCACTGGCCCCGGATCCGTCGGCCGCACTTCGAACCATTCGGGCGCTGCGTGACGAAGAGTTCGACGTACTGCATGTCCACGAGCCTCTTTCGCCCGGACCGAGCATGACCACCCTTCTGATGCGCACCGCACCGATCGTCGCAACTTTCCATGCGGCCGGTGACAGCGCGAGTTATCGGTACCTGAACTCGATCGTTCGAAATCTCGCCAATTCGATCGACCTGCGATTCGCAGTGTCGAAGGACGCACTCCAGCTCGCCGAGCGGTATCTGGGTGGGGAGTACGAAGTTTTACCCAACGGTGTCGAACTCGACCGCTACCTCGATGTGGATCCCGGTCAGCCGCGGCAGCGGGCGATCTTCTTCTGTGGACGTCACGAGCCGCGCAAAGGACTCGAGATACTTCTGAAGGCCCATCACGATCTCGCCGAGGATGTCGAGCTCTGGATCGCGTCCGATGGCCCGGAGACGGCTCGCCTCATGCGCGAATGGTCGACCGACTCGCGCATTCACTGGCGCGGACGGATCTCCGATACCGAGAAGCTCGATCTCTTGCGACGGGCCGCTGTTTTCTGTGCTCCTTCGCTGGGCGGCGAGAGTTTCGGAGTCGTTCTGCTGGAAGCAATGGCCTCGGGAACCACGGTGGTCGCCAGCGCGATCGACGGCTATCAGAACGTTGCAACTGATGGAGTCGATGCTCTTCTCTGTACTCCAGGCGACGTCGAATCCTTGCGCCTCGCCCTCGACGACGCGCTGCACGACGACGGCCTTCGGGCTCGACTCACCGAATCCGGACGACGTCGCGCCGACGAATTCTCCATGGTCTCATTGGCCGACAACTACGTTGCCGCCTATCGGCGGGCGATCGGTGGTGAGTCGACGGCTCCGGTGAAACGATCTTTTTCGTCACGTCTGTGGCGTTTGATCCGAGCCAGTGTTGCGCTTCTGCGCCGGCGGCTCGGCCGTAGGATGAACCCATGATTCTTCTCTTGGTCCTGGCGATCGTCGCGGTTCTCTTGATCGCCGTCGTCGTCCTCTATAACTCGCTCGTGCGCAGCCGGAACACCGTGGACAACGCGTGGTCGCAGATCGAGGTGCAGCTCAAGCGTCGACTCGATCTGATTCCCAATCTCGTGGAAACCGTGAAGGGCTATGCCGCCCACGAACAGAAGACCCTCGATGCCGTCATCCAGGCCCGCAACACGGCTCTGGCGGCGCCGGCGGCGCCTGGTCCGCAAGCCACGGCCGACAACGCCCTCGTGGGCACATTGCGGCAGGTCTTCGCCTTGTCGGAGGCCTATCCCGATCTGAAGGCCAACCAGAACTTCCTCGCTCTGCAAGAAGAGTTGACCGCGACCGAGAGTCGGGTGGCCTACGCGCGCCAGTTCTACAACGACTCCGTGCTCGGCTTTCACAACCGTCTCGACACGTTCCCCACGGTTCTGATCGCAAAGCTCGGGAACTTCACCCGCCGCGAGTTCTTCGAAGCCGAGCCTCAGGCCCAGACTCCGCCTTCGGTGTCGTTCTGATCGTCATGTTCGAGGAGATTCGATCGAACAAACGTCGCAGCGCGGCCCTCATCTTCTTTTTCGTCCTGGTGACCGTCGCCATCGGCGTCGTCGTCGGCTATCTGATCGGCGGGGGGCCGGTGCCGACGATCATCGCCTTGGCCATCGCGCTCGTCACGGCACTCACCTCGTACTGGCGGTCCGATCGGATCGCCCTACGTGTCAGCCGGGCCGTGCCCGCCGATCCGGCCACCTACCAGCGTCTGCACAATCTGGTCGAAGGTTTGTGCATCGCATCCGGACTTCCCAAGCCCGCTGTGTACGTGATCGAGGATCCGGCTCCCAATGCGTTCGCGACCGGTCGCAACCCGCAACACGCGGCGATCGCCGTCACGACCGGCCTCTTGGAGAAGATGAATCGGGTGGAGCTCGAAGGTGTCGTCGCCCACGAACTGTCGCACATCCGCAACTACGACATTCTCGTTTCGACGATCGCCGTCGTCCTCGTGGGAACGGTGGCCATCGTGACCGATCTGTCGTTGCGCATGATGTGGTGGAACGGAGGTCGCCGTTCACGCGAGGGCGATCGGGCCAATGGTTCGAACCCTCTCGCCATCATCGGTTTCGTTCTTCTGATCGTGGCCCCGATCGTGGCCAAGGCCATGCAGGCATCCGTGAGTCGTCGTCGCGAGACCCTGGCTGACGTGTCGGCCTGCCAGATGACCAGATACCCACCCGGCCTCATCTCGGCACTCGAGAAGTTGAAGGCCGACACCACCACCACGCATTCGGCCAGCATGGCCACGGCGCACATGTGGATCGAACAGCCATTGTCCGGCGTCAGGGACGACGGTCGTCTGGGCTGGTTCCACCGAATGTTCGACACCCATCCTCCGCTCGACGAGCGGATCGCACTGTTGAAGGAGTTGTGATGCGTCGTTTCACCATTGCCTGTGCTTCGACCGTCGTTCTGTTCGGAACCGTCGCCTGTTCGTCGTCGAGTGCCGCTCCCGAGACCTCGGATACCCCGACATCTCTCGCGCCGACGACCGTGATGCCGACCGAGGCCCCGAGCACCACGGCCCCGGAGTTGCCCAAGTTCCCACTCACCGGAACCGACATCATCGATCCGGCGGTCGCCGACCGACCGGCGATCATCGTCAAGATCGACAATGCACCGGGTGCCCGACCGCAGACCGGCATCACCAAGGCCGACATCGTCTACGAGGAGAACGTCGAATCCTGGACACGCTTCGCCGCGGTGTTCCACTCACAGGGTTCCGATCCGATCGGACCGATCCGCTCGGGTCGCACCCAGGACATCAACCTCGGAACGAGTCTCGATCACCCGCTGCTCGTCTGGAGCGGTGGTAACGCCACGGTCACGAGCCTGATCAACAAGTCCGAACTGGTGAACATGAGCGTGTCGGCCGCCGGTCCCAACGGCGGCTACTACCGATCGACCGACAAGAAGGCTCCGCACAACCTGTTCACCAAACTCTCCAACATCTGGGCGCTCGACGAGGGTCGTGGTGGGCGGCCGCCCGCTCAGTTCGATTACCGAACGACCGGCGAGGCCCTCACCGGTTCGGCGGCCACCGGTGTGAAGTTGAAGATGGATGGCTCCATGAAGGCTTCCTGGTCGTGGGATCCGACTTCGGGTACGTACTTGCGGAATCACGAGGACAAGCCCCACGTCGAAGCCGACGGCACCCGCGTGTCCACCAACAACGTCGTCGTCATCGTGTGCGACTACAAGACCAGCGTCGCCGACAGCCGAAGCCCGGAAGCGCAGACGACCGGAACCGGCGTCGTCTGGGTTTTCGCCGATGGCCGGTACGTCGAAGGAACGTGGACTCGTGCCGACAATCGGTCGGGCTGGACCCTCACCGCCGCCGATGGCTCGCTGATCGAACTGACTCCAGGTCGCACCTGGGTCGAGCTCATCCGCGAGGGCCAGGCGGTCGTGGTCCCCGAGGGATCCGACCTCGCTTCGGTCCCGTGGCCCGGTTCACAGAAGTGAGTCGGAAGAGCCCGCACACCAGCCGTTAGCCTTCGCCACATGTCGACCTCCTCCACGACCGGTTCTTTCCCCGTCAAGCGCGGCCTGGCCGAGATGATGAAGGGTGGCGTGATCATGGACGTGGTCACGCCCGAGCAAGC
>SXGQ01389346.1_pt1 | contig 38326 bp, 30 predicted proteins | sample 3178371 | NCBI WGS metagenome assembly SXGQ01 (sample SAMN11356859, study PRJNA531348) | freshwater metagenome | isolation source: freshwater sample F1-20 | place: China: Fuxian Lake, Yuxi | collected 2017-12-25
ATAAAATATGAAAAAAATAACATTATTTTTAATAATTTATTTTAGTTTGACTAAATTAAAGGCTGATGAGTCATATCGATATTTTATAAATTTAAATAAAATAATAAACGATAAGGTTTCTGTTTTATTAATAACTCCAAATATTAATCAAGAAGTGGTTGATTTTTGTTTTCCATCGATGGTTCCTGGCACCTATGAAGTTTATGATTTTGGACGTTTTATATCTAATTTAAAAGTATTGGGTAAAAATAAAACAAAAATAAAAATTGAAAAAATAGATAAAAATACTTATCGGCTTTCACCAGCTTCACAAATAGAAAAAATAACCTATGATGTTGATGATACATGGGATGAGTGTAATTTAAAAGACACTAAAGAAAAAATTATTTTTGAACCAGGGGGAACAAATTTTGAAAAAGGAAAAAACTTTTCGATTAATACACATAGTATGTTTGGATACTTTAAAGGATATAGTAATCGTGATTTTATTTTAGAATTTGAAAAACCAAAAGACTTCTTTCCATCCACAGGATTAAATAATATAAATATCGGAATTAACAAAGATGTAATTAGTGTTTTTAATTATCATGACTTAGTTGATTCGCCAATTATGTATTTTATTCCAGATACTACAACCATAAAAATTGCAAAAACAAATGTTTTAGTTTCATGCTATTCTCCAAATAAAAAAATTACTTCTAAATTCATCAGCGAAACACTAAAAGAATTGTTAATTGCACAAAAAGACTATTTAGGTGGAGAACTTCCTGTAGAAAAATATGCTTTTTTATTTTATTTTATGTCAGGTTCAAGTCTATCTGGTTCAAGCGGTGCTTTAGAACATTCATACTCATCTTTTTATGTATTGCCAGAATTTGATAGCTTGAGTATGCAACAACAACTTAGAGATGTGGCAGCACATGAATTTTTTCATATTGTAACGCCTCTTAATATTCATGCAAAAGAAATAGGTGATTTTGATTTTAATAATCCTCAAATGAGTGAGCATTTATGGCTCTATGAGGGAATGACTGAATATGCAGCACATCATGCTCAAGCAAAAAGTAAAATAATAGATATTGATCAATTATTAAATACTATGATGCAAAAATACCAAACAAGTATAAAAGACTATAATGATACCATGAGTTTTACTTATATGAGTAAACACGTCCTAAATGAAAAAATACACAAACAATATAATAACGTATATGAAAAAGGAGCTGTAATAGGTATGTGTTTAGATATTCTTTTAAGAGACTTAAGTGAAGGTAATTATGGTACACAAAATTTAATGAAAGATTTATCATTAAAATATGGTAAAAACAAATCATTTAATGATTCTGAATTATTTAAAGACATCGAAACTTTGACTTTTCCTGAAATTGGAAACTTTTTAAAAAGACATGTTGGTGGGACAGTTCCTCTTCCTATGTCTGAAATACTTAATAAGATTGGATTAGAATTTTCGAAAGAAAATTATAATTATGAATTTTCAATAGGTAATCCTGATTTAAATTATAATGAAAAAACTAAAAGACTTTATGTTGAAAGTATTTATAATATTGATGAATTTGGAATAGAATTAAATTATGTGATTGGAGATGAATTACTAAAAATAAATGGAAAAAGTCTTGAACTAGACAAAATCAAAGAGACACTAACGGATTATTATGCATCAATAAAAGAGGGAGATAAAGTAATTATTCAAATTTTAAGGCCAGAAAAAAACAATAAAAATTATAAAACAATCGAATTAACTGCTATAGCAAAAAAAGTAAAAGTAATAAACGAAAATAAAATTAATTTAATTAAAAATTTAACTTCCAAACAAACTAAAACATTAACAGCCTGGATTGGATTAGAAATTGGAAATTAACATATGTAATAATTAAAATTTAAACTACTCATAAATGGCTTCCTTTATAATAAAACCTTATAGTTTAATTTATATTTTATTGTTTGTATCGCTTTGTATTAATGCACAAGATAATATTAAACCCATTCAATATTCGAGTACAAATAAAAAAGCACTTAAATACTTTGATGAAGGTAAACGCTATTACGACGCGCGAAAAGATAAACAAGCAGAGGAGTGTTTTTTAAAAGCAATTGAAACGGATAAAACATTTATAGAGCCACATATTATAATTTCGATATTATGTTTAGAACAAGATAGAATTAAAGAGAGAATTTATCATTTAGAAGAAGCAATAAAAAAGGGGCCACGAATTTATGTGGAAAATTATTTTAATCTTGCAGAAGCTGAATTTAGTAATGAAGAATACGAAAAATCAAAACAACATTATTCTGAATTTTTAAAATTTACTCGAATAGATCCAAAAGATAAAGAAGATGCTATATTTAAAAATAAATGCATTGATTTTGCCATAGAAGCTAAAAAAAATCCAAAAAAAATAAATTTCTATAATGCAGGCCCTTCGCTAAATACTGCTGATAACGAATATTTTCCAACAATTACGGCCGATGAAAATTATTTTATTTATACGCGAAAAATTGCATGTCAAAATTGTATAAGTAAATCTCAAGAAGATTTATTTATTTCAAAAAAAGATGTTGTATCAACTTGGGCTGTATCAAGACAAATTAATGAATTAAGTAGTGATGGTAATGAAGGTGCTCCATCAATATCTGCTGATGGAAATTATATGTTTATGACAATTTCACAAGAAATAGATGGGAAATATATGGGAGGTCAATCAAATGGATTAGGTAGCTGCGATATTTTTTATACACAAAAAGTGAATGGAAGATGGATGAAACCAATTAATTTGGGTACTAAAATTAATTCTAGTATGTGGGAAAGTCAGCCTAGTTTTAGCAGCGATGGAAAAACATTATATTTTGTGAGAGGAACACCAGCTAGAAATGGAACTATAAAAGGAATAGATATATACTACTCAGTAGTAGATGCAAACGGTAAATTTTCGCAAGCAGTTAAATTACCTTCAATTATTAATACCGAAAAAGATGAACAGTCAGTATTTATTCATCCAGACAATCAAACTCTCTATTTTTCGAGCGAGGGGCATATTGGAATGGGTGGTGCAGATATTTTTATGAGTAAACGAAAAGCAGATGGTAATTGGGGTGAGCCCGTTAATTTGGGGTATCCCATAAATACATCTAAAGATGAAAACAGTTTATTGGTTTCGCCAAGCGGACAAATGGGATACTTCGCATCAGACAGAACTGGTGGATTTGGTGGATTAGACTTATATCAGTTTGAAATGCCAGATAACATGAGGCCTGAAAAAATTACATATGTAAAAGGAAAGGTATATAATGCCAAAACAAAAGAGCCTCTAGAAGCAAGTTTTGAAGTTTTTGATCTGGCTTCTCAATTATCAATTGCAGAATTATATTCTCAAAAAAATGGAGAATTTTTAGTTACATTGACTGCAAATAAAAACTATTTAATTAATGTTAATAAAACAGGATTTTTATTTTATAGTGATAACTTTAGCTTAAAAGAAATACAAGCTAATTTTAATAAACCTTTTGAATTAAATATACCATTAGAACCAATTGATGTTGATGGAAAAGTAGAACTTAAAAATATATTTTTTGATGTGAATAAATGGGATATAAAACCAGAAAGTATAGTTGAAATAACTAAATTAATTCAACTTTTAACTAAAAACTTAAACATTAAAATTGAAATTAGTGGGCATACAGATACTGACGGTGATAAAAAAAGTAATATTAGTTTATCAACTAACCGTTCAAAATCAGTTTACGATTACTTAAACATTGTCGGTAAAATAGACTTAAGTCGATTAACTTATAAGGGTTATGGAGACTCGCAGCCAAAAGTTGCAAACGATACACCTCAAAATAAGGCACTAAACAGAAGAATTGAGTTTAAAGTGACTTCAAAATAAGATTATAAAAACATTTTTTGCCAGCGATTCAAAACAAAAAGTTTAAATAATAATTTATTATGAAAAGAATTATTGGGATCAGAGTTTTGAATTTTACTATAATTAACAAATTCAAAATCAGCAGACTTTATTTCCGACAATAATTGTGGTCGAATTGTTTGCATCCATTTTTGCATGGGAGTTTCAAAGCCTTTTTTATCGTGTCTATAATAAATTTCATTAGGCAATTTTGATTTTAAAGCCTCTCGTAATAAAAATTTTGATATACCATATTTAATTTTTTTATTTCCATTAAAAGAAAACATCAAATTAATTAAATCAATATCGTCTGAAAATGGTGTACGACTTTCAACACTGTGAAACATAGCGCAACGATCTTCGCATTTTAAAAAAGATTTTAAACGTGTTTGATAAATATCACTTAATAATTGTTGATTTATATCATTAAAATAAACAGATGGGTTTTTGATTAAAGATTTATTAGTAAAAGAATCGTTAAAAAAAATAGAGAAATTACTTTTATTAAAATAATATTTTTGCTTTAACTTTTCTTTAAAATAAAATTGAAATGGATTAATAATTGTTATTCGACTTCTCGAAATTTCATTTAATCCAGAGATAAAATGACCTTTTGAAAAAAAGTTATTCCATCTAGCTAAAAAATGATGGTGGTATCCAGCAAATAATTCATCGGCTCCTTGACCATCTAAAACTACTTTAATATTATTTTGTTTAGCTAGTTCCATCACTTTAAACTGAGCATATGTACTAGTATCCCATATAGGAACATCTTGCGAATATATTAATGTGTCTATCTCATCTAAAAAACCATTTAAGCAAGGTTCGGTTTTATAATGTTTTGCATTTATTTTTTTTGCCACACAATCTGCAAAATACTCTTCGTTAATTTTTTCATTTTTAAAAACCGATGTAAAACAAGAAATTGGTTGCTTTGAAAAATGAGCTATAGTTGTTGCTAAAGCGCTACTATCTATTCCTCCACTTAAACAAGTCCCAACTTCAACATCACTTCTCAATCGAATTTTTACAGCATTCTCAAAAACAAAACTTATTTTTTCAATTAATTCATTTTCATTTAAAAAATCGTTTTTTAAATTTACATATTGACTTAAATGATAATATGATTCAGTTTTAATCTTACAAGATGAAATATCAAAAAACAAATTCGTGCCTGGCCATAATTCTATTATTTCCTCAAAAAAATTTTCAGTATTTGATTCAAGTAAATCATTAAATAAATAATTTTGAAGTGCCTCGCTATTAATTTTAGCTTTAATTAGACCTGCTTTTATAAAAGCTTTTTGCTCACTAGCAAATGAAAAAAAATGAGAATTATTTATATAATAAAAGGGTTTAACTCCAAATCTATCGCGTGAAGCAAAACACATTTTTTTATCAGCATCATAAATACAAAATGCCCACATTCCATTAAATTTTTCAATACATTTATGACCCCATTGTTTATAAGCATTTAATACAACTTCTGTATCTGTTTCTGATATAAAAACATGTCCTAATTTTTTAAGATCGGCTTTTAATTCAATATAATTATAAATTTCTCCATTAAAAGTAATCCAAACTTCACCAACAGAAGACTTCATAGGCTGATGGCCAGCTTCAGTTAAATCAATAATAGATAATCGACGGTGAGCAAAAGCTAAAAAATTTTGATTGTGCGATTTTGAAATATGAGATTGAGGTATATAATTTAAATCCGTTCTTAAAAAATCTTTAATAGATTTGTTAAAAAATGGAATAGTTTCATTTTTGGAAGAAAGAATAAAACCTTCGCCATCGGGGCCACGATGTTTTATGGCATTAGACATTAAAATAATTGATTGAGATAGATCAATTGTATTTTCTTTTTTTAATATAATTCCGGCAATACCACACATATTAAATTTAATATCTAATCAGCCCACATAAATACACCTGGTTTATTAATGTATTTATCTAAATCATTATCTGATAGTAAAAAAATAAAATCAATCAAAGGTAAAACGCCAAAAACTCCACCAATACTTCCAATATAAACGACTGGAACGTGAGGATAGCAACCGAGATAAATTCTATGTAACGCAACTATACCAAAAGGGAAAGGGAATGCCAAAACAGCTGCAGTTATTCTTTTATTTCGTTTTTGTTTAAATCTAAATAATTGAAAAATAGGATTAGGCCTTTTAAAATTAATGTTTTTTAATTCTATACAATGAGAATAAGAATCATTAATTGCCGAATAATCTGAATCAATGTAAATACAAACATTTGAACTTGAGGATAAATTAAAAGATAATATAGCTAAAAGAATAGAAGTTAATATTTTAGACATTTTTATTTTTTTCAAAAAATAACCTATTTTCATTTTATCAAAAATATTAAAACCATTAACAATATGCAATATCGCTATTTTAAATTGAAATTTTATTCATTCAACATAGTTTGTTTTATGAGGAGTTTTTTATCTTTGTATTAAATTAAAATTACTTTGACTTTAATAAAAAGTATTTCAGGAATAAGAGGCACAATAGGAGGTAAACCCAATCAAGGTTTGACCCCAATTGATACCGTAAAGTTTGTTTCGGCATATGGCACCTGGGTTATTAATCAAAATCCTAACAAAAAGGTTTCAATTATCATTGGGAGAGATGCAAGAATTAGTGGAACAATGATATCTTATATTGTTACTGGAACTCTAATGGGTTTAGGAATAGATGTGATTGATCTTAAACTTAGCACAACGCCTACTGTTGAGATGGCTGTTTGTGATTTAAGTGCTCAGGGAGGAATTATTTTAACGGCAAGTCATAATCCTAGACAATGGAATGCTTTAAAACTTTTAAATGCCTCCGGAGAGTTTATAAGCGAATCCATAGGATTAGAAATATTAAGTATTGCCGAAAGCGAAAATTTTAATTATGCTGAAATTAAGAATTTGGGGAAATACACTGTTAATTCAGATTATTTATCAACTCATTTACAAAAAATAATTAATTTACCTTATGTTGATTGTGAAGCAATTAAAAAAGCTAATTTATCTGTAGTTATTGATGCTATTAATTCAAGTGGTGCTATTGTGGTGCCAAAACTTTTAACTTTATTAGGCGTAGAAAAATTTGAACTTATTCACGGCGAAACTCATGGAGATTTTGCTCATAATCCTGAACCACTTCCTGAACATTTAAATGATTTGAGTAAAGCTGTTTTAATACAAAAGGCTCAACTAGGAATTAGTGTAGATCCGGATGTTGACCGACTTGCTTTTGTATGCGAAGACGGAGAAATGTTTGGAGAAGAATATACTCTTGTAGCAGTGGCAGACTTTGTTTTAAAACATCATAAAAAGGCAAACACTGTTAGTAATCTTTCTAGCACTCGAGCACTAAGAGATATTACTGAAATGAATGGTGGTATTTATTCAGCATCGGCTGTAGGAGAAGTAAATGTTGTAAACATGATGAAAAGTACAAAAGCCATTATTGGCGGTGAAGGCAATGGTGGTATTATTTTACCAGAATTACATTATGGACGTGATGCACTAGTAGGAATAGCTATTTTTTTAACTCATTTAGCTAAATATGGAAAATCGGCTTCTATGTTAAGAAAATCTTATCCTAATTATTATATTTCGAAAAACAAAATAGAATTAACTCCCGAAATAGATGTAAATCATATATTAAAAGAAATAACTAAAAAATACGAAAAGCAACCAATTAATATTGCAGATGGAGTTAAAATAGAATTTGATAAAGAGTGGGTACATCTTCGAAAAAGTAATACAGAGCCAATAATACGAATTTATAGCGAGAGCCAATCGATTTCTACAGCAAATAGTTTATCTGAGAAAATAATATCAGATATTAAAGATATTTTAAAAAAATAATAGCTTTAAAACTTTATAAATACCTCTGTATTTTAATTTTTTATCAAACAACCATGGCTATAAAAATACAATTATTACTCACTAGCTTATTATTTATCTCATTTGGTATAAAATGTCAAACTGTTAGTCATATTTATAAAATTGATGATTTATTATACAGAATAAAATCTAAAGATACTCTATATGTATTAAATTTTTGGGCTACATGGTGTAAACCCTGTGTATCAGAATTACCAGTATTTGACAGTCTTTATAATCAAACTCAAAACCAAAAAGTAAAAATTTTATTAGTTAGTTTAGATTTTTCTGAAAACATATCTGATAAAGTAAATCCATTTTTAAAAAAAAATAAGATAAAACCTACTGTAATTTTATTAGACGAAATAAATGGCAATGATTTTATTAATAAAATATCTAAAATTTGGAGCGGCTCAATACCTGCAACCTTATTTAAAAAAGGAAAAAAAACGGTTTTGATTGAAAATAAATTGAGATTTAATGATTTACAAATACATATAGATAAAATTTTAAAAAAATAATAAAAATTCAATTTATACTCAAATTCTCAAATAGATTTAAAAAATCGAGCCTAATTGCTCAAATTTTCATGAATATTCGATTAAAAAACATTAAAAAATAAACAATTAATCATTATTATTGTATTCTTAATAAACTTTGTATATGAAATTATATTCTTTAACATTTTTAATCACTACACTCCTCATTGCAGTGTTTTTACTTTCTTTTACACTAAAAAAACCTGTTAATAAAAACATTTATGACTTTAAATTAAAAACTATTGACGGGCAAGAAATTAGTTTATTAAAATATAAAGGAAAAAAATTATTATTGGTAAATGTTGCAAGTGAATGTGGTTATACTAGACAGTATACAAACCTTCAAGAGTTACATGAAAAATATGGTAATAAAGTTATTGTAATAGGTTTACCTGCAAATAATTTCGGTGGCCAAGAACCAGGAACTAATTCAGAAATTAAATCATTTTGCACAAAAAACTATGGAGTTACCTTTCTAATGATGGATAAAATCAATGTCATTGGTAATGATATTCATCCTTTGTACGAATGGTTGTGTAATAAAACAAAAAACGGAGTTTGTTCTGAGGCTCCTACATGGAATTTTTGTAAATATTTAATAGACGAGAATGGGAAAATAATAAAATTTTTTAGCAGTAAAACCGATCCATTAAGTAAAGATATAATTTCTCTTTTGTAGTTTTAGTTAAATAATGATGCTGCTTGGCAAATAAATAATCCTGCCGTTTCAGTTCTAAGCCGATTATTTCCCAAAGATATAGACCCATAATTATTATGGTTAGCTAAATTTATTTCATCTTTTGAAAAATCTCCTTCTGGACCAATCAATACAACAGTGTTTTTTTGTTTAAAATCAATTTGACGTATGTTTATCTTTGAATCGTTGTGACAGTGTGCAATAAATTTTTGATCAGCAATTGTATTTATTAAAAAATTATTAAAATTAACTATATCTTTTACCTTGGGTATTAAGGCTTGTATACTTTGTTTAACTGCACTTTCAACAATTTTAATAATTCTATCGATTTTTATGGCTGTTCGTTCTGAGTTTTTAGATTGAATAAAACTGATTTCATCCACTCCAACTTCAACTAATTTTTCGATCATCCATTCTATTCTATCAATTTGTTTTGTTGGTGCGATAGCTAAATGAAGATAGTAATTATGTTTTATTTGTTGAAATGGACCCTCAGTAATAATAACCAAACATTGTTTTTCAGAAACAATATCCAAAACACCATTAAAAAAATTACCTTTACCATCAATTAAACGGATAAGATCTCCTTTTTTTTTTCTAAGAACTTTTGTGCAATGCCAACTTTCTTCGAAAGTCAGAATACCTTTATTATTTGCTACTGAGGCGATAAATAGATTCACTGTAATTTTTATTCGTAAAAACCTTCTGTTTTTAATTCAACCACATCACTGTTCATTACTTTTAGTTTGATTATATTTCCGGTTGTGCAGGTGCAAGCTAAACAATTTTGTTGAGGACCATTTGATAAAACTTCAACATCATAAACTTTTATATTTTTTTTTGCTTGGATATAATCTTCAACTTTTTGTTTTAAATCATCAAAATTTGAATAAACACCCCATTTATCAGAACAAGAAGTTTGATTATAATATAGCCATTTAGTTCCTGAAAATTTATCGCACTGAAAAAATGAGACAGATAAAATAACAAATATAATTGAGGGATACTTTATGCTTAAATTATTAGTTTTTTCTAAACGCATTATAAACTTAAATTGATTATTAAAATCACGTTTTAAAAAGTAAAAATAAAATAGAATTAATGTTTAGCATTTAAATATAGTTCGTTTACCTTATTCCAATTTATAACGTTAAAAAAAGCATTTATATAATCGGGTCGTCGATTTTGATAATTTAAATAATAAGCATGTTCCCAAACATCCATAGCTAAAATCGGAACACCTTTACAGTCTGAAATATCCATCAAGGGATTATCTTGATTTGGGGTACTACAAATGGCTAATTTACCATCATTTTTGATACAAAGCCAAGCCCAACCACTGCCAAAACGTGTTGCGCCTGCTTGAGAAAAATCAGTTTTAAATTTTTCAAATCCACCTAAATCAGTATCAATCGCATGAGAAATAGCGTTATTTGGAGTTCCACCAGAATTAGGAGCCATAACAGACCAAAATAAACTGTGATTAAAGTGACCACCACCATTATTTCTGACTGGCATAGGATATTTTGAAATAGATTTACAAATATCTTCGATAGACATGTTTTCAATTTCGGAACCAGCAGCAGCAGCATTCAAATTATTAATATAAGTTTGATGATGTTTACCATGATGAATTTCCATGGTTTTTGCATCAATATTTGGCTCTAATGCATTAAAAGCATAATTTAATTTTGGTAGTTCGAAAGGCATAGATATAAATTTTAAATAATTAACTTACACAAATTTAGTATTAAACTGAAAATTAAAAAAAATAATCAAATTAAAATTAATAAATTGTTATTATTTTTTGATCTCAAACTTTTTATAATACATGTCAAACGTAACTAATCCTGCTAAAAAAGACCAAAACGGTAAAGATAATTTATCAGAATCTAAAAAATTATTAAAAAAACCATGAACAAAATAAGTCATTAAGCCTAAAAACAAACCTATGCATAAAATACGATCTTCATTATCAACTAAACTATAAACCAATTTAAAACCTAAAAAACTGGTATAAATTAATAAAATAACTACCATTAAAATACCTAAAACTCCTTGTTCAGAGAGTGGTCCCAAGTATTCGCTATGCGAATTTCCATTTGTGCCAAAATTAGTACTAATTATTGTATGTTCTTTACTTAATTGATAAGGCGCATAATGAAACATATAAGTTCCAGGACCCCAACCAAAAATCGGTTTATCCTGCCACATTCGAATGGCACAACTCCATCTATTTAATCTCTCAAGATTGCTTGCATCGGTAGAAATATTTGAAACAGACTCTACATTATTAGAAAAACCGCCTTCTGCATCAGTATTATTTTGACCTAAAGACATTAACACATCATTTTTAAAAACTAAAAAAAAAGACCCTAAAATAAAAACCGAAAAAAATAGTGTTTTAAATTTAATACGTAATAAAAGTGAAATAAAAATAGCGAGTGCAATGATTAAGCTTAACCATCCAGCTCTAGCAAAAGATAAAATAATACCTAAAACAAATAATAAAAAAAGCCCAAAAGCCATTATTTTAACTTTTTTTGATACGGTTTTAATAAAAAAAATTGACAATAATACTGGGATAAACATAGCTAAGGCGGCACCGTAAGCAGTATGGTCGTTATAAAAAGGAGAAACTACCCAATCGGCTGCTTTATCATTAAAATTATATTTAGCGTGTTGTAAAATCGTATAAATAACAACAATTGCTAAAGCCCATGCATAAGCAAAAACAAAAGTGAAAATATTTTTTTTATTTTGAAATAAATGAGGAATAATAATGTAACAACTAAAAATAAACCATAAACGAGAAATAAAATACTTTAGAGAAATAACAATATCAATACTGGTTAAAGAAGTAAGAAACATCCAAAATAATTGTAAAATAATTATAATCGTAATAGGATGAGAAATAAATTTTTTATCAATTTGATTTTTACTTAATTGGTTTAGTATATAAATTAGCATTATGCCTGCCATAATTGGTTCGGTAGGTATACTTAAGTCTGGTCCTTGAGAAAGGCCCAATTCTTTTAAAGAAATTGCCAAAGGAGTACAAAAAGATAAAAAAAAGACTAATTGTTGTAAATGAAAAAAAGCAGTATACGTAATAAAAAAGATGACTGGTAATAAATTATAAGGGTAAAAATAATATTTTTCGTAAAGTAAAACATAGGCATCGCCTAAAATATAAGCTAATATAATAAAAGGAGCTAGGTATTGTTTTAATTGTTTTATCAAGCCTCTATTTAAACTTAAAAAATTAGATTGAGTGAAATTATTCTATTTTAATTTTTGTGATTGACTCTTTTAAAAGTAAAACAAATAAACCTAAAAGATTACATGCAATAACAGATATAGCAATAATTATAATCCGTTTGGGTTTAGCTTTATACTCATCTGGTGTAGCTTTTTCTATAACAAATTTAGCAGGTATTATTTTATTGTAATTAACTATAGCTTCATCATATTTCATTTTAATATCAGGATATTTAGCACCATATTTTTCTAAATTATCATGAATATTTTCATAAGCACCACCATATTTTTTTAAAATGTCTAGGGTAATATTTAATCGTTTCATTGCTTCTAAATCATTTTTTTCTATCGCTTTAGCATAACTTCTAGAATAGGCTTTGACTTGTTCTTTGTAGTGAAGAACTCCTATATTTCTTAAAACCTGAAGACTATCCTCAAGAATTTTCATTCTAAGAAGTGTATTGTTATATTCTTCCTTAACAATTTTAAGAACTTCAGAGGCAATTGATTTCGTCATATCACGACGGACAGAATCAGCATAATCAGAAATTCCATTTGCTAATTGAGCTGAACCGTTTGCGGTATAATCGTATACCTCGACTTTAATACTATTAAATTCAGTTCGTTTAATCGATACTTGATCTTCCCATTTTAGTTTTAAATAATGATAAGAAAAATTAGTATCCTTAATATCCCAACGTTCCCATAAATTAAAGGCATCAGCCACTTTAAGCTTTAAAGCATCTGAAGTAAGTATTTGAATTAATTTTTCACAATCATCTTCATCTCCAATTTGCATATAATCTTCTTGATTACCTGCATTAGCTTCTATAATTAATTTAGAAACAGAAAACTGTCTAGCAGCAAATAAAATGGAGGTAGATTTATATTGTTTAGGCATTAAAAAAACGAGTATGCCAATTAATAAAGCAGAAATTAATGTGATTTTTATAAATATTTTTCTCCATTTATATATTTTAATAAAAAGTTCTTTAGAGGATATATTTTCTAACATAATTATTTAATTTTAATGAAACGTAATACTGATTTTAGATTTATTAAACCAGTTAAAAAAGCTAATAAAGAACTTAAAACCAGCATTATTAAAAAATTTATTGTCCACTGCATTGTGAAGTTAATTGTAATAAAGTTAATAAAAAATAGGCCTCCAATAAACAATATCAACGAAATAAGTAATTGTTTATTATAGTGAAATTTAAATATTTTATAAGAAATAAAAACTTGAATTAGACAAGTAATAAACTGAGTAATAACACTGGAAATAGCACTTCCTTTAGCATGATATATTGGAATTAAAATAAAATTTAGAATTAAATTAATAAATATACCACTTAAAGCCATTAAATTTAAATATTTTAAATTACCGTTGGCTGTTAAAAGTGTGCCAAAAATATAAGTAATAGATATCGCTGTAAAACAACACATCAATAGAGATAAGATTTCATACCCTTCTAATTCGCCTTTATAAATATATTCATAAAAATGAGCTGAATAAAAAATACTACTGATAGAAATAATTAAAGCAGGAGTAATTAAAATTGTAAAAGATAACTTCACGATTTTTTCAATATTTTCTTTATTTTTAATCATTCGGCTAAAAAGTGGTAATAATTGAATTGAGAAAAGATATGCAATCATATTGGCAGCATCTAACAAACGAAAAGCTTTAGCATAAATACCAGTTTCTTTTTTTCCTAAATCGCCAGGTAAAATCCTTTCAATCATAACACTATCTAATCTATTATAAAAAGTCATGAGTAAGACTAGTATTGCAAATGGAAAGCTTTTTTTTAATATCATTCGATTGAAAGCCCAATCCCAATTTAATTTAAAGGATTGTGTTTTATTAAGCACAATTAAAAAACCAATCATAGCCGTTAATGCATATCCGGTTGTTTGGGCATAAACAAAGTTCATAATATTAATATTTAACCCAAAAACATTAAATAATAATAATAAAACAATAATAATCATAATTACTCTGTCTAAAACAGAGACAATACTATCTATTTTAAAAAGGTGTAAGGCCAATAAATTAGAACGTAAGAATAAAATAAAACTTAAAAAGAAGTTATTTATACATAAAATAATGAGCAACTTCATATATCTAAATTCATAATTTAAAATAAAAAAGCCTACCAGCAATGAAATAGAGATATATACCAAAGCAAGTGCGAATTTTACACTGAGCATTTTACTAAAATGTTTACTCAGTAAGTGGGTATTTTGAGATATATTTTTATTATTAAAATTAGTCAAACCAAAATCTAATAAAATATTCATTAACAAAGAAAAATTGAATAGTGCAGCAAATTCACCATAACTTATATCCCCAACCTTTATTTGAACATTAGGCTCAATTCCTAATATCCAAAATGGCTTAATCAAGAGATTAAGAATCAATAAAATAGCTAAATCAAATATAAATTTCTTTTTCTGCATTTTAAGGTCACAAATATAGCTTTTTTAATGTGTTTAGCTATTCAAATTTCATAGATTTGTATTATGCAAATTGTTGTAAATTCTCGTTTATTATTAAAAGACAGATTAGATGGTATTGGATGGTTTAGCTATCAAACATTAAGAAGAATTACTCAAAATAATCCAAATGTACATTTTATATTTTTATTTGATAGGGAATTTGATCCAGATTTTATTTTTAACGATAATATTACTCCTTTAATTATCTCTCCCAAAGCTCGTCATCCAGTTTTATATTATACTTGGTTTCAATTTTCTGTAAAACAAATACTTAATAAGATTAAACCTGATTTATTTTTATCACCAGATGGCTTTTTATCCTTAGGTGCTAATTGTTTGCAATTACCTGTTATTCATGATATCAATTTTTTGCATCATCCCAAGGATTCTAAATGGTTAAGTGAAAAATATTATAACCACTTTTTTCCAAAATTTGCCAAACAAGCTTCAAGAATAGCAACTGTTTCGGAATTCAGTAAAAATGATCTTGTTAAAAATTACAATATAACTCCAAATAAAATAGATGTAGTTTATAATGGTATACATTCTTTTTTTAAACCATTAGATGATATAACAAAACAAAGTATTAGAGAAAAATACAGCAAAGGAAAAAAATATTTTGTATCTATTGGCTCTCTTCATCCTCGTAAAAATATTCCAAATTTAATTCGTGCTTTTGCCTTATTTAAAAAAGAGAGCGAGTCTGAAATTAAATTAATTTTAGCTGGACCAATTTTTTGGGGATTTTCTGAAATTAGTTCTGTTATTAAAGACAATCAATTAGAAAATGAAGTAATTTTAACTGATAGAATAAATGATGATGAATTAGCTGACATATTAGCTAGCGCCATTGCACTTTCGTTTGTTCCGTATTACGAGGGGTTTGGAATACCTCTAATTGAAGCTATGGAAGTTCAGGTTCCAATAATTACAAGTAATGTTACAAGTTTACCTGAAATAGCTGGTGATGCTGCAGTACTAGTAAATCCATTAGATATTCAAGAAATAAAAAATGCAATGATGTGCATTTATAAGAATGAATCATTATGCAAAGACTTAATTAAAAAAGGACTTATTCAAAAACAAAAATTTTCTTGGGATAAAAGTGCTAGTTTACTATGGAATAGTATATTACTTACAATAAATTCTGCCAAATAAAATTCATCAATTACCATTTAATACGAGACATTACTTTTTCAGTAGCTCCTGAATTTTGATCAAAGTAAAATTTTAAATTTTGTTTTATTTTATCTAAATATGTTTTATCATACAGTAATTTTTTAACAATTTTATTTACATCTGTTATACTATTAACATTATAAGCAGCGTTTAAATTAATTAAATCAAGAGCTTCGTTATATTTATTAAAATTATTTCCACAAAAAAGAATAGGTTTAAAATAAACTGCTGCTTCTAAACAATTATGAATTCCGGAGTTAAAGCCACCTCCAATATAAGCTAAATCGGCATAATAGTATAATTTAGAGAGTAAGCCGATGGTATCAACAATTAAAACATTATAGTTAATATTTAATTTTTTTTGATTATAAAATTGATATTTTAAATTATTTTTTTGTAATAATACTTGCAAATTTGATACTCTTGATTGATTTAGCTCATGAGGAACTAAAATTAATTTCATGTCCGGTTCATTAAGTGCTTTAAAACTATTAATTAATAATTCTTCGTCTTTTGGCCAAGTACTTCCGGCAACTATAATTTTATGTTTGCTACAAAACTCATCAAAAAACAAAATTGATTTAAAATTATTTTTTATTTCAATCACCCTATCAAAACGACTATCTCCAGAAACTGTGTAATTTAAAATATTTATTTTATTTAATAAATTACCAGAATTAACATCTTGGATAAATAATTGATCAAAGCTTAATAAAGATTTTCTAAAAATAGAACCGTACCATTTAAAAAAGGGATGATTAGTTTTAAAAACACCCGAAATTAAATAGGTTGAAATGTGTTGTTTTTTTAATTCAATTAAAATATTAATCCAAAATTCGTACTTAATAAAAAATACTTTATTTGGCTTAATAATTTTCAAAAAATCACGCGCATTTTTTTTAGTATCTAGTGGTAAATAACATACTACCTCTGCTCCATTCCAAAATTTAAAGGCCTCGTAACCACTTGGCGAAAAAAAACTTAAAATAATAACATGATCAGGTTTTTGCTTTTTAATAGCTTCAATAACTGGTTTACCTTGTTCAAATTCTCCATAAGAAGCACAATGTATCCATACTTTTGGTTTATCTGAATGAATTGATAATTGTAATTGAAGTTGTTTTCGCCATTTTTTTCTTCCTTTAACCCATTGTTTAGCCTTAATATTATTAAAAGAAGCTAATTTTATAAGAAAGCCATAAAAATAAATAACTAAATTATAAAAAAACATAATCATACATTAATTATAATAAAAATCACTTGGTTTTTTTTTATATAATGGCAAAATCCATCCAAATTTAAAACCATTAATCAAATCTAAATGTTGTTTTGTATCAGATAAACCAGTATTATAATTAATTTGTCTAATATTTCTTGTAATAGCTTCATACATAGTTAATCCAAAATAAAAATTAGAAAGTCGATTTTTGCTTAAATGTAAATATCCTATAAATTGAGAAAAAGAAACACCTAATGATAATCGGTCGTATCCAAATATTAAATCACCTTTTATAGCTGCAATTTTTTGCTCAGCATCATAGATATTAATTTTGTGTTGCAAATAACCGAAACCAATATTAATCACTAAGCCAGAATTTTGATTATTTTTAATTATCTTAAAAACTCGGCCAGTAATTAAATGAACTCCTAATCCTCTTTGGGTAACTCTAACATCAGCAGGATAACCTAAATTATTTGTTAGATTACCTTCATCATTTTTTAGCTGGTTCAAAACATCTTCTTTAACATTATTACTATACATGTAATTAGATTCAATTCCAAAAATCCAATCTTTTTTTGTTTTAATAAAATAGGTTATTCCGGCATCTAAATTTGGACCAAAACGATTCACCAAATTACCTCCAGGAATTTGACCACCTAAATGAATTCCAATAATGTGTATCTTATTAGATGAATCGATTTGAGAATTAACGGTAAAATAAAAAAACAATAATACTATAAGTAATTTCATTTTATGGATATAAATTTATAATTTTTATTAGAATTAAATTTTATAAAAAATAAACCCTCAGAAAATTAATTTATTATTTAATTTTAATAATTAATCTTCAAAAGAATCTAATCTTTTTTTATATGTTGTTATTTTGTCATTTTTAGTATCACTTTCTACCAATCCATCTTTTAATCTAATAATTCGATGCGCGTGAAGTGCAATATTTTCTTCATGGGTAACCAAAATAATGGTATTACCTTTTTTATGAATTTCTTCAAATAAACCCATTATCTCAACTGAAGTTTTACTATCTAAATTACCAGTTGGTTCATCAGCTAGAATAATAGCAGGATTGTTGACTAGAGCTCGAGCAATAGCAACCCTTTGTCTTTGCCCACCACTTAGTTCGTTTGGTTTATGATTAACTCTATTAGATAAGCCTACGCTTTCTAAAACATCATTTGCTCTTTTTTCTCTATTTATTTTAGAAAATCCAGCATAAACAAGTGGCAAAGCAACATTTTCAAGAGTTGAAGCTCTTGGCAATAAATTAAATGTTTGAAAAACAAAACCAATTTCTTTATTTCTTACTTGAGCTAAATCGTTATCACTCATAATTGCTACCGATAAATTATTTAAAATATATTCGCCTGAACTGGGGCTATCCAAACATCCCAGCATATTCATTAATGTTGATTTTCCGCTACCAGAAGGGCCCATTAAAGCGACATATTCATTTTTATAAATATTTAAAGTAATCTCTTTTAAAGCCTCGATAATTTCATCGCCAATTTTGTATGTTTTTTTAATGCTTTTCAAAGAAATCATTGCTTCCATAATTACAAAACTACTCTTTTAATAACAAATTATAAAACAGTCTATAAATTATTAAATTTACCCTATGAGTTTTCAAAAAAGAATAGTATTTTATTTAGTTCATCAACTTTTTTTTACTAATCAAAAAGCAAGAGATTTAATCAAGAATAATAAAGTAATGATTGATAACAAAATTATAAATGAAAACATAATTTTATCACAAAACTCTGAAATTAAAGTAAATAATATAATTACTAGAAATAAAATAAAACATATTTGTATTTTATTTTATAAACCAAAAGGTTTTGAAAGTACATTAAATTCATCTATTTCAAATAACCTTTCGGTATTTTTTAAAAATTTCAATAATCTTGCTATTGCTGGAAGATTAGATAAACAATCTGAAGGATTATTGATATTAAGTAATGATGGAAAATGGATTGAAAAATTATGTAATCCTAAGTTTGAAAAAGAAAAAGAATATGATGTTGTTTTGGATAAAAAACCTGATGAGGAGTTTATAAAATTATTCACCTCGGGTATCTTAATTAATAATTATATTACCAAAACTTGTCAATGTAAAATAATTGATAATTTTTCGATTCGGGTTATACTAAAAGAAGGTAAAAATAGACAAATAAGAAAAATGTGCAAAACATTAGGATATAACGTTATAATGTTAATTAGAACAAGAATCCATCATTTTAAATTAGGCACATTAAAAGAAGGTGAATATATTCGAATATGATCTCTATTTTTAATAATTAAACAAATTCGTTAAAAAATTAAATTAATTACGAATATTTTAGAATATCAAAAAAAGATAGAAATTCTTTATCTAAATTTACAATCACTTGAAGAATAATTTTATACTTTTTTTATTACTATTAAGCTCATTCATTTTTTCACAAGAAAAAAAAAGTTTATCTATAAAAAAAACAATTGAAAAAATTACAATAGACGGCTTATTAGATGAAACTGTTTGGAAAATTAGCGAAACTGCTAGTGATTTTTGGCAAAACTTTCCATATGATACTTCTTTGGCAATATCAAAGACTGAGGTTTTTATGACTTATAATGATAAGTCTATTTTTATTGCAGCTATTTGTTATGATTCGTTACCTGGAAATTTTGTAATACAATCCTTAAAAAGAGATTTTTCATACCCATTAAGTGATGCTTTTGTCGTTACTTTAGATCCATTTTCTGACCAACAAAACGGCTTCAGTTTTGGTGTAAACCCTTTTGGTGTTCAAAGAGAAGGATTAATTGCCAATGGAGGTAGTATGGGGGTTACCACTTCATGGGATAACAAATGGTTTGCCGAAGTAAAAAGAAATGGTTCAAACTGGACAGTAGAAATAGAAATTCCATTTAAATCAATAAGATTTAAACCTGAACTATCAAACTGGAAAATAAACTTTGCAAGAAATGATTTAAAAAGAAACGAAAATTCTTCGTGGAATAAAGTTCCACGTCAGTTTAATATTGCTAGTTTAGCATTTTCTGGAGAATTAATATGGGATAATAATCCAAAAAAAACTGGTAATAACATTGCCATTATTCCTTATTCAATTGCTAGATCCTCAAAAGATTTTGTGACTAAAACTGATACAAAATATGGAGCTAATATTGGTCTGGATGGAAAAATCGGATTATCTTCGTCAATGAATTTAGACTTAACATTAAACCCTGATTTTTCTCAAGTTGATGTAGACAGACAAATTACAAATCTCACTCGATTTAATCTTATGTTTCCTGAACAAAGACAATTCTTTATAGAAAATAGTGACTTGTTTGCCAGTTTTGGGTTTAGGCAAATGCGTCCGTTTTTTTCAAGGCGAATTGGAATAGGTTCAACTGATCCAATTCCAATAATTGCTGGTGCTCGTTTAAGTGGAAAGCCAAATAAAAATTGGCGCATTGGATTGATGGATATACAAACAGCAAAAACTAAGGATAAAAATATAGATGTTTTTGCACAAAATTATATGGTTGCTGCCATTCAACGAAATGTTTTTAAAAGATCAAACATTGCAATGATTTTTGTTAATCGCCAACAATTTGACACAAATAAATACTCCATTACAAATTTTAATAGAGTGCTCGGTTTAGATTATAATTTAGCAAGTGCTGATAATAAATGGAATGGAAAAATTTTCTTTCATCACTCATTTTCACATAAAAATAATAATGATGCTTATTCACATGCCAGTTGGCTTAGTTATAGCACTCAAAAAATTATGTTCATTTGGAATCACGAATACATGAATAAAAATTATAATGCCGAAACTGGTTTTACGCCACGACTTTTTCAAACAGATTTAAGTAAAAATATTACAACAAGAAATACATATTGGAGGATAGAACCAAGCTTTAACTATTTTATATACCCAAAAAAATCTATTATAAATAAAATGGGCCCAAAATTATTTTTGGATTATTACGCTAATAATAATTTTATAACAACTGATGTTTTAGCGCAAGTTGGATATGATATTAATTTAACCAATACTTCGGGTATTTTAATAAATTATAATACCTATTATACTAAATTAATTTATCCAACTGATGTTACTTTTTCCGGAATTAAAACAATACCAGCAAATTCATATAACTATAGAGATGTTATGTTGAGTTTTAAAAGTAATCAAAGAAAAATTTTAAATGTAACGTTTAGTGGAAGTTATGGAACCTATTTTACTGGAAATAAAATTTCATATAACACCGAGATTACTTTCAGAAAACAACCTTATACTATTTTTGGACTTAATTATACTCATAACGAAATAACATTACCAAATGTAAATAAAGTAATTTTAGATCTAATTGGGCCTCGAATAGAATTATCATTTTCGAGAAATATTTTTTTTACAACCTTTCTTCAATATAATAGCCAAATAAAAAACTTTAATATTAATACCCGTTTACAATATCGTTTTAACCCTATGAGTGATATATTTATTGTTTACTCTGATAATTATGTTTCAGAAAACTTTAATAATAAAAATAATGCATTAGTATTAAAATTTGTGTACTGGTTTAATTAATTTAAAAAATTGTTATTTTTGATAACTATGGCAAAAGCTAAAATCCAGATAACAAAATCGACAAAAAAAGAACTAAGCATTTACGAAAAATTTGAAAACTGGGCTATAAAAAAAGATTCTAAAATTTTTTATACATTACTTTTCACTTGTTTATTTTTTTCATTTATTTCTTTTAATTCAAGAATAAGCGAAGCGCATGACGACGCTTTATATATTGAAGGAGGGTGGAGATTAGTGAATGAATTCCCAAATTATTTTTACACTCAAAATGCACCTCTTTACCCTTTATTTATTGCCTTTCTAATAAAAATATTTGGATTTAAACTGATTATTTTTAAATTATTTTCGGTTTTATTTAATGTTTTAGGTTTTATACTATTTTATAAAGCATTAAGAGGAAGAATACCATCATTAGTATTCATACCGGTGGCTATTTTTCATGCAACTAACTATTTAATAATTTATTTTGCTAGCATGACATTTACTGAGGCTTTTTACTTCTTACTACAAAATCTTTTCTTTTTTTATGCTGTTAAAATTATTGATATTATAAATAAAAATGGCCTTCAAATTAAAAAACAAATTAAATTATGGCTTTTATTTGGCTTTAGTATTTTTATGATGAGTACTGCTAAAAGTAGTGCCATAGTTGCTATTCCTGCTATAATATTATTTTTTATTTTAGAAAAAAATTACAAGGCAATTGTAGTTTCATTATTGGCTTACCTTCTATTTAAATTACCCTACGAAATTTTAGTAAAAACTATTTGGAGTGCACAAAATCAATTTAGCGGACAAAGTAAAATATTATTACAAAAAGATCCTTATGATATAAGTTTAGGTAACGAAGATTTTTTTGGTTTTTTTCAACGTTTTATTGATAATTGTAATCTATCTTTTAGTAAACGTTTTTACCAAATTCTTGGTTGGAGAGATGAAACAAACACCGAAACATTTTTTGTTATAACATTAATTACAATTACTTTAATTTTAATTGGATTTTGGAAAATCATTAGAAATAAAAATAATGAAATCACTTTTTTATCATTATTCACTGCTTCTCAATTAACACTTTCTTTTATAATACTTCAAGTAAGATGGGACCAGCCAAGGATAACATTGGTATGTATGCCAATTATTTTAATATTAATGCTCTATGCGCTTTACGAATTAACTATAAAACCTGGAATTGGTCAAACCATCTACATCTTCATATTATTATTTTTTGTTGGTTCTGTTTTTACAAATACATTAAAAAAGGGAGTTAAAAATCTACCAATAGTTCAAAAAAATTTAAAAGGAGATACCTATTTTGGTTATACACCCGATTGGCAAAACTTTTTAAAATGTAGTGAATGGTGTGCAGATAGCTTAAAAAAAGATTCATTTGTAGCAAGCCGAAAAGCTCCAATGAGTTTTGTTTATGGAAAAGGGAAAAAATTTTTCCCAATATACAGTGTTGTTAAAAAAGATACCTCAACTAACCAATCAAACCCTGATAGTGCTTTAGTATATTTTAGACAAAATAAAGTTACCCATGTTATGCTCGGAAGTTTGAGGGCAAATCCTTTAGATCCTAGTTCTGGAATTATAAATACCGTTCATAATATCTTTGCTCCCATTGCAGAAAAATATCCTAATAAATTGAGATTAGTTCATACCGAAGGATTAATAGAAGAAGCTTATGTTTATGAAATTCTTTATTAATTTTTATTTATTCAATTAAAAAAATGTCCTTAAAAATAAAATTTGGTAATTTTCTTTATAAATATGCCTTTACTATTTATAAACCTCTCTATAAGTTTTTTAAAAATAAACAAGATGCTTTTGAAATTGATCTTCTTAAAAATTATATTAAAAAAGATTATACTGTATTAGATATTGGAGCTAATATTGGGTTTTATGCAAATATTATATCTGAAATTATTGGAGAAAAAGGAAAAGTTATTTGTTTCGAACCAGACACTAAAAATTTTAAATACTTAGAAAAAAGCACTAAAATAAAAAATAATATTATTATTTATAATAAAGCAGTTAGCTCTAAATCGGAAAAAATTAAAATATATACCTCAAAAAATTTGAATGTCGATCACCGAACCTATAAACCAGATGATTATGATCAAGAAATTGAAATTGATGCGGTGAGTATTGATGATTTCTTATTTGAAAGTTTTAATAAAATTGATTTTATAAAAATAGATATTCAAGGATATGAAATGCAAGCTATTAAGGGCATGTTAAAAACCTTAAATAGTAATATAAATATTAAAATAATTTCAGAATTTTGGCCACATGGTTTAAACAAATCTGGCAGTTCTGTTATTGAGTATTTTAATTTTTTTGATAATAATGGATTTAATTGTTATTTACTTAATAAGAATTCTATGCAAAAACTAAATATAGAAAAAGTACAATCACTCGAAAATTTAGGAGAAGATCATTATTTTAATATTTTTGCAACTCGTTCAAATGTTTAAAAAATATAAATTCGACTTTGATTTAGATGATCCAAATACAACATTGGCGCATAGAAATATTATATTAAAAAAATCATTTCTAAAGCGCTTATATAACGATTGGTATTTAATTTTTATAATAAAATCAAAAAAAATTAAAAATGGAAAATATCTAGAAATTGGATCTGGTGGAGGGTTTTTAAAAGATGTTTTTCCTGAAGTAATTACTAGCGATATTCTATCATTACCAAACGTTGACCTTATTTTTTCTGCTGAAAAAATTCCTTTTAAAGAAAATGAATTGGCAAGTATAGTCATGCTTAATGTTTTTCATCATATTTCCAAGCCACACTTATTTTTAAAAGAAGCACAACGTACATTAATTAAAGGTGGTAAAATAATTATGACCGAACCAGCAAATAGCTATTTAGCAAGATTTATATACAAACGTTTTCATCACGAGCCATTTGATGACAAGGGACAAAGAGAAATTAAAGCTGGAAACCCATTATCTAATAGTAATCAAGCTTTACCATATATTTATTTTGAAAGAGATTTAGATTTGTTTAAAAAAGATTTTCCTTCTTTAAAAATTAAGTCAATTAAATATCACTCTCCTTTTTCTTACGTTATAAGTGGTGGAGTTTCAAGAAGTGCAATGCTTCCGTTTTTTATGTATAATTTTGTAAAAGGAATTGAGTGGTTAATTTCCCCATTATCAAAACAAATTGGTTTATTTTGTACTATTGAAATTGAAAAAATTTAAGTGGAAGAAACAATACAATCATATTTTAATAGACAGGGCAAAAAACGAAAAAAACGTCTTTTTAGTGCATATTATTGGAATGAAATTTCAAATTACATAAATTATTTTTCTCACGAAGATAGCTCAGTTTTGGAGGTTGGTTGTGGTTGTGGAGATTTACTTGCACGCATATTAGGATCTAAAAAAACAGGTATAGATTTTAGTTCTGAATATATTTCTTGGGCAAAAGAAAAACACAACGAAAAAAATATCAACTTTTTGTTAATGGATGCTAATAACATTGAGTTAAACCAAACATTTGACTTAATTATTATTAGTAATTTAATTGGTTTTGTTGATGACATTCAAAATGTGTTTGAACAAGTAAAAAAATGCTGCCATCCTAATACTAAAGTGATTGTTCAATATTATAATTCAATCTGGGAGCCCTTAATTAAATTTTCAGAATTTATTGGTATTAAACAAAAAACACCTACTCAAAATTGGCTCAGCACAAGAGATATTAATAATTTACTTTATGTTTCTAGTTTTGATGTATACAGAAACAGTAAACGATTAATTTTTCCGTTTTTTTTCCCTGTTTTATCATTTATTTTAAATAAATATTTAGCTAAATTTCCCTTTTTTAGATTTTTTAGTTTAAACATTTATAGTTTCGCTAAACCATTACCGGAAATAAACATAAATAATTACTTTAATAAATATTCTACTTCAGTTATAATTCCTGCGCGAAATGAAAGTGGAAATATAGAAAATGCAATTTTGAGATTACCTAATTTTGGCAAACACATCGAAATTATATTCATTGAAGGGAATAGCACCGACGACACTTGGCAAAAAATTCAAGACATTCAAAAAAAATATGCTGCTACACATGACATTAAAATAGGACAACAAAAAGGAAAAGGAAAAGGAGATGCCGTTCGTGAAGGATATAAAATAGCTACTGGTGATATTTTAATGATTTTAGATGCTGATTTAACTGTGCCACCTGAAGATTTACCTAAATTTTATAATAATATTGCTAGCGGAAAAGGAGATTTTATTAATGGTACTCGATTAGTTTATCCTATGGATAAAGAAGCCATGCGTTTTTTAAATTATTTAGGTAATCATTTTTTTAGCTGGGCATTTACATGGCTACTAGAACAGAGATTTAAAGATACTTTATGTGGAACCAAAGTGATGTTTCGAACTGATTATATTAAATTAATTAAAAATAGAACTTATTTTGGTGAATTTGATCCTTTTGGAGATTTTGATTTATTATTTGGCGCTCATAAATTAAATTTAAAAATTTTAGAAGTGCCAATTAGATATAAAGAACGAACATACGGTGAAACAAACATATCTAGATTTAAACATGGAATTATATTATTAAGAATGTGCGCCTTTGCCAGCAGAAAATGTAAGTTTATATAAAACTATTTCTTTTTATTTTTCTTTTTCGGTTTTGTTTTATCAGCTTCTTTCATCAATAATTTCCAATTATCAGAAGTATCTTCAGTATACAATAAAGTTTGTGCATAATCATCTTTCTTAACTTCTAATACTTTTATTGATTTTGTTAAGAAAGATTCTATTTGAATTAAAATTGGTTTTTCTTCATCACTACAAAAAGAAACGGCATTTCCTTTTTTTGTTCCCCTACCCGATCGTCCAACTCTGTGAACATAATTTTCGGGTTCATCCGGTAAATCATAATTTACAACATAATCAATATTCGCAATGTCAATACCTCTTGCACTTACATCAGTAGCAATTAATAAATTCACTTCCCCACTTTTAAATTGATTTAATACCTGTAATCGATTTTCCTGATTTTTACCACCATGCATGGTTACACTTTTTATTCCTACTCTTTGCATTGCAGACATTACCCTTTCAGCTCTTACTTTTGTACGAACAAATGCTAAAACTTTTGTTCCTGGATTTTCGTTTATTAAACGCTCTAAAAAAAAACGTTTGTCATCCATTGCAACAAACATAACACAATGATCAATATTTTTATTTACAGGGTCTTTAGGTGAAATTTGAATACGAATAGCATTTTTAACTATAGAATAAGCTAAATCCTTAATGTGTTCATTTATTGTTGCAGAAAAAAATAAGGTTTGTCTTTTTTGTGGTAAATAGGTTGTTAAATATTTAATATCCTTATAAAAACCCATGTCTAGCATATGGTCTGCCTCATCTAATATTAAAATTTCTACTGATCTTAACTTGATGTGTTTTTGATTTACTAAATCAAATAATCTGCCAGGTGTTGCGATCAATACATCTACGCCATTTTTTAATGTTTCTATTTGAGATTGTTGGTCAACTCCCCCATAAATTCCTAATGTGGTAATTTTTGTATGTTTTGCAATTGAGGTAAATACTTCTGTAATTTGAATTGCTAATTCGTGAGTTGGCACCATTACTAAACATTTTATTCCTTGCAAATCATCATATTCTTTTCTAACATGTAATAAATTAATAACGGGTATGGCAAAAGCGGCAGTTTTACCAGTTCCGGTTTGCGCAATAGCTAATACATCTTCTAATTTTAAAATTGAGGGTATAGCTTTATATTGAATATCCGTGGGTCGTTTAAATCCCAACTCTTCTAAACTTTGTTTTATTTCTTTAGCAATATGGTATTCCGAAAATTTCATAACTAATATTCAACAAGTAATTTTAAAAAAATATAATGAAATTAAATTTTTTACGAATTTACTTAGAAGGTATCGAATTAATGTGCGAATAAAAAAGATAAAAATTAAATTATATAATGTGTTTTAATTTATCAAATTAATATATCCTTGTTTAAGATTTAATTTTCCATTTAATCCTCTAAAAGTAATTTTATAAATATAAGAATCGTTTTTACAAATCAACCCATTAAATTTTCCATCCCATCCTATCGATTGATCTTTTGAATAAAATAACAAACTACCCCATCTATCAAAAATTTCCATCTTAAAATCGTTTAATCCATTTCCAAACAAATAAAATACATCATTTAGATTATCATTATTAGGCGTAAAGGAATTAGGTACGTAATAATAAATATCTGCAGTTAATTGTATACACACTTTGTCTTGAACTTTACACCCAAATTCATTTTCGGCTTCAACAACATAGCACTCATCCCTTATAGGATTTACAATTGTTACAGGACAATTTTGACAAACTATATTGCTGCCACTAATCCAAGTTAATGTGCCTGTTCCATTCGCGTTTAAATAAATTAACTCATCCATATTATAAATAGAATCTCTACCTGCAAAAACAACTGGCTTTGGGTTTACATTGACCACTACTGTTAAAGTGGAACTACAAAATAAATCTTTGCCAATTTGAACAGTGTAAATGGTTGTGGAAGTTGGATTTGCAACAACGCCAAAACCACTGGTTGTATTTAAACCATTTGGCGGCGACCAATTAAATGTATTACCGCCTGAAGCAGTCAGAGTTGTTTTATCACCCATACAAAGCGATACATTCTTTGATACTTGACCCTGTACTCGAGAAATAGTAATTACAGAATAGCTCATCTGCTGATAGCAACTTATTGTTCCATTGGAATTTGAGCCAACAACGGTATAGTTTGTATTTACCAGAGGAGCCGCAAGTATTTGAGAGCCATAAGGATTAGTTAAACCAGAATTTGGATACCAACTGTATGTTTGAGCTCCATTTGCATAAAGACTAACTGTTGAACCAGAGCATATTTGGTTAGCACTTGCATTAATGGTCATATTAGGATATGGAATTGTGTTAATTTGAATAGTTGTTGAAGCAGCACATGGCCCATTATATGCATGAACTGTATAAATTGTATTTGAATTTGGGAAAGCCAATACCGAGTTTCCAAAAGCATAATTTAAAGTTTGTGAAGGAATCCAATTAAATGAAATAGCTCCCGATGCAGATAATTGAGTATTAGATCCATTACAAACCGTGTATTGAGATGCTATAACTATTGGATTGGGTAAAGAAATCACAGATACTGATGCTATTGCAGAATTTGTACAAGAATTTAATGTACTCAATACAGTATAATTTTGAGATGTTAATGGAATTGCAATAATAGATTGTCCAATTACAGTACTTAAACCAATTGATGGGCTCCAGAAATAATTGGAACCATTTCCATTTGCAACCAATTGAATTGAATTACCAAAACAAATTGATGATAATTGAGGGTCAACCGAAACATTTGGAATAGGTTTAACTATTAATTGAGCAGAATGTAAATTACTATTACAACCCACACTAGTACCTATTACTGAATAAATATTAGTATTAATAGGATTTGATAAAACAATGTTTCCATTTAAAGTATTTAAATCATTAGAGGGTAACCAACTATAAGTTGAAGCACCATTTACATAAAAAATTTGATTTTGTAGCGGACATATAGAGGCAGATGATGGGGATATACTCAGTATTGGGTTTGGTAAAATAGAAAATGTTTGCAAAATAGAAGCTGTACAAACACTCGTAACACCAATCAATGTTGTAACTCCAATAGAAACTATATTTTGTTGCGAAGCAATTGGATTAATTTGAAAACTATTAAATAAGTTTGTTACTACAAAATTTGTTCCATTTAATAAAGTATAGCTATTTGCTCCACTGGGGCTTAATGTAAGTGAATTAGGAGAACCATAATAATTATATTCGCATATTGTATTACTTGATAATGCTAAAGATAAAACCGGAGGATTAACAACATATACAGTTGAAGTAGCTGAACTAGAACAAGAGTTTAATGACCCTATTAATGTGTATACTTGGTTGCTATTTGGACTTGCATTTACTATTGCAATACTAGTACTATTTATTCCATTTGGAGGTGCCCAAGAAAATACATTAGAATTACCTGTAACGCTTAACGAAGAAATCGTTCCTAAACAAATAGTTGAAGTTATTGGACTGATTGATACATTTGGCAATGGAACAACACTTAAAGTACTATTTTGTGTTATACTATTGCAACCATAATTAGATCCTATAACTGAATAAAATGATGTTACCAAAGGGTTAGCATTTACAATACTTGTACTATAAGAATTTAAACTTTGTGATCCTGACCAAGTATAAGATTGTGCACCGGATACACTTAAAGTTTGTGAGCTTCCAATACAAATGCTAGAAAAAACAGGACTTAAAATTAAATTCGGATTAGGAAAAATAGTATAGGTAGAAAAAGCTGAACTTGAACAATAACCACTCGTTCCATTAACCACTATATTTACTTGTGTTGGAGTATTTGTAGAAACTCCAGAAATAGGCCAACTAATTGTATTTGAGCCATTAGCTGTATAATTTAAACTTGTAGTTAAATAATAATTTAATGCACCAGACGGACTAATAGTTAATGATGATAGCGATCCGTTATATGAAAACGAACACATCGTGTTACTAGTTAAAGCAATAGAAACAGTTGGAGTTTGATGAACAGCAACAGTTTGTGTTCCAAAGCAACCATTTATGGTATTTGTTACAATTAAGGAATAAATTCCAACGGCACTCGTTGAGATTGATGGACTATTTGCTCCAGCTATAATTCCTGGCCCAAACCATTGTGTTGAATTGGCACCTCCTATTGGCGATGCTTGAAATTGTATGATACCAGTTAAATTTGTACAAACATTTCCAGACGGTGTAATCACTGCATTAACTGTGGAAATATTACTAGATATTGTAGATGTTAAAACTAATTGGCTTGAAGGGCATCCCAAAGAAGAAATTAAACAGGTATAAACGCCTGCAGCATTGGCCGTTATCGATGCCCCATTTGCAGCTCCGACTATTCCGGGTCCAGTCCATGTATAATTTAATGGATTAACTGTTGAAGTTACAGAAATTGATAATGTGTTATTATTACAACTTAATTGCCCTCCAGGACTTATTGAAGCATTTAAAGTTTGTTGAGGAACTGCATTATTACAAACAGGACATGAGGCAAAATCGCCAGCATTTGCTGAAAAACCATTTACGAGTGAAAATGTAACACTTGATCCAGAAATAGTTCCAGCATAAAAATTACCATTCCTAACATAAATTGAATTTCCAATTATTGCAAAACCACCCCCTGCTGCTACATTTGGCATACCAACTAATGACCATGTACTAATAACAGCTCCGAGAGGACTATATAATGTTAAATTTTGATTGGGATTTGTTGTATTTAATAAATAAAAATTACAATTACAATCTGTAACTATGTCATAAGGGCCCCCACCATTAAAACCCATAATAGTAGTTAAAAGAGTTCCATTTGATGTTCCGTTATAAGAATATATTTGACCTGTTCCTCCAACTAAATTATAAATTGTTGTTCCACAACCTGCTATATTAACGGCAGATCCATTTCCTGTTGAATGCCCAGTATTTACCCATGAAACACCATTCCAATAATAATAATTACCTCCCAAAACACTATAAAAAGTGGGGCAAACTGTTCCCCCATTAATATTTGGCATTAATGTTAAGCCGCCGCCATTAGTTAGAGTTGGAATATTTGTATTAGATGGATTTGAAACTGATGGAGGCTGACTTGGATCATAAATCCTAATAAAAGCTGAACCATCCATAAAAATATATGGACTTGGACAGATTATGTTTTGACTAAAAGAAATACTATTAAAAAAAACTAAAACAAAGATAATTATGTCTCTTTTTTTCAAAACAAAAAATATTTTATATAAATATAATAAACTATATTAAGAATATTAAACAAAATAAACCATGGTGTTTTATTAATTATTAAAATATAGATTTGATTGAGTAAAAAAAAAATTGAACGCAGTGTCAAAATTATGATCTTTTATTTAAATTTGTATGTTTGAAAAAAAAAGAACTTAATCTAGTCTGGTTCAAACGCGACTTGCGTTTTACCGATCACGAACCAATTTATTTCGCCCAAAAATCAGGGCTTCCTTTATTACTAATATACATATTCGAACCTTCTGTAATGTCTCATCATGACAGTGATACAAGGCATTGGCGTTTTGTACACGAATCACTGATGGAGATGAATGAAAAATTAAAAAACCTTAATTCTAAAATTTTTATTTTTCATGATGAAGCTAAAATAGTTTTTGAAACCTTATTGAATTATTTTTCTATCCAAACCGTTTTTTCATCTCAAGAAATTGGCAACGGATTAACTTATAAACGAGACAAGATAATAAAAAAACTATTTCAAAATCACGACATAACCTGGAAAGAGTATCAAACGAATGGTATTATTCGTAAATTAAAATCACGAAAAAAATGGGAAAAACTTTGGGAAACAAAAATGACCTCTGCACCGGTATTTGTTGATGAAAAGGATTGGAATATCATTCATATAGATGATTGCCTTTATCATGAGATAAAAGGAGCAAATTTACCAATCGAAATCTTATCCCGAAATATAAACTTTCAAGAAGGAGGTGAATATTGGGCTTGGCGCTATTTAGAAAATTTTATAAAAAAACGTCATGTAAATTACAGCAAACATATAAGTAAACCTTTATTGAGTCGAACAGGATGTAGTCGATTATCCCCTTACATAAGCTATGGCAATATCAGTATGCGCATGGTTTATCAATACACTAAGCAAAACTTCAATATTTCTAATAATAAAAGAGCTTTGAGTAATTTCATTTCCCGATTGCATTGGCACTGTCATTTTATACAAAAATTTGAAGATGAATGTCGATATGAATTTGAAAATATAAATAAGGCTTACAATATTTTGATCAAACCCAAAAATGAATTATACATAACTGCATGGCAAAACGGACAAACGGGAATTCCAATTATTGATGCTTGCATGCGATGCCTTGTTGCCACAGGTTATATTAATTTCAGAATGCGTGCTATGGTGGTTTCTTTTTTTGTTTTTAATCTATGGCAAGATTGGCGAGAATTACATTTTTTAGCCCGACAATTTCTGGATTATGAGCCGGGTATTCATTACCCACAATTACAAATGCAAAGTGGCACTACAGGCATTAATACCATTAGAATTTATAATCCCATAAAAAACTCCGAAGACCACGATAAAGAGGGATTATTTATTAAAAAATGGATTCCTGAACTTAAATATATTCCGGCAAATTTAATTCATGAACCAAATAAGCTAAGTGAAGTTGAACAACAGTTATATAAATGCGAAATTGGAAAACATTATCCTAAACCAATTGTTAATTTAGAGGAAACAAGAAAGTTCGCAAGCGATGTAATTTGGAGTTTTAGAAAAAAAGACGAAGTGAAAGAAGAAGGAAAACGAATTTTAGCAAAGCATGTAAGCAACCCTAAATCTTTTTTAAAGAAAAAGAAAAAATCAATACAGACCAATCAAATATCATTATTATGAAAACTTTCCTAACTGCAAAATGGCAGAATATAATCATGGCTAATTATGAAATTGAGCCTGATATTTTATTGCCATACCTCCCAAAAGGAGTCGAGCTGGATTATTTTCATGGAAAAACATATGTCAGTTTGGTAGGTTTTTTATTTAAAGAAAGTTCTATTTTTAATATCCCAATTCCCTTCATGGGAACTTTTGAAGAAGTGAATCTTCGTTTTTATGTAGTTAGAAAAGTAGGGAAAGAATTGAGACGTGGAGTAGTTTTTATCAATGAAACTGTGCCCAATAAAATTGTGGCTTGGGTTGCCAACAAACTCTATAAAGAACATTATATTGCCATACCCACTAAACATCAATGGATTTTTACAAACGATAAAAAAGAAATAACCTATCAATGGAAAGTGAAATCCAAATGGAATAGTATTAGCGTATTAGCTTATGATTCGAAACAAAAAATGGAAATAAATAGTATGGAAGAATTTATTTTTGAGCACTACTTCGGTTATACCAAAATAAATCCTAAACAGAGTATTGAATATAAAATCAATCATCCTAGATGGGAAATCAACCCCATTCAAAATTATCAAATAAACTGTGATTTTTCAGCTTTTTACGGTGCAAATTTTAATGTGTTAAACAAAACAAAGCCAAATAAGGTGATGCTTGCAGAAGGATCAGCTATAAGTGTTGATTGGAAACGAATATGTTTTTAAAAGTATTAAAATGAAAGGTGTTAAAAAAGAAAATCTTCCCTCTAAAATTTGCATCACCTGCAATAAACCATTTTCTTGGAGAAAAAAATGGGAAAAAAACTGGAATGATGTAAAATATTGTAGCAACCGATGTAGAAATAATAAGAAGTTATGAAAAAGAATAAAACATTGCGTTTAATATTAGGTGATCAACTCAACATCAATCACTCCTGGTTCAAAACTTTAGATGCTTCAGTAACCAACGTATTAATGGAACTAAGAAGTGAAACAGATTATGCTCAACATCATATTCAAAAGGTAGTTGGATTTTTTTCAGCCATGCAAAATTTTGCCAAAGAATTGAAAAAACTAAAGCACCAAGTGATTTATATACATTTAAATGATAAAAATAATTTGCAACAATTTGATAAAAATTGCGAAGCTTTAATAGAAAAATATCAATTCACCAATTTTGAATATCAATTGCCTGATGAATACAGATTAGATAAATTATTAAAAAACTTTACACACCAACTTAAAATTAAATATAGCGTAGTTGACAGTGAACATTTTTATAGTTCTCGAGATGAATTGAAAAATTTATTTGACGGAAAAAAAATGTATTTGATGGAAACTTTTTATCGATATATGCGAAAGAAACATCATGTTCTTATTATTAATGGCGACAAACCTTTGAACGATAAATGGAACTTTGATTCTGACAACAGGCAAAAACTGCCTAAGGGTCATTCACCTACTCCACCTTTACTGTTTTCAAACGATGTCAGTGAAATTGAAAAAGAAGTAATTAACGCCAAAGTGAAAACGATTGGCACGATGGATAGTAAAAATTATGTTTGGCCAGTAAACAGAATGCAATCATTGGCCTTACTTGATTTTTTTGTAGAAAATTGTTTGCCTCTTTTTGGAACTTTTCAAGATGCTATGGCTCCAAATGAATGGTCTATTTATCATTCGCGGCTATCATTTTCAATGAACACAAAATTAATTTCGCCAAAGGAAGTGGTTGACAAAGCGATAGAGTCTTATTTTAAAAATCCCAATAAAATTGATTTTCATCAACTAGAAGGTTTTGTTAGACAAATTATTGGCTGGAGAGAATATATGCGTGGTATCTATTGGTTAAAAATGCCTGAATATGGTACACTTAATTATTTTGAACACAGAGAACAATTACCAAAATGGTTCTGGACAGGAAAAACTAAAATGAATTGCTTAAAAAATGCTATTGTGCAATCGCTTGATTACGCATATGCACATCATATTCAACGTCTAATGATTACTGGCAATTTTGCCCTGTTAGCAGGTGTGCATCCTGATGAATTAGATGCCTGGTATTTGGGTATTTATATTGATGCAATAGAATGGGTGGAAATTACCAATACCAGAGGGATGAGCCAGTTTGCCGATGGTGGAATTGTTGGGACAAAACCTTATGTAAGTTCAGCAACATACATTAATAAAATGAGTTCGTATTGCAATGGATGTTATTATGACAAGGCAAAAAAAACAGGAGATAAAGCCTGTCCATTTAATAGCTTGTACTGGAATTTTTATGATAAACACGAAGCTAAACTGGCAAAAAATCCTCGCATTGGAATGATGTATAATGTTTGGAAAAAGATGGAACCTAAAACTAAAACAGCTCTATTAGAACAAGCTGAGAATTACCTAAACCATATTAACGAATTATAAAATGAAAAAAGCACTAGTTTGGTTTAAAACAGATTTACGGTTAGAGGATAATGAAACTTTAATACAAGCCATTAGTCATAATGATGAAGTTATTCCTATATACTGTATTGATGAAGATCACTTTAAAATTACAAGTTTTGGATTTTATAAAACAGGTTACTTCAGATTACAATTTCTTATTGAATCATTAATCGACTTAGATAATAATTTAAGGCAATTAGGTTCAGGCCTTTTAGTTATTAAAGGTAAACCTGAGATTGAAATTGCAAAACTTGCTAAGAAATATGATATAAAAAAAGTATATTCAAAAAAAGAAGTAGCTTTTGAAGAATTAACAAAACAATCAGAAGTAGAAAAAGAATTATGGAAAAATAATTGCTCTTTAGAAACATTTAGCACCAGTACTTTATATCATGCACAAGATCTTCCGTTTGCCTTAAAAGATATTCCGGATGTTTTCACAAAGTTCAGAAAAAGAATAGAGCAAGATGCAGATATTAAAAAAATAATAGATAAACCTATAAAAATTCATTCACCTTCTATACCCTCAATTAACTTATTGTTATTTAATGATTTAATTCCCAAAAAAATAGATAGAGATATAAGAGCTGCTATGCTATTTAAAGGTGGAGAAACTGAAGCTTGGAAACGTTTAGATTATTATTTCTTTAAATCAAATAAAATAGCAAAATATAAAGAAACACGTAATGAATTAATTGGTTCGGATTATTCTACAAAATTTTCAGCATGGCTTGCCTTAGGTTGTATTTCTGCTCGTAGCATATATTTACAAATAAAAAAATACGAAAATGAAGTTCTTGCTAATGAATCAACATATTGGATAATTTTCGAACTTATATGGAGAGATTATTTTAGATTTATGATGAAAAAATATCAATATAAATTTTTTCAGCAAAATGGAATCAATTTACTAGAAAAAAAAATAAATATACATAATCCAACAATATTCAATAAGTGGAAAAATGGAGAAACAGGAGTTGATTTTATTGATGCCAACATGAAAGAACTTAATCTTACTGGTTTTATGAGTAATAGAGGAAGACAAAATGTAGCGAGTTATTTATGTAATGATTTAAAATTAGATTGGCGATACGGTGCCAGTTACTTTGAACAACAACTTATAGATTATGATGTTTGCAGCAACTGGGGTAATTGGGCTTATTTAGCAGGAGTTGGAAATGACCCAAGAGGAAATAGAGTGTTTGATATTGAAAAACAAGGAAATGAATATGATAAAAATAAAACATTTAGAAATTTATGGTTAAACAAAAAGTAATATGTGAGTATAGTGGTTTACGTTCATTGGCGAGTATTCTAGAAGAACAAGAGCAGCAAGAAATACATCGTCAAAAATCAAATAAATCAATATTTAAGGTTGAAGATATTGACCGTATAATTCAAATGGCATGGGAAGACAGAACTCCTTTTGAAGCTATCGAATTTCAGTTTGGATTAAAAGAAAAAGACGTGATAGAATTTATGCGCAAAAACTCTTTGCCTTCAAGTTTTCGTATGTGGCGCAAAAGAATGAAATCTCGCAAAACAAAACACATGGCTTTACGCGATAAACAAAGTATTCGGTTTAAATGTAACAGACAAAGAAGCACTGGCAATAAAATTACTAAGAGATAAATTAAATGTTTTTTATGTTTAAATCTTCTAAAAATCTTAATTAAATAATATAAAAAAGATTTGCACTTTTAAACAATGAATCATTTTCTAGATGAATTAAATCCAACTCAATGCGAAGCTGCAAAATCAACAGAGGGTCCAGTAATGATTATTGCAGGAGCTGGCTCTGGTAAAACTCGAGTTTTAACCTACAGAATTGCTCATTTAATTGAAAAAAATGTTGATGCGTTTAATATTCTAGCACTAACCTTTACCAATAAAGCGGCTAAAGAAATGAAAGAGCGAATTGCCAAAATTATTGGAGAAAGCGAAGCTAAAAATTTATGGATGGGGACTTTTCACAGTGTTTTTGCGAAAATTTTACGAATTGAAGCTGAAAAAATTGGATATCCAAATAACTTTACTATTTATGATACTGAAGATAGTAAAAGTGTGATTAAAGAAATTTTAAAACAATTTAACTTAGACGATAAAATTTATAAACCATCATTAGTTTTAAATAGAATTAATGATGCAAAAAATAAATTAATTTCGCCTCAACATTACCAAAACAATATCTTAACTCAACAAGAAGATCAAAATAGCAGAAAACCCCTATTAGGTCAAATTTACGAAACTTATCAAAAACGTAATTTTAAAACCGGCGCCATGGATTTTGACGATCTTTTATATCAAACAAACGTTTTACTTCGAGATTTTCCTGATGTTTTATTAAAATATCAAAATAAATTTAGATACATCTGTGTAGATGAGTATCAAGATACTAATTTCTCTCAATACCTTATCATAAAACAATTAGCTGCCAGATTCCAAAATATTTGTGTTGTTGGAGATGATGCTCAAAGTATTTATGCCTTTAGAGGGG
>SXGQ01276103.1_pt1 | contig 38304 bp, 46 predicted proteins | sample 3178371 | NCBI WGS metagenome assembly SXGQ01 (sample SAMN11356859, study PRJNA531348) | freshwater metagenome | isolation source: freshwater sample F1-20 | place: China: Fuxian Lake, Yuxi | collected 2017-12-25
ATAAAAGTGAATACCTCTGAGAATCATTCCCTATCCTTTCTATCTGTTCCGGAGTCATTCTAATCTGACCACCAGCATTACTCACAACCTGATCCTTTGGATAAGCAACCTCGATATTAATTCCAATAAACTTACCTATATGAGTATTATTATCCTGCATAAACCTTCTAACATTATTCTCATCAAGATTATTATAATAAATGCTTATCGGGATTTTATAATACCTATCATTCTTCCTTTCTTTGAAAAGAAATTTATAAATAACGTCATACCCACCTTCCTCTAAAATATATTCAATAGATTTAATATCATCATATAACTCCAACATACCATCAAAATTATTCTCTAATTTAACTCCCCTGGCAGCCTCAAACAATTTAAAACTTTTAATCTTTTTCATATCTATCTTTTTCAATTAATAAGTTTTTTCATCATAAATACATATCTCTAAGATGCTATTTGTTAATTGTGATGAATAAACTTTATAATTAGGATATTCATCTGATAATAAATTCATAGAAGTTTTTACTTTTTGAAGTATTTTATTATTAGAGTCCCATTTATCAATAAAACTATTCAATTTATTTCTTCTTGAAATAAATTCACGAGTAACACCACCAAACTCACCAAGTCTATCAATACTATTAAAATCTATTCTAATTGATATCCATTTACCGAAAGCAGCACTTTCTCTTTCTTGTGCTTGAGCACCAGCATCTAATAGATCGGCAAAACATGTCTTTACATAATCTGAGTCAAACTCATCTGTTCGAGCTTCATTAAATTTTCTTATCTTCATATACTATATATTAATAAAAAAACCTCCTTTTTTAAGGAGGTTTTTAATTTTTAGTATCCAAATCGAGATTTGGTTGCATTAAAGTTTTGAGTTATTTCTAATTCGGATAAACCTCTATTATAATAGCTAAATGTTGATAATTTAATATTTGAGTAGTTATTACCAGCTGTTACATCACTACCAATGTAAGAATTACCACTAACATAATTTCTAGTAACTGTTGCACTTGCAACAACTGAACCGTTATAATAAATTTTGGCAATATTACCAACTCTATTTACCGTAACCATTGTCCATTGATTTACCGTTGGTAAAACAGAATACTGAACATCATCAGCAATATATGCTGTTCTTAAAACAAAGTTAGCACCATTTTTACCAATCCATAAACCACCATTAACTAAAGTTACAAAAATAGGGCTATATGATGTTGATGAAAGTGATCCCCAATTATTAGAGTTAATCCAAAATGATATAGTAAAATCGGAAGTACCTGGTGCTAAAGAGCTTTTTGTGCCTAAATCAACATAATCATTAACTCCATCAAAAGTTATAATCCCACCACTCGCTGTTCCAAATACCGGTCCATTAACTAAAGTACCATTATTACCTGTTCCAGATATATCTGTCCAAGTTGTTCCAGTTCCAGTATAAGATGATGATCTAGAAGCATCTAAATTTAAAACTAATCCTGACTGAACAATTGGAGTAGCAGTGATTTGTTTACCAGTACCAGAGTTATATAACTCAGTAATTTCGGATTGTGTTAATTCTTTTTTCCAGATGTTAATAGCATCTATTTTAGTTCCATTTGCAGCATAATATTGTGTTAAATTATTATATGTTGGTCCATATGTTGTGACCCCAATAGATGGTCTCATATTTGAATTATAATTAGGATTAGAAGTATTTGTATTACTCGCCACTAATGATCCGTTTATGTACATTTTTGTACCGGTTGATGATTTTCTAGTTACAGTTACTAGATTCCATGTATTGAATAGACTGGTAGTGTTATAACTCAATATGATATACCCTCCGGATGAAAATGGTAACGTATTATTTATTTGAAATTGTAAATTATTATTATTATAAAAGAAATAATAGCCAAATCCATATGTACCATCATAAGTTAGATTCCCAACAATAGTCTGAGAGTTTGCGGATGTTCCTGAAAAATTAACCCATGCACTTATACTAAAATCACCTGTGAAATTTAAAGAGTTTAGTGGTAGAGAAACATAGTCATCCACACCATCAAATTGAAATGCTTTACCAATCTTACCATCTCCAAATGTACAACCATTCATTAATGTTCCATTATCAACCCCAAATTGATTTGTAGAAGAAGGTAAGTATCCACTAAATGGATATTGTATACCATTACCAGTGTTATATAATTGGAATATTTCATCAGAATTCAATGATCTATTCCAAACTGAAACAGAATCTATTTTTATTTTAGAAGAACTATAAGAATCCCATCCACCCATAGTTGAATCACCTAATCTTCCAATCTTAGGAATTATAGTTCCTTGATATTTAGGTTCCAACATAGTAGTACTTGTTGAGGTATATTGGCCACCATCTAACCATAATTTATATGTAGTTCCAGTTTTTGTAAAAGCTATATGTCTCCATCCACTTCTATCTAATCCCATACCCGGAGCTCCTAGTGTGAATTGAGTTGATGTCCCATTATAAGTTGTAAAGTAAATTGTATTCCCATAAGTATCAAATCTCCAACCAGCTAAATTTGTAGTCCATGTGATAGCTGTCCAATTTGATAAAATATGTCCATAATCACTACCTATTAATTGAATATCAGTTGTAAAATAAAGCCATGCAGATATACTAAAATCACCTGTTAAATTCATTGAGTTATTTGGTAATTGAATAAAGTCATTAATACCATCAAATTGAAAAGCAGTTCCTATTTTACCAGTTGTAAATGTAGGACCCAATATATTGCTACTTAATGTTGATGTTGGTCTTATACCATTATTAGTACCAACTGAATCAGCAGTTGATTGAATTTTTGCATTAGAAACAGTGAATGGATATTCTTGTCCATTACCAGAATTATATAATTCGGTAACCGCTGTTTGATCTAATTCAATACCATCCCAAGTCTGTACAGCATCTATCTTAACACCAGCAATTGTTCCATAAAACCAAGGATATGAAAACGCAAATGAATTACCTCCAATTGTTGCTAAATTATTACTATTATATGCGGGAACATAAGTTATATTTGCTTGTGACATTTTAACACCATTTATATAAAGAGTGGTTGTGGATGCGTACTTTCTAGTACCAACAATGTGTACCCATTGATTCATAGAAGACATAGTGGCTGATATTGAAGTAACCTGAGATCCACCATACGAATATCCACCAGTGTCGAATCTCATTTGGTTGTTGTACCAAGACAATCCACCCCAACCACGATATGTTGTGTATCCATTCTGATTATCAAATGCAGTTAAAAGCGGAACACCTATATTAGCATATCTAGTATCAGAAGTTACCGAAGAAGGTATATATACCCACATACTAACTGAAAAATCACCAGTAAATTTAAATGTATCAGCTGGTAATTTTATAAAATTATTCCCATTAAAAGTAAAAGCTCCAGATCCAATTTTACCAGTACCAAAAGACATAGTAGCGGTAGTAACACCGGTCGTTCCATTCGATACTACAATTGTTCCATTTGCACCACCTTTACTATCAACTGCGTCACCATTCGCATTCCATGCATTTTTTACAGTTTTATTATTTGTCCCAGTACCATTCCAAACACCATAGATTGAAGAAGTTAAACCAGAACCATCAGCATCTCCATTCCATACGCCATAAAGTGCTTGTAGAAGTGATGCAGATACTGTATTTGTTTGTTGAATTGGTGAATTAGTAATACCTGATCTAACCCCAACTCTAATTTGACCATTATTATTTGTATAAGCCATATAAATTTAATTATTTTTTCTTTTATATATTAAAAATAGAAAAACAAAAACCTCCAGAAATGGAGGTTTTTTAATTTTTAGTATCCAAATCGAGATTTGGTCGCATTAAAGTTTTGTAGAATTTCCGAATCTGTAAGAGATTTATTATAAACTTTGACACTTCCAATAGAACCTAGATAAGGTTGTGATGTAGTTGTATGATTACCAATTCTCATACCACTTGAAATTGATATATTTCCTAAATTAGCATTAGTTGTTGCTTCTAAAACACCATTTATATATAATGAGAATTGATTTCCTGATTTTTTATAAACACCATAAAACCATTGATTTGTGTTAGTGCTTGTTGTTGAACTTATATATGTTGTTTCAACATTATTATTATCTCTACTAAAACACATGAACTTACCAGTATTGGCTTGATAAATAGCCCAACCAACCGGTGTTCCACTATAGCTTAAAACAAGAATGTCATTATTTGAAGCTCTTCCAAAACCTTTAAACCAAATACCTATTGTAAAATTAGTACTGGATGTTAAACTATATTGAAGTCCAGTATCAACATAATCATTAACACCATCGAAAGAAATCTGACCACCACTAGCAGTTCCAAATATAGGACCATTAGTCAAAGTTCCATTATTTCCACTTCCAGATATATCAGTCCAAGTTGTACCAGTATTAGGATAAGATGATTTTCTAGAAGCATCTAAATTAAGAACTAAACCAGTTTGAACAATTGGAGTTGAAGTAATTTGTTTACCCGTTCCAGAATTGTATAACTCTGTTATTTCTGATTGTGTTAATTCTTTTTGATATACATTTAAAGCATCTATTTTACCATTAAAATATGCATATGCTGATGATCCATTATTATATCTATAAACACCAATACTAGCTTTTGTATTTGGATATGTTGTTGTGGAATATATAGGATTTATAGAAGAGGACATAGAGTTGTTATATAAAGAAGTGGATGACAATGTTCCATTTATATAAATAAGCGGAGATTGAGAAGGCTTTTTAGTAACAGATACATGATACCAAGTGTTTAATAATATTGTTGTATTTGTTAACCATCCTGTATAAGAAGATCCCTGAGGATATACCCAGAAAGAAACTTTATTATCAAACACACCAAAACACCAACCAATGTTCACATCTAATGCATTACCATTAACATTTGATATTATATATTTTTCTCCACTTAAATTACTAACATAAATCCAAGCACTTACCGAAAAATCACCAGTAAAGTTTAATGAATTATCAGGAAGTGAAACATAATCATTCACACCATCAAATGTAAATGCTTGACCAATTTTACCAGTAGATAAACTAGCACCATTCATTAAAGTTCCATTATCCATACCCAATTGATTACCAGCTGATGAGAATGTTCCAAAAAATGGGTATTGTGTACCTGTTCCCGAATTATATAATTGTGTTACTTCATCTGCGGAAATTTCTCTATTCCATAAATTAACAGAATCAATAAGTGATCCATTGGCCATGTAATTCCAGTGACCACTTGATGCATATTGAAGATGTCCAATATTTGGATAATAAGTTCCATTTATCGAAGGATCATTAGTATTCGTCGTATCTGTTTGTTCTAAAGAACCATTCATATAAATTCTGGTTCTACTTCCTTTTTTTCTAGTTGCTACTATATGATACCATGTGTTCGTAGATATTACAGAACCTTGTGGACCAACTGCAACACCAGCATTATTCCACATGTGAATAATAGGACGACCGCTAATTAATCTAATTTCCCAACCACTCCAATTATTTATGGATGGTGAACTCATATTTGAAATAATAGTTTGAGTTGCTGTACTTGTAAATTTAACCCATAAGCTAATACTAAAATCTGTACCAACCGTAGAGTTCCATGAGTTTGTAGGAAAATTGACATAAGCATTTGTCCCATTAAATGTAAATGAATTTCCAACTTTACCAGTTGTATATGTAACACCACCAACATTTATACCATGACTAGTTCCAAATGAATCTAAACTTGATTGTGTTAATCCAAATGAACCAGATTGGTATTGAGTACCATTTGATGAATTATAAAGCATAGAAACTTCATTTGCTGATAATTCTCTTGTCCAAGTTGATAAAGCATCAACATAATTTATATTTGAATATGATGCTATAGTATCACCAATTAATGCACCAATTGAACAATTTGATGTAGTGTAATATAGTGGATCGACCGAACTAGTATTTGATACTGATAAAGAACCATTTACATATATTTTACTAGATGTTCCTCTTTTTCTTGTAACGACCACATGATTCCATTGATTTGCTATAAAAGTATTATTTGCAGTATCAAGTGAAACAGCTGATGTATTATTTTTAGGTAAGATTACAAATCTAAATGAGTTTGTACTTGTTGCTCTAATAACCCAACCACCTTCTTGTGCACCGGTATTATTATATGCTGATATAATAGATCCATTGTTATTTAAAACTTTTGAATTCCCATTATTAAAATAAACCCAAAAACTAACAGAGAAATCATCTGTGAAATTTAAAGAGTTAGTTGGGAGTTGAACATAATCATCTACACCATCAAATGAAAAAGCATTTACAAATTTACCAGTTGTGAAATTACAACCATTCATTACTACACCATGATTTGTACCAAAAGCATCTACTGGTGAAGCTAATAAATTACCATTAAATGGATAATCAACACCAACATTGTTGTTATATAATTGAGATACCTCTAACTGAGAAAGTTCTTTATTCCAAAAACAAATATTATCCAATTTGGTAATAACATTACCATTTCCAAATTTAGGAGACATAGTTGCTAAATAAGATGGATTTGCAGTACTAGTGTTACTTAGTTTTAAAACACCACTAATATACATTTTTGTACCAACACCAGCCTTTCTTGTAATAACTACATTCTTCATAGCACTTCCTATTAACGGCGATACCTGCGCACTTGGTAAAATACCATCACCAGCTGAATTGAAATAAAGTTGAGTTATTGAAGTACCATTTCCAATTTCAAAATAATATGCATTACCGTTATTGGATAATCTCCATCCATAATTCCCGGATAGATTATTAATAACATCAAAAGAGTGTGACCAATTGCTGATACCCGAAACATCTACCCAAACACTTATTGAAAAATCACCTGTGAAATTTAAAGAGTTATTTGGTAAACTAATATAATCATTAACACCATCAAAGTAAAATGATTTAGTTCCAATTTTACCAGTTGAAAATGTAGCACCATTCATTAATGTTCCATGATTTGTTCCAATGGAATCATTCGCATTACCCTCTGCTTTATAAAGAGCATAAATAGACGTATCTAATGTATTAGTTGTACTCTCACCATTCCATACACCATATAAAGATGTTTCTAATGATGCTGTCCCAGAATATTCAGCATTCCAAACACCATAAAGTGATGTCCCCAATTCATTTGTTGTTGTATCTCCATTCCATAAACCATAAAGTGATTGAAGAAGTGACGCAGATATAACCTGTTGTTGCTGAACCGGTGAATTAACAATCGCTGCCCTAACACCAATCCTAACCTGACCATTATTATTTATATAAGCCATAATTTAAAATTTATTTTTTCTTTTATATATTAAAAATAGAAAAACAAAAACCTCCAGAAATGGAGGTTTTTTAAAAAATTATACGGGAGATATATTATTTTTTAGATATCAAAAAATCTCAAAACACTTATTTTTAAAGAGTTTTGGGATTTATTAAATTTTTAGTAGTTAGGGTATTGTTTACCATTACCTGAGTTATATAAGTCCGTTACTTCCGCGTCTGTCAATTGTCTTTCCCAAACAGTTAATGCATCCAATTTAGATCCATTTTTTAAGAAGGAATTAGCATTTCCTGTACCCCATCTTTGACATCCAATAGTTGTTAATGTAGGAAATTGCACCAATCTTATTGAATGGTTATTAGTTGGTGTAGTTGTTGCTGCTAATGTTCCATTAATATAAACTTTAATTGTTCCATTATCGGTTCCATTTTTTAAAGGAGCTTTTCTAACAAAGGCTACATGATTCCATGTATTAGCGGTGATTGTTGTCTGAACATTATTCTGACCAGATCCATAATACTCATATTGAGCGATTTTACCACTTCCTACGTACATACCCCATCCATATTGATAACCACTCCCGGATGAATCAAATGATGTCATAACCCATTGAGCAGAAGTTACATCTGTTAAATATATCCAAGTAGAAATAGAATAATCAACTCCTAAATAATCTTGTCCACCATCAAGTGTTGTTGATCCGATAGTTGGAACAGTATATGTATTATACTGACCTACTACACTACCTTTACTAAGTATCGCCATTTTAGATAATGGTAAACTATTACTTGGTAATACAATATAGTCATTCACACCATCAAATCTAAAAGCTTTACCTATTTTACCAGTAGTAAATGTAGGTGCACTTCCAGATGGTGATGTACCATGGTTTGTAGCAAATACATCATTAAAACTTGGTAATTTTGCCGGTAAAGTTGATGAATAAGGATATTCCATACCATTGCCATCATTAAACATAGTAAGTATTTCTGGTGGTGTTAATGCACTATCCCAGAAAGTTAATCCATCAATACTACCATTCAATAATCCCCAACCGCCACCATCGACTTTTCTACCGATGTTTGGAAGAGTAGTTAATGATGTGAAATCAATAGTCGTTGTATTTGCAACTGAATTAAATAATTCACCATTTAAATAGAACTTCATACCTACACCATGTTCCCATACAAATGTTATATGACCCCATTTATCTACAAAGTTGGTTACTGAAGGTCCTTGTATCTGTGGTGCAGTTCCAGTTCCATTACCCATCGTCATGTATAGTATACCACTAATTACACCGAGATAAAATCCTTTATTAGTAAAACAATTTGAAAGTATAGTCGCATAATTTGCTGGTGTCCCATTAAATTTCAACCACATAGAGAAACTAAAACTTTTACCTTGAAAGTTTAATGAAGTTGATGGTAGTGTTAAATAAGCATCAGTGCCATTAAAATTATAAGCATTTCCTATTTTACCTGTTCCATAAGTAACACCACCAACAATAGTAGCATTTCTAGCACCAATTGGGTCAATCAAACTATCACCATTATAAACAGAATAAGGTGTTTTTATTGTTTGAGTTGTGAATGGATATTGAATACCTCCACCCATATTATAAAGTTGTAAAATCTCGTCATCAGATACTTTTTTATTCCATATAGTAAGTGTATCAACACTTCCGTTTAAATAAGAATTGGTGGATAAAGTACCTTGATTATTTTGTCTAATTGCACCAATAGTTGGTTGAATTGCGCGTGGCCCATAAGCAATAGTTACCGAAGAAACTGGTGATTGCGCATCAAATACACCATTTATATACAAGTCACTTCTTTTAGCGACACTATCTCTTTTAACAGTAACATGATACCAAGTATTTAAAGCAAGTGTAGTTGTAGAAGTAACTACTGAACTACCAGCGGCACCATATGCCCCAAAACTAATAGTTCTATTCGTGTTTACACCTAATAGATAACCATAGTTGGAAACAAAGTCGTAATTATAATTTGAAAATATGGATGAATATGAAGATGGTGCTGATGGTATTTTAACCCATGCACTAATTGAGAAGTCGCCAGTAAAATCAAATGAACTATTTGGTAATGAAATATAATTACTACTACCATTGAATGTAAATGCGTTTCCTACAATTCCTGTTGTATATGTAACACCACTAACATTTGTACCATGATTAGTAGAAACAGAATCGCTAGGGTTTGATACACTTGCATTGCTAAAAGGATATTCGTTACCAGATCCACCATTATAAATAGCTGATGCTTCACTAGATGTTAATTCTCTATCCCAAAGACAAATACCATCTAATTTACCTATAAAGAATTCGCTGTTCGCGGCATTTCCACTCATACCATCAAAGTATCTTTTAGCACCAATTAGAGGCAAATAATAAGGACTATAATAGTTATAAGTTATCGGTTTACCTGTTGTTGATACTGTATTAGTCAAAACACCATTGATATAGGTTTTAACCTGTACACTATTTTTAACCGTAACCAAAAGGTGAGTCCACGTATTCAATACAATCGAATGTCCGGTTTGTACCTGAATAGTTTGAGTTCCTCCAAGAGATCCATTACTACCCCAGAACCAAAGATTTCCGGATAAATATTGAATTTGCCATCCTTTCTGTCCATCAAAGGAAGATATTAAAGTCATCGTGTTATTTGCAGTTGGGTAAATCCATAGAGAAACTGAAAAATCAGATGTCTTGTCTAATGCACCCACTGGTAAGTCAACATAACTAGAACCATTAAATAAAAGAGCATTGCCAATTTTACCAGTAGAATAAGTAGCACCACCTCTTAATATACCATAACTTGTCCCATAACTATCAGATACAACTGTAGTAGAATTGGAATAAGGATACGTTTGGCCATTACCAGCTTCGTATAATCCGATTACTTCATTATTGCTTAACCCACGAGTCCACATACCGATTTCATCAATAGCACCATTAAAGAAACCACTTGTACTTGTTGTATTATCAGACCAAGTGATATAAGTTTCTGCACCTATTGTAGGTACTGAATTTGTGTTATATGCTAAAGATATTGTATTTGCAACTTGTCCAACAAGTGATCCATTTAAATACATTTTTGAAGTAGCTGCTGTTCTAACTATAGTTAATAATTGCCATACACCAGCAACTGGACCAACAGAAGATGTTAAAGTCGTATTATAAACACTATTGTTTGCTTGTGTAAAATTTATTTTAGTACCATTACCTAATGTAATTTCCCAACCAAAACGATTATAGTCAGATGATCTCAAACTATAGTTAGCCATTAATATATCACCATTTCTAAGAGTCGATGGCTTAAACCATAAACTAATAGTGAAATCACCAGTAAATTGTAATGACCCGACTGGTAACTTAATAAAATCATTTACACCATCAAATAAAAATGCTGATGTTCCTAGTTTACCAGTTGTGAATGTAGGTGCACTTCCAGATGGTGAAGTCCCAACAAGACCTCCTATTGAATCAGTTGTATTATTATCTGCCTTCCACAAGTTAGACATAGAAGCTGTGATATTTGAGTAATTAGTTGCTGGAAAAGAGTTATTTCCTCCTTGCCATGCATTTGACATACTTGCTGATAATTGTGTAGATGATATAATCCCTTCACCATTCCAAGCACCGTAAGCTCCGGTAGCTAATGTTGTTGTCGTTGTCTCAGCATTCCAAACTCCATAAATTGATTGGAGAAGTGATGATGTTATCGTTTGTGGTAGTCTAACACCAACTCTAATTTGACCATTATTATTTGTATAAGCCATATATTTAATTATTTTTTTCTTTTATATATTAAATTTCCATAATTAAAAAATTATTCTTAACTTTATAAAACTATGGATTTATCAAAATTATTAATCGAACACTATCCAACCTCTGGTATTAAAGTAGGATCTTGTGATGTAGTTAAAACTATAAAACTATCTAAAGGTGGCATAAACATCTATTATATACTAGAAGAAGATAAACTAATCGTTCTAAGTAATGATGGGGGTAAAAGTTATGATAAAAATAACGAACACTATAAAAAATTCACCTCGATATTTAGAGAAATTAAACTAAACGAATTAGGTATAGATGAATAAAGATTTAGAAAAACTAATAAACGATAACAGAACCAGTTATGATAGCTGGAGCCAGATGTTACCAGAAGGTCACCAATTTGTTTGGAGTTTTATTATAGACTCAGTCCACTATAAATTACAAAGATTTGATCCAAAGATAACTAACTTACCATCAGAATTTTCATTATGGGAAATGATGAGGGGATCTTCAAGCTTAATTGTAAGTGGCCATGAAAAAATTATATTGGAATTCTTTAAACTCCAAATAAGAGAAATGAAACTAAAAGAACTCTTAAAATAAAAAAACCTCCCAATTTAGGAGGCTTTTTAATTTATATTTGTTTAATAAACAGAATAATATGAATTCATATTAGATTCTACTGAACTTCTAGTTCCAGTCTTGTCACCATAAAAGAATAATAATTCGGATGCATAAAACTGACCAGTATCACTGGTACCTATTTGAATAGCCCTCCAAGCAGCAGGTGTAATATATTTCGTTGTTGATGTACCATTTAAACCTAATACTGTATTTTCTGATGATGAAGTATAAACATAATGTATTGAATTGTTTAAGTTAGCAACATTACCACCAATAAAATTATTATCAGATGCCCAAAAAGTATAAGATGGAGTCCAGTTTCCTACTGAAAATGAAGAGATTCCAAATCTCTTGTTGGTTTCTAAACCACTAATTATGTTATAATCATATACACTTGTCTGAATTTTCATATTCAAAAACATACTAAAAGGAGGATTCATTGTCATAGTTCCCCAAGTCATACCAAGCCATCTTCTAGTTGTTCCTGTAAATAAGAAAGAAAGTACCGGTTTTGAATTCAATTTAACAACTGTAGAATCTTCAATAATTGGTGGTTGATTGATAGCAGTTGCCTGTGTTAAATTTCTACCATTTCCTGATTGATCATACCAAGTTGTAACATATCCACTACCAGGATTAGTAGTAGTTGTCTTAGTATAAGTTTTTATATTTTGATAACTATCATCTCCATTTTTAAATGTTAATTGAATACCCCATATCAAATACTTACCAGATGTATCACCATTCCATGAAATTTGATAACCAGGTACATTATTAATAACATTGCCCCAATTGTCAGTTAGTGGAACTTTACCAATCGCCACAGAAACATCTCCACTTTGAGCACCCCATGTAGATACCGGTCTTTTACCCCACATAGAACATCTCCACCAACCATTACCTTCATTAGACATAGTTGCTCCTATTATACCTAAAGTACCACCTTGAACACTCCCTTCTACTGTATAAACAACTTGACCAGAATCTAAATTAAATACAGCAGTAGTTCCACCATCGTTATAATCACTTTTTGATTGACGCATCATTATTTTATTACTAGTCGCAGTGTTATTTGACGCTTTTTTAATATAAAAACTCATATTCCAACTAGCACTTAATCCAAAATTACTAGCAAATGATTTATTAAGATAGTGTTGACCACTACCAGCAGTTTCTTGAAAAAGATCCGCTGTTTGAGTTCCATCTGGAGCAATTCCTTGATTAGCAGTTATAGAAACTCCAGTTTTTAACCAATACGCATTATCAAATTCTTCAGAATATAAAAATGAATTATTAGATCCTACAAATGTAGAAAGACTTGTTTGGTCTAACCCACCAGAAGAATCAAATGCAATATTTTGTTCAGTATTATCTGATGATCTTCTAACTCTAATAGCTGATCCAGTATAATCACCTTTTAATTTTCTTAATGAGTAAGCAGCGGCCACAATAGGATTAGTATCCTGTGTATAAACTCCATAATACGTATTTATATTAGATGATATCTCTTTTCTTACTGAAGTTTTATCAGAAAAATAAGTTACTATTTCTTGTAACATTCCCTGAAAATAAAATCCAGTCCATTCACCTAATCTACCAATTGAAGTTTTAAACTCAATACCAGAAGATTGTTGTGCAGTACCACCTCCTGATATAGTAGTAACTGATTGACGAGTATCATTCCACCAAAATTGACCCAAATAAGATGTGGATGATGAATTAGATACATAATGTTGCTCAAATAAATATCTTTGGTTAGTAGGAGTTGCTGCAGAAGTTGCCCAATATTTATAGTTAATATTATCACCTGCAGAACCTAACATCTTATAACCATAACTTTGATGTATATAAAATTGATTGTATCCTGTTTTTCCTTCACCTGCATTATTACCTGATGCAAAAATAGTCCTAGTTTGACTACTATCTGTCAAATTCCCAGAAATCCAAGTAGAATATGTACCAGGCTTAACCCCATTATTTACATAACCACAATCTAAATAATCATCTACACCATCAAAATAAAAAGCAGGTCTGGCTCCCTGTGTTCTCAAAGTTCCATTGTTAACTATATTAGGTTGACTTGACGCTGTTGTTTGTTGAGCATCTTTACTATTACCAGATTGATCATACCAAGTTTTAACAAAACCATTTCCCGATCCTACAAATGATAATAATGAAGCAGTATCTAAATTACCACTCCCATCAAATCCAATATTTTGTTCAGTGTTATCTGATGATCTTCTAACTCTAATTGCAAAACCAGAATAATCACTTCTAATTTTTCTCAAAGAATAAGCAGCACCTGCTCCACTAAAACTATCCAACAAAGGATTTGTTAATAAAGATTGTGATGATAAAAGATAAGTAGCAGTCTGTAATTGCTGAGCCGACCTAACTCCTATTCTTACCTGACCTAATAAATTTGTATATGCCATAATTTTATATTTTTTCTTTTATATATTAAATACCTGAAACAAAAAACCTCTCGAATTGAGAGGTTTTTTTAAATATATTAAAACTAAACTTGACGAGCAAGTGTTGTTTGATAAGCTTGTATTGCATTATAGAAAGCCAATGCTTCGGCATCTGATAAACCATCACCAATTGATGCGAATGCTTGTTCTCTCGGTGAATATGCTGTTGGTATTGGAGTACCTATTCCGTTATTATTTAATGCTCCTAAGATTATTGACATATCACTATTATTAGTTCTTGTTGAATTTGATAGTGATAATTTTAGATTATTTCTAAAAATAGCAACTTGAGTACTACTATTTCTTGTAGCTAAATAAAATGCGGCAGATGATGAACTATTAGCAACAAATACACCACCATCATGTACCGAAATTGACATCCCTAATGTTCCACCATTACTATATTTAGGATAAATAGCAGCATAATAATTAGGTGATTGACCACCACCCATATCACATGTAGTCGATGTTACATCCGTTCTAGAATAAAATGATAAATGTAAAGAATCATTATTCAGATAAGATCTACTCGCTAAAAATGTATTTGCGAATGCATCAATACCATTTGGTTTAGCACCAGTTGAACTATGAGTCCATCCACCACTAAATGCCAATCTAAATGAAGTATTCATATCTCTTGGATCTTTAAGATTAAACTTATGTGAATTAGCACTACCACCTACAAATGGATAAATAGCCTTCATCTTAGTCCAAACACCAGCCGTTTTTAAAGAACTAACAAGTGTATTAACCGCCGATCTTTGTGTAGCATCTGTAATACCAGCATAATTAAGGAATGCTAAAGCATTTGAATCATAAGTTGTTAAACTAGTTACAGGAGTTCCTTCTTGTCTTCCTAATGTAGTTTGATATTTCTGAACAATCATATAGAAACTATCAGTCTCTGCAGATGTTAAACCATCACCAATTGATGCGAATGCACACGTTTTACCTGAAAAAGTATAATTTTCTGATCCAGCAACATTATAAGCTCTACTGAATAAAGTTAATGGTGTTGGAACAGCAATCGAAGTTTGTGAATTTTGTCCATAATATGTACCATTCCAATATGTGTTTACTGTATTTAAATCAGTTCTTGAAAGCATTGCAAATCCCTTTGTATCAGAAATAGGTGTTAAACCATATGAACCATATCCACCACCTGATAACCTAGCTATAAAATAATTTGGAGTTCCTGAGTTCCAAGATGTTGAGTTTAACGCAAATGTCGTTCCTGGAATACCTGTACCTGAATTCGACGCACCTATCTCAACAGCTCCTGATGAACCTTGTTGTGTTTTTGAATAGAAACTTAAATGTTGACTACCATTAGCCAATGCCGTTGAAGTTGTTAATGATGTAAGTGCATAAGCATTAGTTCCATTAGGAACTGCACCATTTGATGTATGTGTCATACCACCAACAAATTGTAAAGCGAATGCCGCTGTTAAATCCCTAGGATCTTTAAGATTGAATTTGTGAGCAGTTGCATTTCCACCAACAAATGGATAAATAGCTTTCATTTTAGTCCAAAGTCCAGCAGCCTTTAAATCAATAACTAATGTATTAATTGAATTAGCTTGAGTTGAATTCGTTATATTCGCGGCGTTAATGAATGCTTGAGCATCACTATCAGATACCGTAGGTGGGTAAATTGAATAATAAGAATTTATATTATTATTAATTGATGATACATTTGAATTTTGTGAACCATTTGGATATAATATTAACTCTGATATAATACTTTTTGCTCCTGAATAAGCACCTTTACCAATATTAATAGTACCACCGATTTGCATATTACCATTACCACCGTTTGTAATACTAGAAGTTCTCGCAACACCATTATAATAAATAGTATTATTAGTAACTAAACCACCTGTAAATACTACAGATCCAAGTGCCAGGTTAGTACTCCAATATGCAGCATTGTTCGGGCTATATGCAAATGAACCATTTTGATGTAATGCTATACCACTTGAATTAGCACCCGGTTCTAAATCTATAACACCCCATGAAAATTGTGCTTGTCTAGCTAAAGTTGTTAATCTATAAACAGCATACATAGACATTGCTTCATTTGTATTTGTTCTGGTAGCAGTACCTGTTAAAAAATAACTCCCTGATCCATCTACCATGAACTTAATACCAGGTCTACTATTTGATGTTAATAAAGTTCCAGACTCAACTATCCAAGGTTGTCTAGCCGCTGTTGTTTGTGTTACATTTCTGGAATTTCCACTTTGATCATACCAAGTTGTTACATAACCACTACTAGAACCTACAAATGATAATAATGATGTAGTATCTAAATTACCATCTGCGTCAAATCCTATGTTTTGTTCAGTGTTATCCGAAGATCTTCTAACTCTAATTGCAAATCCAGAATAAGTTGAACTTAATTTCCTTAGTGAATACGATGCGGCCGCACCACTATATGCGTCTAATAATTTAGCTGTAATTGTTGGAGCAACTCCCGACCTAACACCTAATCTAACTTGACCTAATAAATTTATATACGCCATATTTTTAAATATTTTTTCTTTTATATATTAAATACCTGAAACAAAAAACCTCCCAAATTAGGAGGTTTTTAAAAATTTATAATCCAAATCTCGATTTGGTTGCATTAAAGTTTTGTAGAACTTCCTCATCCGTAAGAGATTTTGTATATAACCTAGATGATCCAATTGAACCAGTTAATTTATTATTAAAGCCACCTGATGAATAGCCACCAATTCCAGAATTTGTAAAACCAAGATTTGATGTCGTGGATGGAACATTATATGTTCCAAAATCTAATGTTTGTAGAACACCATTTATATACAATTTTAATCTATTTGAATTTCCAGTTTTTGTTCCATCATAAACAACCGAAATACTATTCCAATTAGTAGATGTAAAAGTTACAACAGGACCACCATCAACACCATTATTAACTTGTAGACATATTTGATTACTAACAAAAAAGAACATAATATCATATAAGTGATTATTGTTTTGTTGGTTTCCAAATGAGAATATTGTTTGAGTTGAAGCAGATGATGGATTTGTAACTCTAATCCAAGTTTCATATGTAAATTTTGAAACATTATTTAATGCTGATGATAAACCACTTATAGATATATATTGAGTAGATCCATTTAAAGTTAAAATACCAGCTGTTCCAAAAACAGGACTAGCCACCAATGTTCCTTTTATGATACTACTTGTAGCCGCTATATTATACCACTCTGTTCCAGTCGTTAAATATGAATTTATATCAGAAGCATCTAAATTAAGAACTAAACCATCTGATACAACACCAGTTCTATTCCAAAGAGAATAATAACTATTAATATTGTTTTCAATCAAAATTCTATTACTTATTTGATTACTTGGGTAATGAATAAGTTCCTGTATCGTATTCTTGAAAAATTGACAATCGCCACCAGAACCAATATACTCAATATTACTAAATCCCGATTGACCAAATGAATTACCATCATTTCTCCAAACACCATTACTATATATTCTAGTCCTATTTAAACCATCGTAATTCCCAGAAGAATAATGATTGTGAAAAACAGCTAATGTATTTAAACCAGTTGTACTAGCTGGCGTAGCAGCATATATATAATCAGCACTTTCAGCTCTTGTTATACAAAGTGAATTTATTAATGAGTTTCCACCGCCAAATCTATAACTAACCGCATTTCTTCTACCAAAAACAATATCATTACTACTATTCTCATAATTCGCAAATGCAACCGTAAATAATGTAGTAATATCAGATATTGGCAAAATCGTAGATAATCTTAATGTATCATCAACACCATCAAAATAAATAGCCGGTTTCCCACTTCTTAATATTAATGATCCACCACTAACTATATATGGTTGATATGATGATGTAATCTGAGTAGCATCCCTACTTGAACCAGATTGATCATACCATTTAGTAACATATCCAATTCCACCCGTAGATGCGGATGTCTTTCTATATTCAGCAGTTGTTAAAACAGATGTATCATTTAATGCACTTACCCATTGATATCCCCAAACATAAATATTAGATGTGTTTTTACCTAAATATTGACCAGGTAATGTCGTTTGATTATTAACAAAACGAACATAAGCTATTTGTGTTCTATTCATTGTAGATGTAACCGTACCCCACATCGAACATCTCCACCATCCATTTCCAGCATCCGTAATTGATGATCCAAAATTAGAATCACCCGTAGCATTACCACTTGTAACCACTACACCAGTTGATATGTTAAATATAGCATAAGGTAATGCCAATCCAGCAGCACCATTAGCCTCACCAAAACCTAATGCAATTGTATCAGGCGCCGTTGCACCAGGACCTTTTTTAAGATAAACACTAGAATTCCAACTTGTCCCATTGACAAAAGATACTAATGTACTTTTACCCAAAGAATGATTCCAATTTGAAGTTCCCTCCATATATAAATCAGCAGTCATTGTTCCATTAGGATCTGTTGTTTGATTTGCAACCGCAGTTGAATCGTTTTTGTGCCACCAAACATTCTCAAATTCCTCTGAATATAATGCCGTGTTATTTGCACCAATAAATGATAATAATGATGTAGTGTCTAAATTGCCAGTAATATCAAATCCAATTTCCTGTTCAATATTATCACCAGATCTTCTAACTCTAATCGCAGATCCGTTATAACTAGAACTTAATTTTCTTAAAGAGTATGCAGCATTTGATCCAGTATATGTACTAAATAAACCAACGTAAGGTAGACCTCTTACACCAACTCTAACTTGACCTAATAAATTTGTCCATGCCATAATTTTAAATTATTTTTTTCTTTTATATATTAAATATTTGGAACAAAAAACCTCTCAATTGAGAGGTTTTTAAAAATTTATAATCCAAATCTCGATTTGGTCGCATTAAAGTTTTGTAGAACTTGAGCATCAGTTAATGCAGTGTTATATATCCTACTGTTAGATAAATCACCAAAATGATTTTGTGTGTTAGAAACTCCACCACCAATCCTAAAGGATCTAGAACCACTATAATTATTATTGGCTGTTGAAACATTGTTAATAGTTGCTAATTTAATACCATTTTTATAGGTAGAAACATCATTACCATTTCTAACAAAACATACATGAGTCCATTGATTATTAGTTATATTTATTTTACCAGTATTTGATGAATTCATTATAAAGTTACCAATTGAATTTAATAGGTAGATATCACCATTACTATTAAATGATCCAAAATCACCACCATTTGTTCCATAATATATTCCAATATATAAATAAGTATTCCAAGAACTACTGTAATCCAAATAATTACTCAATATTGTATTTTTAAGATTACCACTAGTATAATTATACTTATTATTTATCCAAAATTCTATTGTGAATTGATTTGTCCCAAAGGTTAATGCATTACTCATCTGAACATAATCATTCACACCATCAAATGTCATAACACCACCATTTGATGCAGTATAACCAACTCCATTAGTCAAAGTTCCATTATTATTCCCAGAACCTGATATATCATACCATGTTGTTCCACTACCTAAATAAGATGATTTAAAACCAGCATCCAAATTCATAACCAATCCAGATTGTACAATAGAACTATCCCATAAAGAATAATAATTGTTTATATTAGATTCTATTTGACTTTGAGATCCCTGTAAAGTAGGGTATATCAACCACTCTTGAACATTTCCATTATAATCAGCAGACCCACTATAAACACCAATAATTGTAGGATAACTTGTCCAAGCACTCATACTAAAATTCTTATTGTTTACCAATTTATATCCATTCAAAATATTATAAACATCCCCTCTATTAACCGGATTTTTTAAAATACCATTTGTAAACAATTGTGGTGTTCCATAATTAGAATACAAAGCAGTTGATGTTGATCCATTTTGAGCTACATATCCATATGTAGATAATGCATTTGTTGGATAAACAAAATAAGTATCACTCGTTTGTGTAACTAAATACATCTCATTTGTCGAACCTTGATTATAAGGGAAATTAAGCGAATCCCCACTACCATCAAAATTAATAGCTGCCTTATCACCTAATGTATTTAAAATACCATTTACCGTAATCTTTGGTTGACTAGCTGCCGTTGATTGTGTTGCATTTCTACCATTACCAGATTGATCAAACCATGTAGTTACAAATCCATTTCCACCAGCATTAACAGTCGTTTTTGTATATGACCTAGTTGTTAATACACTTGTATCGTTTAATGCTTTTTGAAACTGCCAACCCCACATATAAATATTAGTTTGTGAATTTCCAGCATATGCAGTACCACTTATTGTATTTAAATTATTATTAAATCTAATTACACCATGTTGAAGACGGTTTGAAGCCACCGTTACAGTACCCCACACTGAGCATCTCCACCAACCATTTCCAGCATCAACAATTGATGAACCGAAATTAGAATCATTGGATGCGTTTAAACTATCTAATACAACTCCAGATGATATATCAAATAAAACACAAGGATGAGGAAAAGTACTTGTACCCGAACTAGGAAATCCCAAAATAATTGTATTAGGCGCAGATGTCCCCGGACCTTTTTTAATATATAAACTCACATTCCAACTTGTTCCAACAGCAAACGACAAATTAATACCATTAGATAATGTGTGATAATTATTGGCTGAAGCCTCAGATAATAAATCAGCAGTCATTGTACCATCAGGTGCAATCGCTTGATTTGAAGTAACAGTTGTGATATATTTGTTCCAATTGACATTGTCAAATTCCTCTGAATATAAAGCTATATTATTATATCCAACAAACGATAATAAAGAAGCTGTATCCAAATTACCCGATGCATCAAATCCAATATTCCCCTCCACATTATCACCAGACCTCCTAACTCTAATTGCAGATCCCACATAAGTAGAGTTTAATTTCCTTAACGAATAAGCCGCAGCCGCACCACCATAACTATCCAATAAATACGTAGCCACCTCCAATTGCTGAGCACTAATCCTTACACCAACTCTAACTCCACCATTCTCATTTATATAAACCATATTTTTAAATTATTTTTTCTTTATATATTAAATAAAGAAAACCATATTACCCCCGCCAGGGAAAAAAATTTCCGAAATAATAATAAAAACACATCAACCATTAATAATAAAAAAATAAAATACATATGATAACAACACCAACAATTAACCAAATATTTAAAAACCTAAAAGTAGATGATAAATTCAAAACATACCAACAAAAAGGAATATTCACCATATCTAAAATATGGAGCAATAATAAAGGAATACAAGCATATAATAATAATGACATATACACCTATAACCTCGATACAAATGATCTAATTAAACTAAAAATAGAACTAATTTAATTTAAAATAAAAAAAATATGAAATACCCAGAAATAAACACAATATATGACCACTATAAAGGAGGCAGATATAAAGTAATAACACTCGCTAAACACACCGAAACAGATGAAATACTCGTAATCTATAAATCAATACACTTTGGCACTATTTACGCCAGACCACTTGAACAATGGTTCAATACCATCGAACAAACAAACCAACAAAGATTTACCAAAGTAAATAAAAAAGACCAATGATAAATAAAGAAATAGTCCAACAAATATCAATGGAGGAATGCCTCACCAAATACCCCCATCTAAACCCCAATAACATAATAGAAATGTATGTCCAATCCATAGAAAACCAATTCATATCAGTTGGACTACTTATAGATAATAATAAAGTAATGACTATCACCATACCAATAGATTACTATAATGAATATATTACAGACAACAGAGAAAATAAAATAAACAAACTCCTACAAAATGGAAACATATGAACAAATGATAACCGAATTCGCAAAATGTATTGGTTATCACACCAGAAAAAAATGGATCCAATCTCTCACACTAAAACAACTCAAAACCTTTAAAGAAGGACTCCTTAACGACGGACTAAGAAACTCATCCTTTGAACTATACTCATGGACTAAAACTTGGACACCAATCATAGACGAATTAATAAACCAAAAAATAATAGAAACCAGAAACCGGAAAATAAACCAAATTATAAAATGATAAAGAGAGGAGACAAGGCAAAGGGATTCCGTTTCAAGACATCCACCAACACCCATTTTGGAGTACACTGGAATAATCAAATGGAGAAGTTCATTGGCGTTGAGGGTATAGTCAAAGAAGTAAGACCAGAAATCAACGAAATAGTAATTAGCTTTATAGTTACAACACGATTAAATGGTTTTATAGAATCACATTCACAAAACTGGACATATCCTCTGGATGAATACATTGCATTACAAAGAGATATGAAACTCCATCAATTAGGAATCTAATAGGTTAAAAAATGACCGGATTTTTACAGAGGTTAAAAAACGGCTATATTTTTGTATCCAAATGTAATGGCATACCGGAAAAGGTACTAAAAAACAACCGGATTTTAGTATGATTTCCACATCACCCTATAGCGCTTTAAAAACAGCCTTTTTCAAATCCAAACCTCCCATATATAAAAGTATATACAAAGATTTTGTAAAAGCCTTGTATTCATTAGTGTTTCGAGTGGTGTAAAAAATAAAATTATTTTGATTGTGGTTTTTGCTATACTAAAATCCGGTCATATTTTAGGTGTATAAAAAAATGTGCTCTTTAGGTACAAAAAAATGTGCGTATTTTAGTATGTAATTTTGGGTATGGAATTGCAAGTATATACACAAAAATTCGGTTAATTTTCCTTCCTATTTATTTTTAATAATTTCAATTAGTTTATCAATACAAGCTGATTCAGATTCTTCATAGGTTTTAAACTTTCTCATATCATCATCTATTGAATAATCCACTAATGATTTATAGTTACCGTTTTCATCTACATCAGTTCCGATGGTAGCAATTTCATAATCCCATTCAACACCAGTAATATCATCAATAAAATCCATTACATTGTGTCTTAGTTTATGATTTTTTCTAAACCATTCAAACACTTGTGATTTAAGTGGAGCTAAACATGCTTTGTTTTTATCACTAAATTGACCATAATAAAAATCCGATTTTATATTTAATAACCATTCATCCCCCTTGTGAGTATCATACGCACCAAAACAAGGTTCATCATAACCTAACTCTTTTAAAGCTAATGATTGTTTATAATTACAAAAATATTTTTCCATCATATCAAATTTTTAAGTGTGTAAATAATTAATTTTTTTAAGAAATAAGGTTAACAATTTGTTGAGCGTCGTTATTATTTAGGTTATCGATAGTTATGGTTGAACCCCCGTTAGTTTCGATAATAATTTTGGAGAATAATGGATTTTTGTGTAGTTGAACGTTAGCGATGTTATTGAATTTAATTCGTTGAGTATCGTTAGATATAAGGAATTTGGATCTTTGTGATATGGTGATGGATTTATCATCGATGGTAATAATTTGAGGTCGGATAGGGTTTCCACCTCTAATGATTTCTGATTGGAATTGTTGGCTCATGGTATATTTGTTTTTCGTTAGAGTTTCTATACAAATATAAGAAAAAATAGTGTAACTCTCTTACGAGAGTACTAAAAAACGTGCGGATTTTAGTATTTTTTAATGTTTCCTAATATCTACACTTTGGATTTTGTTTGCTCACCTCTCGTTTGAGTGCCTCTTCCACCTTGGTGAACGGTATTGTTTTTTGTGAGGAAGGTGATACCACCTCTCGTTTGAGTGCCTCTTCCACCAGGTACTTAGTGATCGATTGTATTTCCAGGTGTTCTAGCCCTAGTTTGGATTCAAAAAAAGACCAGTAGGTGGTGAAATTACACCAGAACTTTTCATTTTTACAATCCTGGTAGAATATCCATTGATCGTCTTTATGATATATGAATTCTAATCCATCTTTATTATATACATTGCAATTGATAATTTCAATTTCTGAGGTAATTTCGTGGAATAGTTCTATGATTGGGTTTTGGTTTCCCATTATTAGATCTAATTTAATATCTCTAAGTTCTTTCATATTATCGACCAGTTTCCTCTTTTTATGTGATTTAGGCATTCGGATTCCGAAAACGCCAGCTCTGTCTGCCTTCTCTTGTTTTTCTTGCTAGAATAGATCCTGTGTAGATGGAATGTTCCTCTGCCTGCGGATCTGATGGTCCACTTGTTACCTGTGTTGTTGTCTATGATATTCAATCCCACCATTTCCGGCATATTTAATAAAATAAATAGTTTGTTGTTTGGTATTGGGTTTCATTTATAATCCAAGTTCATTTAGCTTTTCTTCTCTGGTGAAGGGTCTTAGGTCGTTATGTTTCATGATTCTTTCGATTCGAGATCTTTTGAAATCTTTGTTGCTTTTTGATCCTATTGTTGAGTTCTTTAGATCTAAGTTGACTGATTTTAGTGCGGTCAATATTGGTTTGTATGCTAGTAGAAGATCTGCAACATCGGCGATTTTGGCGTAGTTGTCTATGATATTATAGATATATACTACTCGGTAAAGAAGAGATCTTGATTCCAAGTATTCTATTTGGCCTTCTAATGGTAGGGATTTCAAAGTTTCTATTTTCATGTGTGGTGGTTTGTTGTTTGGGTTTATTGGGATTGATTATTTTTACAAATAGAATGCTTCGAGTAATTTAAATATTACGAATAGGTATAATGAAGTTATGATGGTCATACCGATTAGGAGTGCTATTTGAGTTTTAGACATGGTTATTATGTTTTTTAATTATATATGTAAATATAGTTAAAAATTTTTAGATATACAAAAAAACGTGCGGATTTTAGTATTTTCTTTAGAAACTCTAAACGAAGTTTAGTATATGAGTTCACTATATTATTTCTTTCTTCTGGCTATTTCATCTATATAATCTATAATTGATTCGGCAAGAGATCTGAATTCGGATTTATTCAGATCTATTTCAGCTCGATTTAACAAAGTTATTATTTCATTCTCAATTACTTCAGTCTTATTCGGGGTTTCCATATGTTTTATTTTAATTTTCGTAGACCATAAAATATAAATGCTTTTTCAATCTGTTCTAAACTATATCCTTTAGATTCTTCACCGTTATTAAATTTTTTCTCTAAATCATTCATCTTTCTAGTTATATCAAATAACATAAATCTTGACGAAACTAATTTAGTATGCACTACTTGATTAAAATCAGTAAAATCTATGGTTTTAGACTTCTCTCTGACTATATCAACACATAAATCCCACGTAACTCTTTCTTGTGGTGATAAACTATTAAGTAAATTGGTATAACTCATATTGTACAGATTTTAGTAGTGAACTTCGTGAACTCAGTATTCTTTTTGTTTATCTGTAGTTCCATACATATTTTATGGTAGTAATTGATTCTATGGTTTTAATAAATTCGTTCATAAATGAATTTTTTCTATTTCTGAAGATGTTTAATACTTGACCATTAAAAATGAGTGATCCCATTGATTGTAGTCTCCACCTACAACGTCTTGTACTTGATATCCCCGCTTAATGTACTTATACATCTCATCAGTACCTCTTACATAAACGGTTGCTATGGGCTTTGCTGGTACTGAAAGCATAACACCATTAGTTGCTTTAAATCGGTTATCTTTTGACGCATCATTTATTGTCATTGACATCATTAAAAAAAATGCAAATCCTGCAATTAAGTATCCTAAATTTTCTTTTTTCATGATTCTTTTTCTTTTAATATACTTTCTATTCTATCTTCTCTGATAAGTTTTGCTAAATTAGGATTGAAGTGGTTTAGTATTCCAGTCACACAGTCTTCGCAGATTATCATTACATCAGACAATGTTTTCACCGATGCGCATGGTCTTTTCTCGTCACAGCCGTCGCATATCTTGTTGTCTTCTATAAACATTAACCATGCCTTTTTGACGTGTTCTTTTGGTGAATCAAACTTATTCTTGTCTATTAAGTACATATTCTATTCTTTTCTTTCTAATCTTAGAAACCAAAGATAATGTTTATATCTCATATAAACAAGAGGTGATAAAAAAATAATATATAAACTTATGAAGGGTTAATGACTTACCCACTCGCATAAATAAGACGACATTAGGTTGCATAGATAAGACGGGAGAATGGGAAAGATTTAGCTTTGATTTGGGAGGCTTTTAAATGGCAATTGATATATTATAGAGTTGGATTACTTTAAGTCTGTTAGATTTGATTTAAATAGTATTTTAGTTATCGCTCACTCGCATAGATAAGACGACTTTTGAGTTGCATGGATAAGCCGGGATAATGGGGATAGAGGATATTTTTTAGATTTGATTTAGGTCTTTGGAGTTCATTTTTAGTGTTTGGATAGTGAATTTTCGTTGTCCTTATTTTTTATTGCCAATAATTTATAAAGGCAGGTTGGAGTCTACCCTCTACGTATTGGAGTTAATACGGACCGGTCTTCGATGTTATCATTGACATAACAAAGATAGTAAATAAAATTGAGACTCACAAATCTCTGTATATCTTCTTTCATAATCATTATTATTTAATCAATTTTTCTATTCTTCTATCTCTACGTTCTTCTATCGTCTCAAATGGAAAAATTGGTTGATCATCTTTGAAGCAATTTATCGTATCGTAATTCTTATCAGAGAAGTGAATTTCACCAACAAAATTATCTTCTATGAAATTAAAATGACATTGTATTCCTCTCTCACCCACAATGGTAATAGTGTATGTATATTTTTCATTACTATCTATTAATAAGTCTCCTAATGAAGATCGATACTTCTTTCCTTTGATAAACAGAATATATCTATCACCACCTCTCCAGTTTGGATTAGCACTCTTCTCCCATATATCGTATTTGGATATAAGAAACTCTTCGTTTATAAATGGTATTTTCATGTTTATTTAAGTTTAAATGTTTATCTCCATTGGCTTTTCTATCATAAGCCTAGTTCCTTCAGTTTCTCTTCCCTGTGTGTTGATAGTGGAATGAAGTAGGGCTCAATCCCTGGTTCGATCCCAGGCGTGACCACGAGGTTGTCGGCCCACTGCTCTATCCAGTTTGTGATCAGCCCGTCGTCGGATTTTAGCTTGTAGATCCATTGGCCGAACGAGTCGAGTGCTCGGTCAGCTATCTCGTATGTCTTTCCCAGGACGAGGGTGTTCCAGTTTTCGCCTTTCGTGCATATCACTCGTTCTCCAATCTCCAGCATATCTTTTTATTTTCCATAGTCCTTTCTAAGGCCTTCTTTTATCTCGGGCAGGTATTTGTCCACCAGGCGCTCGAACTGGCCTTGGTGAAGCCCGTAGATGGGTATTCCGCCCTCTCCGCAATAGATCTTGATTACGTTTCCGAACACTAAGATCAATTTGGCGTGTCTTATGATGTCATCCGGGTCCGGCTTGCGATTCCCTGTGTAGAAGCTGTCGTGGTCGTCGATCTGGTCTGCGATGTCCTTTGCCATTATTTCCAATGTTCCGTAGTGGAAGTGCTTGATGAACTCTTGTGTTTCCATTTTAGTTTTGTTTTGTTGATGATGACAGTCTTCGATGTTATCATTGACATATTTTATTAAATTTTTAAAAGACAAAAAAACAACCGGAATTTAGTATATTAAATTATATAAGATTATAATTACACCTATTATAAAGAGTGAGAAGATTAAACTCCCATCATCGTCATTATATTCATCCATTTCGTTTAAATAATTCTATTTGTATATTCTTTTTAACAGTTCTACTGAATCACTACTCCCTTCTCTATATGTAAATTCATGTAGTCTTGATTCAGGGAAAGCACCTCTATTATTTCGCCATCTTGATGTAACACCAGGTGTTACTAAATAATACCTAGATAAATCTTCTCCATACATCTTTTTAATATATAACTCTATGAAATGAACATCTATTTTAGATTTATTCTCCATAGAAACTTCTCTCTTTTCCGCATACTCTCTATTAATACGATCATTAAAACTTTCCATAATATTTTGTCTTCTTTAATAGATTTTATGTGTTAACAGCAAAAAGTTGTCTTTAATTGTTAAATATTAGACATTTTTTCTACAACATTATTAATAATCTTATTCTCAATATACTTTTTACCTTCTTCATTTGTGAAGTTCTCAATCTGGCTATTCTTCATTGCATCAATTGCGGTTTCCATAGATACGGTTGCAATCTCTAATACGGTTAGTATAAACACTTGTTGTAGGTTTTCACTAATTATTTGTTTGTTAGCATCTAACGTATCTTGACCATTATTGATGAGGTCTAATAGGAAAATGACTTGTTCGTTTACTGGTTTAGACTTAATGATGTCTATTTCTGTTTGTGTTAATGTTTTCATGTTTTTTATTTTTTAGTTATAAATCAAAGATAGTTAATTACACCGAAATATATCTTCAGTTTTAAAAAGTTACTTAAAAAATTTAATATATAAAAGAAAAAAATAATTTTATGCCTTATACAAATAATAATGGTCAAACAAGAGTTGGAATTAGGAGTGGAGTTTTAGTGGCTCAAACTCCTTCAGCATCAACTTTATGGAATAGTATTTATGCTGTTTATAATGGTGATTCAGTTGGATCACAATCACTAAAAACATCGTTATATGCGGTGTATAATGGAGAATCAAATACAAATGATTCATTTGGGACTAATAATGGAACAGCACAAGGTGGATTAACTTATGGTACTGGTAAAATCGGAAATGCGTTTCAGTTTAATGGTACGAATGCTTATGTTAGTTTACCAACCGATTCATTGAATTCATTAACTGGTGATTTCTCACTATCATTTTGGATGAATTTAACCAACTCTCATTCTTCAAATGGTGGTATGATATTTAGTAATCTTCAATTCCCAGTAGGTATAACTACTTACTACGGTTTTCAAATTGGATTTTATAATGGTCAAATCTATTTTATTGTTGGTAGTAATACGGGTGTTTCAACAGCCTCAACGCGATTAGTATCTAATACATTATCTGGTTATATTGGGACTTGGGTACATGTAACATGTACACATAAACAATCAACTGGATATAAAATATATGTTAATGGTGTATTGAATAATAGTAATAATGGTACTTATAATCCAGTTTATACAACAAATCACACACCATCTATAGGCGCTCAATATTCTGTTAACGCTTCACCTAATTTATTTTATCCGTTAAATGGTAAATTAGACGCGTTAAACGTTTGGAACCGCGAACTTACCGCATCCGAAATCACCGAACTATACAACTCAGGCAACGGTGCACAATACATCACAGATAATTTCTATAAACCAACTCCAAACGATGCGTTATTAGTTAATAACGGAACAGCAGTTGGTGGTTTAACTTGGGGTGTTGGAAAAGTTGGAACTGCTTTTCAGTTTAATGGTAGTAATGCGTATGTTAGTTTACCTAATAATTCATTGAATTCGTTAACTGGTGATTTTAGTGTATCTTGTTGGGTTTACCTAAGTGCATTAACTACTAGACAAGGTTTTATAGGTAATTATATATATGTTGGTGGTGGTGCAGATATTAAAGGTTTCAGAGTATATTATGGTGCATCAGGTACTGGGAATGTTGGAGGTGTTAGAATTGATATAGGTGATGGGAGTAACCCAGCAGTAAGTTTATTATCAAATAACTATTTAACATTAAATACTTGGTATCATGTAGTTGTTACTAGAAAATCATCAACTGGAACCAAGATATATATCAATGGTACCCAATCCGTATCCAACACCAGTACAATGAATCCATCATACTCTACCACATACCCATCAATAGGAGTTGCAAAATCATCAGTATCAACATTTGATTGGTGGAATAGTGGCAAAATGGATGCAATATCAATATGGAACAAAGAATTAACAGCTACCGAAGTAACTGAATTATATAACTCAGGTAACGGTAAACAATACTCTAACTAATAATTAACTAAAAAATAAAATATAAAAATGAAAGTAAGACAATTAACAACAGAACAAAAAGACCTATTAATCGGTCAAATGTGGAATAATGGAGCATATTTCAACCCAACTCAAAACGCAGATGGAAATTGGTTCATTTCAAATGAAGAAGTGAACGGATGTGAAAAAGAAGAATTCGCTTGGGTTAAAGAATTAACTGAGATTGACTATAACCCAGTTGTAACAGAGTTCCCAATGTAATAAAAAATTTAATATATAAAAGAAAAAATAATTAAACATTTATGGCAAATATTGTAAATCAATATGGACAAGTAAAGGTTGGAGTTAGAGTTCAATCCTCTGGGGGGGGGGGTAATGACGCAGATGCTCAAGCATTCATTACCGCTGCTTCAATCACTGACAACACACAAAAATCCGCAATCAATACGCTGGTAACCTCACTTAAATCAGCTAACATTTGGACAAAAATGAAAGCGATTTATCCATTTGTAGGAGGTACTGCAACATCACACAAATTCAACTTAAAAGACCCACGCGATTTAGATGCTGCATTTAGATTGGTGTTTGCTGGTGGTGGTACACATAGTTCGACTGGTTATCAATTAAATGGTTCAAACTCATGGGGTGATACCAAATTAATACCATCCACTACTTTATCAGCTGGAAATATTTCTTTAGGTTTTTACTCGAGAACAAACAGAGTAGGTGCTAATAAAGTTGTTATGGGTACATTTACAACACCTTCTTCAGGTTTTAATATTTTTCCAAGATATACAGATAATAAAGCATATTTTTCTTTAGCAGATGATGGTAATGTAAATACTCCCACACCTGTTACCTCTACATTAGGGTTTTATCAAGGAGCAAGAAATAATTCAACAACTCAATCTTTATCTAACATAAACGGTAACAATTATTCATACACATATAACACAGTGTCGTTACCTAATACAAGTATGTTTATTGGTTCGATAAATTATTTTGCTGCAACTTATGTTGACAGTTTAGAGTTAGCATTTTCATATATTGGAGAAAATTTATCGGCTGTAGATATGGGTAATTACTACACAGCAGTACAAACATTCCAAACCACACTTGGTCGTCAAGTTGGTGTTCCGATTGTAGCAGATACAGATGCTCAAGCATTCTTGAATGCTGCGGTTATCACTAACCAAACACAAGCGAACGCAATTAACACGTTAGTTACTGATTTGAAATCAGCTAACATTTGGACAAAAATGAAAGCTATTTATCCGTTTGTTGGTGGTACTGCAACATCACACAAATTCAACTTAAAAGACCCTCGTGACTTAGATGCTGCTTATCGTTTAGTATTTAGTGGTGGTTGGACTCATACATCAACTGGCGCTTTGCCAAACGGAACGACTGGTTATGCCGATACTAAATTAGTACCATCTACAAATCTATCAACAGATAGTCACATATCTATTTATCTTAATACTTTATCAAGTAATAGCCAATTTCCATATGTTATGGGTTCATATAATGGGGAAAACCAAGCATTAGGAATTAGAACTTATGGTAATAGTGATGGATATTCAAGAACTTACCATAATTCTCAGTTAAATGCATCTAATAGTATCTCTACTTCAAATGGTTTATGGGTATCTAATATAATCACAGGTCAACAAAGACAATTGAGAAATAATGTGTTGAGTGCATCTGGTGGTAAAAGTGGTACAAACCCAACGTTAAGTACATATATTGGTGCAATTAATAGTAATAACGCATTTAATACTTATGCATCTCAAACAACATGTTTAGTTTCTATGGGTGATGCTCTTAGTTTAGCTGAAGAAACAGCATTCTACAACGCAGTTCAGGCATACCAAACTACACTTGGTCGTCAAGTATAACATAAATAAAAATTAAAAAAAATATAAAAAATGGAAAACGTATACAAATTAACAGAAGAACAAAAAGACCTATTGGTAGGTCAGACATGGGATGGAGTTCAATACTTTAACCCAACACAAGACGCAGATGGAAATTGGTTTATTTCACAAGAGGAAGTAAACGGATGTACACACGTAAACGGTACATTTGAATGGATCCACGAGCTACCAGAAATTGACCATAACCCAGTAGTGAGCGAGTTACCAATATAATATGGAAACACTTTTTAAAATCCCCATCTAATAAGGTGGGGATTTTTTTATATCACTAATTCATTAAGTTTCTTTTCTCTCAACAATCGAGCTTTCTCTTTTTCATATTGTAATTTGTTTACAAATTGAGTATCGTTGTATGACCAGACTTCTCTCTGGTGTACATTGTATAGGTAGAAGTAAAACTCTTTTCATATTGTATATTAACAGTTTCCATATATATTTCTATGAGTTTTTCACATGGTTTATATAAGATCCAATAACAACTCCTGATATTGCTGATACAGCTCCAATCATCATTGGTGACATGAAATAACCAACCAAATATTCTATAACGAATATGATAGACCATAATATTACAGGTAGTATTATACTTGATACTATTGCTGGAGTCTCTTCAATGAATTTTCTTAACATGATAATAATTTTATATAAAGTTAATAAAAAAAATTAATATATACAATATGATTAATAAACGTATAAATTCATTCAAGTCTTTCGGAGAAAAGATAAATGAGAATAATGAGAATAAAGAAGAAGAGTTTGATATTGAATATATCAAAAATTGTTTTGCAGATTTAACTGATGAATTTGATATCAATATAGAAGATAGGAGCTTTAAAGAATGGCATGGAGAAAACGACGATTCTGTGGATGTGGATCAATACACAGTAGTACCTTGTCTACAAATAACAATTGAATTACCTAAGTTGAATGGGAGAGTATCTTTTTTGAATGATAAAAGAGAATTGAGATTTGGAAATCATATAAATGATTTAATAGAGGCGAGCTCTGATTTAAATAAGATATTTAAAGGTGTCAATATAGCAATTAGTAGGTTATCAGATGAATATCCTGAGTATAAGTTTGATAATAATTTTGTTGATGATAAATTAAAGTCGAAAGTATTATATAGAACATCCTCTGATACTCAGAATCCAAAATTTACTATAACAATAACTAAGTAAAAAGGTGAGGTGCAATATAAAAAGGATTATATTTAGCCTTTATCAAACTTTCTAATTCCATTATATAATTTTAAAATAGAGTCTTTCATACTCCTATTTTAAAAAACATTTCTCTAACCTTAGCAGAAACATATTTGTTTACATCTTTTGGCTCTAATCCATTTTTAACCAATGTATCCGATTCCTCTTTAATAACATCATTAACAACCCAACGAATAAGATCTCCCATCTTCTTAATATCAATAGGTTCATTATTCGGGAATGTATTTTCTAATCCCTGATTGAAACGACTTTCTGTTACAACATACTCGACAAATTCATTAATAGAATTCAATTTCTCAACATCAACAGCAGCTAACGTTTTTACTTTTGAAGAAGAGTGCTTTTCTCCCTTAACTTTGAACCTATGAACTACACCATTAAACTCAATAGACCAAACAATCCCCTCTCCAATTCCAATTTCTCCAAATTCTTTTGCAACTGGACATTGTTCCTCAACAGCAATAGTTAAATCTGATAATTTGTTTTGAACTAATTGAGGCATATTAAAGTCAATTTCTATTTCATATGTTTGGAAATCTTCTATATTATAAATCCTAACATCAGTATTTCTCAAATAAGAACTCTCTACCCAGTATGCTGGATTTGATTTAAGTTCTTCTTCGGTTTCAGTATGTGGAGTAATCTTAACACCAAAGATAAAGAATGATTTCTCAATATTAGAAATCCCTACGCCTCTTTGAATACCTTTACCAACCCATTCACCATAAATAGAGATTGTATTTTTATTCACATCAATATTTTCTTTAGTGGCAACCTCATTAAATAATCCTATGAATTCTGTTTGGTGAGAATGAGCAAAGAAAGCAAATCCGGCGTTATCATGTTCTGGTGTGATAATATTTTCTCGGGATTGTGCCCACATACCAGATTCTCCATTCCATGAAACTCCAGCGTTGGTTCCGTGTAACTTAACAGTTCCTTTAAACTTTAATGTTGGTTTAGGTAGTGATGGATCGTAGATTGCTTCTCCATTCTCATCTAGTCCAACAAAGTTATATTGTCTGTTAATATTTGATACAACTGTTCTAAATTGATCAATTGAGGGAAATTTAATCATCTTTTTCATAGGGACAAATATAAGGAATTATTTTTTATATTTCTAATTTTAGGAGTTGTATTTCTCTCCACTCTTCTAAAGAAACGAATAACTTCTTATTATAAGATAAGATTTCACCTCTATCATTTTTAATACCAATTAGGTTAACAAGTTCTATTTTATCGTTATCATCAAATATTACATATTGTCCAGGTTGTTGGTAATGGACATCATATGATTTCCCTATTGTTATATCTTCTCTATTGGTTTTATAGCATAAATTCTCACCTAGGTTTGCACACACTACTTTCATATTCCTAGTTCTTTAAGTTTCTCTTCTCTTGTGATCCGTTGTTCAGGTTCATGTTCTTAGGTGGTTTCATATCTCTATTTTTTGTAATTGTATCTCTCTCCATTCTTCTAAAGAAACGAATAACTTCTGATTATAAGGTAGTATTTGATCCCTGTCATTTTTAATACCAATTAGGTGAATAAATTCTATTTTATACGGATTATCAAAAGTATTCAGCGGCATACTTTCTAAACTTACCATCTTCACATCTAATATCATATATTGTTGTTGTTGGTAAACGATATCATATGATTTCCCTATTGTTATACCTTCTACATTGGTTTTATAACCTAAATTCTCACCGAGGTTTGCACACACTACTTTCATATTCCTAATTCTTTTAGTTGTTTCTCTCTCCATTCTTTTTGTGTATAAAATCTTTCTTCAATATCACCACCTACCCAATGTGGAATGCCATCTCCGTTGGTATTTTTTATACCGGAGCTCCCTAGTCCGTGTACATATGTTATCTCATACATATCACCAGGTACGAAATGGTATTCATAAGACCCACCTGTTTTACCATATAGTGCGGTATAGGGTTTCTTAACATAGATTATATCACCAATATTCATATTCCTAGTTCGTTTAGTCTTTTTTCTCTCCATTCACTGATTGATTGAAATACATCTTTAGTGAATAGCCTTTGTATTCCATCATCACATTTTACTATTAGCCAGTTTCCATCACTATGATCCTTTTTCTCTGCTTCGTATGCTTTCCCTTTCTTCAACCCGTTTTTTAGTCCATTTTTGTGCATAGACTTTATACAAACTACTGTTTCTAAATTCATATTCCTAGTTTTTTTAATTTAATTTCTCTAATAGCAGAAAGAACAATATTATTATAAGGTGATTCAAACTGAGAAAGTTTTATTGATATTGATTTACCAATCTCACCTTTACTTTCACCACATACATCTTCTGTTATACCACAACTTTCATCTAAAATAGGTTTAATTACTTTCATGTTTAATATAAAGTCATTTTCCAAAAATTCAATAGTTTCAACATATGAATCCATAGCCATCTTCATATTAGTATCAACACCTTCATTATATTTATATAAATGATTTAAAATTATATCATTATCTTCTTTCGTCAATTCTAACATATTCCTAGTTCGTTTAGCTGTTTGTTTCTCCATTCATCTATGGGTATTACTACTTCATTGTTATACCAAACCAAAATGCCATTGTTATCGATTATTCGATAATGGTCAGATGTGGTTGTGATACTAAGTTGTTCGATGACTTCGTATACCTTACCATACGTAAGACTGTGTCCTTTATAGGTCTCGTGTGTACAAACAACTTTCATATCCCAAGTTCTTTTAGTTTAATTTCTCTTTCAATAGATTTGTAGTGTCTCAATCTCCTTTTATAGTAGTTTATTGGGAGGTCAAGCATCCTCTCACCACCAGACCAACTTTCTTTTATAAATCTAACATCATAGACTCCTACTCCGTCGTGCTCGGAGACACCGGTTATGACGAACATGTCTTCTTTGAGAAGGTCCTCTCTCATATTGAACCAGAAATCCAGCAATATTATAGAAATATACGGATATTCTTTCATAGTAACAATTCGTTTAAACGTTTCTCTCTCCATTCATCTATACTCATGAAAAGTCCTTTATTGTAAAAACAAATCACACCATCTTCATCCATTGTTACGAAAGTTTCTGCAATGGCTTTACCAAACTTAAAGACATCCTTAGCACGTGCCCTTGTCATGAGTGGTAAAGGAACCGAATCATAAACTTTACCTACTATGAGTGGATAGATATTAACACAATTTGATTTACAGACCATTTTCATATTCCCAGTTCTTTAAGTTTCTCTTCTCTTATTTCCACTATATCTCGAAAGTGTTCAGCGGCATACTTTCTAAACTTACCATCTTCACATCTAACTATATAATATGGTTCTGATGGTTGTAAAGTATTTGGGTCATATAGGGTTGGTGTGAGTTCACATTCATACATATTACCCTTAATCAAAATGTGATCGACACCTCCTAATGGATTTGCCATACTCACACCTATTTTAGATTGACATTTCATAGTATTCCAAGTTCTTTAAGTTTTCTAAATATAAGAATTGTTTTTAAATAGCCAATTCAGTTAATCTACAATCTCTCACAATAGGTCTAATTTTGTCGACCAATCCCACATATCTTTCCTTTGTGTTATCTTTTAATGAGTTAAAATGTTCTAAATCAAATGATGTAATAGTCCAATGTTCTAAGAATTGAGAAAATAATTTTATTTGAGCATAAACTGGTGTAAAAAGCATTTCATAATATATGGGTTCTCCATATCTTATCACAACCAGTTTATTGTCCATATCATATGTAGTTATTGATATGTGATTCAATCCTTCAGAAGGTCTTTTAACTATATCTACATTATATTCAACACCAGTCTTTTTTAGTTTGGCTCTAACTTTTATCATTTTAGTATTTAACTAATGTATATCTGGCACGACTATCAGGAGTTCCACATTGTCTCTCTGTTACAAATTGAAGAACATATCCATTCTGGATTAATTTATTAACATACTCAATATTCTCAGTAGAGATAACCTTCTTTTGTTTTAGGGGTATGTTATAATTTGTTTGTTCTCGATTTGATATACTATCACCATTAGTTGATGCATAACTAAACAATCCTAATAAGGCAATGGTTACTAAACCACCAATTACATATTTTCTCATATCTTATTTTTATAATATATAAAGATATAAATAAATTTTTAATATATAAAATTAATATATAATAAAAAATAATAAAAAATATGAAACACTTAAAATCATTTAAAATATTTGAAACAAAAGTAGAATTAGATAATTCTTTTTTGAAAGTATTAGGTAAAATTGAAGACCTAATAAGTTATGAAACATTAAAAAACCCCTACACTATTATTGGTGAGTTTGTTAAAAGGGGTGGTAATGAAAAGGATATTCAAAAGATCATTGATGATTTAGCAAAAGAAACTGATAGAGATACTAATATTTCTAAATTATCAGCTGCTAAAGAAGGTGAGAAATTTGCCAAATATGTTGAATATACAAAAGAAGGTGAAAAGGGTAAACAAACAATGAAAATTGCTAGATTAATTAAAACACTTTTTGGTGATAAGTATGATGAGAAATTAGTAAGAGTATTTAATGATATGTTTCAATTAGCTATCGATATTTTAAATGGCGATGCTGAAGGTGAAGAAAAATATATGAAGAAAGATTAATAAAAATTATGAAATGGATAAAATTATTTGAGAACTTCTCTGAAGAAAATACGATGTACCATCATCGAGTAATGTTGTTTATCATTTGTTATATTCAGTTATTTTTCAATCTTAAACGGATCAAAAAAACCCGTTTTTTTTATTAATATATAGAGTATAAAAAAAAATAATAAAAAATATGAAAAAACTAAAATATGTTAAGTTGTTTGAGATGTTTGTTCCACAAGGAAATCGCCCTGTTGGATATAGTGGTGATGAGTGGTATAAAAAAATGAAAGAATATGAAAAATATATTTCTTCTGTGAAAAAACAA
>SXGQ01678079.1_pt1 | contig 38294 bp, 45 predicted proteins | sample 3178371 | NCBI WGS metagenome assembly SXGQ01 (sample SAMN11356859, study PRJNA531348) | freshwater metagenome | isolation source: freshwater sample F1-20 | place: China: Fuxian Lake, Yuxi | collected 2017-12-25
CCGCTCATATTGTCGTAAATGAAGTTCGCGGATTCAAACGGGAAGTTGCCACTCGGATCATAGATTTCAAATTTGAAGTTGCCGCTTGAGTCAATCAAAGAAGCCGGACGAATCGGGGTGCCAGCGATCGCCGACTTATTGGCCTTACCAATCACAAACGAAGCCACGGTCGGCGCCGTAATTCCGGCCGCCAAAATTCCCAAAATGAACTTGCGTCGATTCGGGTCAAGCTTTTGTACGACTTCTTCGGGTAACTGATTCTCCGCCATGGGAAACAGTATAGAAACTTTGAAATCTCTCATTACATTTATTGGCAATTACTTCGCACATTTTTGGTGACATCCGTCGTTCATCTTCTAGTCAGCCAACGAACGGAGTACCCATGGCATTTATCGGAACCGCGCAACTCATCCGCCAAACAACCTTGCAGACCGCCCTTTTCAAGGACTGGATCGTGCAGGCGAAATGGCGCAACTTCTGGGGTTCGGGCGAGCACTTCGACTGGTGGGCCTTTCCGATAGACGCCAATTCCGATCAACATGGCGATCGCTACAACGTCACTGCGGCACTCAACGAACTGCGAAATAGTGCGGCATTTCTCGAAGTTGTCCTCGAAAACGCTCAGTTGCTCTCGATTGGTTTGGGCTACAGCCTCGAGTTCGGCCAGGTCATCGACCCTGCTCGTGCCGACAAGTACGCAGTTCGCCTCTTTAAATGTGGCCGGGCCCTGCACCTGTGGGGTATGCCGGTCGCCCATCGGGCTTTTGTCGGATGCGTTGAGCATCTATTGGAAGGTCATCCCGAATTAGCCAAAACCCTCGCTGGTATACGTGCTGACGAAACTCCCGAACTCAATCCACTCGGAATTGATCTCGTCATCCCCTCCGTACAACACCCACATGAAAGTATCTGACCATGGAAATTGTTCTCATCGTTGTCTTATTGGCCGTGCTCATTGCCGTCGTGATTGTCGGCAGATCAATTCAAAGTGGACTGCGACCCCAGGTCACCGAACCTACTCCTGTCATTACGCCAGTCCCACAAATTGACCCCACGGCACTCAAGGCCGATCTGTCGAACACAGTTGCCGATGCTTTAAACGCAGCACTACTTCAGATCTCAAATCAGGCTCGCCATGACCGTGAAGAGTCCATTCGTATGGCCACTGATCTCATCACCAAGGCCAGCAACGATCAACTTGGTGCGCGCGCCGATGTCATCAACTCAACAATGTTGGGTGTGAAAAGCGAAGTCGCCGGTCAGTTGAAAAAAATTGATGATGCACTTAACACCTTGCGAGAAAGTAGTGCAACTCAATACGGAAATATGGAACAAGCGGTTTCCGTATTATCCAAGCGCACCGAGAATTTGAATGATGTTCTTTCAAGTTCGCAAGCACGCGGTCAGTGGGGCGAGCGTCTGGCCGAAGACATGTTGCGCAAAGCCGGATTCATTGAAGGCATCAACTACGAGAAACAAGAAATCATCAATGGTGGCGGAAAGCCCGACTACACCTTCAAGATGCCTCCCGATCGCGTTTTGTATATGGACGTCAAGTTTCCGTTAGATAAATACGCTGAATACATCAATGCCGAAAGCGATGCGCTGAAGGCACAAGCCAGGTTGGCTTTCTTAGCCGCAGTGAAAGGACACGTTGACACACTTGCCAAACGCGATTACGTCGACAAGTCAAATGACAACACGATCGATTATGTGTTGATGTTCGTGCCCAACGAAAGCATCAGTGGTTTCGTACACGAAGCGAGCCCAAGCCTGATTGATGAAGCATTAGATCGCAAAGTAGTTTTGTGTTCACCACTGACGTTGTATGCGTTCTTGGTTGTTATCCGACAAGCCGCAGACAGTTTCCACACCGAGCAAACTGCGGCCACGATTATGCAACGCGTGAATCAATTTGGAAAAGAATTTGAAAAGTACTCCAAGTCAGTTGATGAAGTCAGCAAGTTATTTAACAAATTGCAAGAAGAACTTGACTCAATCGGTACCGGCGGCACACGTTTCAAAAAACTAAATGTGCCCGTTAAAGCGATCGAAACCCTCCGCAAAAATCAGGGAATTCCCGAACTCGAGGCAGGCCAACTATCAGTTGAAGACGACCTACAGGACTAGTTCAGGGTCGTCATTAGAGGTTGAACTCCACAAGTTCTCATCCTCATTGGTCCACCCCGCCCAAGCTTCACGGTAGGCCAAACTCAATTCATGTTGTCTGAGTAACTGAATTGCGCTGACTAATACTGCAGAACGAGTTTTCAGTCCGTTTCTGAAGGCATAGTCATCTAGGTAAGTAACCGCATCTGTCGGAAGAGTCACGTTTAACTTCATGGCTGAACTTTATATTCAGAATTCATAAGTAAACCTGAACCAGTGCTTTCGGATAGTGATGATCAAGAAAAATTCTCACAGATGGTGCTTCAACCGATGACAGATTCTTCGCATTCCCAACGAACTCTTTGTTCATCGGAATCACCACTCAGATCTCGCCAAAGTTCGACCATCTTGCGGCTTGGCGAAGCATCGCCCCAATCGTCATTGGCCAAAGCTCGGCAATACCCCTGCCACTCAGCCCGCAAGGCAGCCTGATCCTGACGTTCGGCATGAAGTCGCATGCGCTGGGCAACCAAATCTTCATGACCCGGCACGGCGAGCAACCCTTTGGCTGTCGCCCAATAGACGCCATCAAGATCGCCGATCTCGGTACACATCTCGGCCATCATCTGCGCGGCCCGAACTACCAAGACCGCAGCATCGGTCGCCAGACCCGTCGAATCACACCATATATATAGAGACGTTTCAAACGGCACCCCCCGAACCAGCGCCAGCCCATGTCGCAAGACCTCAACCCCGCCGTCCTCGGGCCACCGGCGCGCATGGTCGACACATGCTCGCAAAATCTCAACATCGCTCACAATGCCGAGGTGCAGCGGCAACTCGTCCGTCAGAGTCACACCCAACCATTGCTCACCTTCGGGCGGAAGTTCGGCCACCGTCAAACTACGTCGCACATCTGATGTGATGTTTGAGAACGTCGCATCTTTGATCGGTGTATGCCACATTTCGGCGCGGGCCGACGACCGACGCTGTTGTGAAGAATGCATGGCTAACCACATCACTAACTCTTCGCTTTTGCTCTTTTCGAATTCCACCCGCTTGCCACACATATGCCGAACTTCTGGGCGACCAAGCACCGATGCCAAAAAGGTGTACGGAGGAATCGCTTTTTCAATTGCTGGATGTTGAGATGTGTTGATCCACCGTTCGATTGGCCAGGTCTCAATCACGTCTCCCTCACCAATGAGCGACTTAATCACATCGATCTCATCGGCAGTACAACCGACCGGGGTTATGTTCACTCCACTCGGATACAAAATCCAGTTGCCGCCTTCGAATCGCACCCCAGCTCCGCCATGTGGAATCTTCCCCCGATATATCACCGGGTGATCGAGTTGCAACGGTTGCTTCTCAAGCAACAAAACACTCGAAGACTCCCCGGACATCAAGGCACTCATCAGTTCGTGAGAATTATCCTGCGCAATAATCACACGCCGCCCAGGAAGATCAACCGACAGCTCGCTCACCAACGAGACAGCATGAGCAAATGGCGAGAGCGACAAAGACTGCACTAGGCCATTCCAAACCTTTTCGGCCAAGTCATCTTCAGCATCAACACCGAACGAACGAACCACATCAAGGTTGATCCACACTTCACCCACGGTCGTCGTGCCGATCGGAAACAACAAAGGCACTGCATCGTTCTTGTGCGCCAACAGAACTAGGGTGTCCAGTTCAACCGACCCATTGAGCTCAATGACACGGGGCGAGAGTTGCGTCCATGGACCCTCAACCTGAACTTCTTCAACGAACTCGGCCTTCACTACATCGCTTGATGTAATCACCATACGTAGCAACTTGATCATTGACGGAGAAAGTGTACGAAGCGCAAGATCTAGCCGAGCCATCGCTAGTTCATCAGTGGTAGCCGTCAGTGCCGACTCCATTTCAAGAGCCTCCACTTCTACAGAAATGTCTTGACGTTCAGATTGTTGGCGTTTGCTTCGCAAGCGCATCAGCAATCCCACCCCGACTGCTGTTGAGATGAAGCCGATTATCTTGCGGTTGTCGTCAGGATTAGTTTCTTGAGGAGCGGCACAGAACTCTTCGTTGTTGATGTCCTGCTGCACCGCCTCGGCCGAAACATGGCGTTGATTCATCAAGCTTGCCGACGAAACAATTGGTGTTGTCACCAACAAATACTTCACGAGCCGCGATTGCCAACGCCGACGTTGCTCGAGTCCCCCAAAGCCTGTGCGAGCAATTCGAACTGCTAACACTAAGACCGTTCCCGCAATATACGCAAAGCAAAGCAGTGCGACGATCGAGACCACCATGACAATCTGGGTTTCACTCATCATCATGACTCGACCAATTCGGCTGAACGTGTTGCAGTTACGGTTCGACTACCAATTCCAGCGAGACGCAATAATGTCGTTGGCTGTGTCAACGTGACCGTCACCGTGACGGTGCGCAAGCCAATGGCTACTTGGCCACCAACACCATGCGTACTCAAATACTCTTCTGACGCCCGCCTGGCTTTGACCGGATCCAGCAATCGCCAACCCAATCGCAACAGTGTCACTTGTTGCGCTCCAACCCGAGCCGCATTCTCGGCATGATCGGCAGCTTCAACACGAGCAGCAACAATGCGTCCACCATCAACCGCCAAGCCGGCAGTGACCATAAAGCACATCGCTAAACCCAATACAAAAGCGGTGACGACACCCTGATCACGTTCGTTGGCCATGTCATCCACCCGCCCGATAACGGTCAATAACTTCCGTTGACGATGCCGCCATGCTCACCGTGTGTGCACCCAATAGCGACAATCCGTCATTCGACGTCTGGCAACTGACGGTGACTGTTACAGAAGAGGACATAGACGATTGGGCATATGTAGTTGCCACGCGCGGTCTCACACACGACAGTCCGCTTGTTGACAGATCATCTAGAACTGCTTGCTGCGCAACAGAACTCATCCGAGGCTGAGAGACTAAAGAAGCAGCGCGTGCACCTTGATCAGCAGCGTGCTTGAGTTGATTGATTCCTTGGCCTGCGCGTCCTGCATGCACCACAAACATCAACATCACAATCAGAAGAGGTGTGAGTAAAACCATCTCTGTCGCAACGCTGCCGCGATCGCGCATCATCGCGAGACCTCGGTAGTGAATCGCTCACGAGGTTCAATAACGGTTCGTCGTACCGAACTGGGGAAGAACGGAATGATCCGTGGCACAAGTGTTTCAACGGTGATTGACACCGTCTCGGTATTGATGGCAACCAGTGCAACCCCTGGACTCTGCCCGCCTGCTTCGATGACCAGATTTTCTGCTGCTTGCTGACCGCGTCGTGCTGCAACCTCGCTCGGAAGTCGGGCGACTGATGCAGCCGCTGCACCTTCGGCAGCAGCAGCACCAGCGATGCTCGATGCATGAAAGTACAAGCCCGCTTGGATACCGAGCATCAATAGCAGGATGACAACCGGAATCACCAATACCACCTGGGCTGACACTTCGCCTCGATCTCGTTCTTGAGTTGACACATCAGCCCAAGTTCAGATCATTGGCTTTATCGCGCACCTTGCCCGAAACGATCACTCCCACCGAAATTGCGAGGGCAATCAAGGACGCCGCCAAGACAACTGTCGTTGCGCTGACCTCACCTCGATCACGATCGGTTTCTCGTGACGCTTGAAGCCGAATGTTGTAGTACTCCCATAACTGCTTAAAGTGTTCCATTTTTCTTTCTCCATATTTGTTGTTGAGAATGTGTCTTACGAACCGAACCCGGCACTAATCGTTTGCATTGCCGGGTAACCGAGCAGAATGAGAAAGCCCATAAACAAGAGCACCATGGGCAACCCCATTCGTTCGGTTGCGGCATTTGCATCAGCTTCAATTTCAGCCAGCTGCTTGGCGCGCATTGACGACGCTTTGGCTACTAGCGATGAGGTCATGCGCGCACCTTGTTCGCCACCAAGCTTGATGGTGGCTGCCAGTTCGGGTAATTCATCAATTCCGATGCGCTCACCTTCGGCTGCCAAGATCTCCCACGGCGAACGTCGAGTAGCGCGAGCGATATCAAGAGAGTCAGCGATGAGATGAAAGGTTGGGCCGTCGCCCACTCGTGACGCTGCAACCAATGACGATTCAATTCCGGCTCCGCCAGCCAACATGATCGAGACCAGATCTAGATATGCCGAAAGTGAAGTGCGAAATTCGCGTCGCTTCGTTTTGGCTCGAGTCCGTAATTGCACAACCGGCAACATGAATCCTGCTACTGAGAAGACCAACGAGGTGATCAGAAGTAAAGGAAGGGGAAGCGGTGTCCCGCCGATTGTGGTGACGACAATCATTACGAGAGGAATGGCAGCAGAAGTCGCAGCACATATCAATCGTTCGGTGGTGATCTTCGCTGCTGAACTTCTGCATACAGCGAGATCGGTCGATGAGACGGCAAATCGTTGTTCAATTGTGTGGCGAAAGCTTTCAAACTTTGAGTTCGTCGCGGTAGTTCCGTAGCCGTACTTTGGAAGCACTGTTGCTAGTACTGGCCTCCGCAAAGACTTGCGAATGAGCACGCATCCAATTCCAGCTAAGAGTCCCCACAGAATCATGACAATGCTCCATCGGTACGACGGGCAATGAATCTCGGCGGAGCACTGAAACGTCCGAGCCTCTGAAGCAAAACCATTGCCGCAGCAAACATTGAAATCACCATTACTAACGCCACCATTCCTGTCGGCGATGTGTATGGCACGAGATACGTGGGATTAAACGCGATCAGACCACCAACAAAACCAACAACGACCACCGCAATGATTCGAACCGCGCTTCGTAAACGGGCTCGAGCGACCCACACGCGTGTGCGCATGCGCACATCATCACGACAACAGTCGGCCAAGTGACCGAGCAGCGAGCCCATATCGCGCACTTGATTTTCTGAAGCCGTAATCAGCGCCGCCGCGACGAAGTCGGCGAGAGGGTGATTCACGGTTACTGCGAAATGGCAAACGGCATCTGACAAGTTGGTGAAACCCAGTTCAGCCGACAACTGTTGAACTGCTGGACGAATGGCTATCGGAGCGGTACCCGCCGTGACGGTAAGAGCTTGCTCGAGCCCCCTCGCTCCGGCCATGGTGTCACGAAGTTGTTCGGTCCACACGGCGAGCGCTTCGACCAACTTGGTGTCGTCGACGTTTCGACGCGAAGGTCGTGGCAAGGCTTGACCCGATGCCATCACCACGACCCCGCGCATACCGGCCAGGACAAGGAGCGTGCCCGTAGCCAGACCTAAACCAAGAAGTAGACGAATGACCACACTCATCGCCACGACCCCGCGGTTTGCAAGTGTGCATTCACCGAATCGTCATAGCCATGTGTTGCTAGAAGTTCACGCAGGTCTGAAGTCATTGGAAACGCCGCTTCCGCCAGACCACTTCCATTGACGACAAATAGTTCATTCGAAACAATTCGTGGTCCATCACTGTCAACCACTTCACGAATACTGCTGATGCGCCGTTGACCGTTAACTAGTTCAATATGAACCACTAAGTGCAGAGCATTGGCCAGCAAGAGATTCACAACATCAATCGGCAAACCGGTATTGGCCATTGATACATACGCCGCGAGCTTCGAAAAAGCAGACCGCGTTGAGTCAGCATGCAATGTACACATCGAACCGTTATTGCCTTGGCTCATCGCCATCAGCATCGGGAAAGCCTCGGCGCCACGTACCTCGCCGACGACAACGCGGTCGGGGTCCATCCGTAATGCCATGCGGGTGAGATCGGCGAGATGGATCGCTCCGTGTCCTTCAATGTTCGCGGTTCGTGATTGGAGCGCATCATGATCCGGGTGCAGTTGAGAGAACCGCGACAGACCCAACTCAAAGGCATCTTCGATGGTGATGATGCGCTCGTAAAAGGGAATCTCGTTCATCAGCGCGCGTAACAAGGTGGTCTTTCCGCTTCCGGTGCCTCCAGCCACAATGATGTTGCGCTTCGCTAGTACCGCAGCACGTAGAAAGTTTCTGACATTAGAAGTCATCAAGCCCCCACGAGTCAGCTCTTCTAACGACGAGAGATGAAACTGGTGTTTACGAATTACCAACGACGGTTGCTGTGAAACATCCATAACGGCAAAGAGTCGACTTCCGTCGTCCAGACACAGATTGCATTCGGCAGTTGCAGCATCAAAACGGCGCTCTCCGTTGCGTGAACGCGAAGCGACATTTCGAACGAGCCGAATCAGTTCATCATCGGTACTAACAATTGGATCAATTTCATGACGTGACCCATCGGTATATTTGACCCATACAGGTGAAGTGCCACGAACGTGGATGTCGGTGATTACGGGATCGTCAAGTAGGCGCTGCAAGGGGCCAAACCCGAGTACCGCATCAATGGCGTTCTTGGTGATTGATGTTTCGTCATCAAATGATGGGGTATCGCTTCCGGTCAGTAAAGACTGAGTGACTCGTTGATCAAAGAATTGGCGAGCTGTATCGCGGGCCACTTCGTTTTCTTCGAGGACCGATAACTCGCCGCCCGCAGCCCGTCGTTGTTGACGCTGGTCAATGAGCGATGACGTGATCTGCGCAATCAGGTCTTGTAATGCTGAGGATGTATCGACGGCATTCATTAGGCAACAGAGCGTTCTACAAGTTCGTGAGTCTGATGTGCCGTTGCAATCTTGGAGATTGTTAACTTAAGCGCCGCGCTACTGCGACGATCAGATGGCAGTAGGTCGGCTATAACTGGCCATTCAATTGCTTTCGCGAGTTCGTCAATCTTGTAACGACCGCCCGCGGCAAGAACTTGCCATTCGCCCAGTTCTTTCAAAAGAGGCTGGCGATGAACGAGAGCGACAACATCATCAAGGTCGGTGCGACTAATGAGTAGTCGTGTGTCCGCGGCACGCATGATGTCTGATGCGGGGGTGTTTGGTCGAACGCGCCCGACGTTGATGATGACATCAGTTCCAAGTACTTGATCAAGGGTTCGGGTGTGTGGAGCGATAATTGATAGTGCAGCTATCACTTGTTCGGCTGACGGTGGAGCAACGACAACACTCACATCATTGCGATACGTGCGTCGCAAAGATTGCGGATCAAGTGTTGATGTAGCTGGAGTGCGAACATGGGCTGCGAGTTCGGCAAGACCAGGTCGGAGTTCCCAATTGTGGCACGCCGCAAGTCGACCACCATCGGGATCGGCCTCGATAACAGTGACCGGGGTTGGCCACATGGTCGCGAGATGAAGTGAAATGGTTCCGAGGTCGGTGAGTCCGCCGGTGGTGCCTGTAACGATGATGCTCATATCAGCCCACCACCTTGACGAGATGAAGTTCGTCGTGACCGACCAACTCGTTTGCCGAGGTGATTGCAACACGAAGAGTGACTGAGCGGTCGCCACTCAGTTCATCGGGTTCGGATATCTCCCACACTTGAACGTTGGTTGAGATTGGAGTGGTGAGATTTGAACCGTCCGATTGCGAATCAACGGCAACGACTTGAACGTTGTCGCCAGCTGCGAGGTTGGCCGGAGCTTGAGATTTCGTCACGGTGATGCCGGCGAGACCTTCGGTTGATGTGAGCGGTTCAACCGAGATGAGTTGCGAAGGGGTGAGGGGACTACCGGCAACAATGTCGGTGGTGAGGCGCATGCCGATGATGGCGGTAGCCGATGAGGTTGCGAGAAGGGCGATGTCGTCGCTCGAGGTGAGCGTGATGATGCTCAAGTCAGAGGCTTGAATTTCGTGGCCCCGCTGAAGAGCTCGGGATGTCACAAGAACCTTGGTGCCTGCGGCGTCAGAGTTCTGCCACATGAAGGCCCCGATGATGCAGATACATACGATCAGAAGTCCGATGGCGAATTCGGGGATTCGGACCCCTTTACGTTGAAGCCCGGCCGTGAGCGATGTGCCCATTCCGGATAGGCGTTGCCGATAGGCGCTGCCCGGTTGACTGATGACTCCTTGACTCACTAGCTCCTCCGCTTTCACGATGTCGATGGACTGACTGCCCATTGATGTGTGCGAAGAAATCTGCTTCACGGCGCCTTGACGATGAATAGGTCATTTGGCCCATCCCCTTCCCCGGCAATAACTCGCCACTTTGGAATCTGCTTGCCGCTAGGCGGTAGCCATATTCCAAAGTGGGTAAAAAGTGGAACCACGGCGCCACTTTGGACAACCGGTTCCGACAGATGGAACTGGTTGTCCAGAGTGGCAGAAAATGGGGGTTAGGTAGAGTGGTGGGCGATGAACGGTTCAGAGTCAACCCCTCGGACGCGGGCCAAGGCTCCGGCGGTTCTCCCCCAATCCAACGACGACTGCTGGTGTGGTTCAGGCCGTAAGTACAAGCGTTGCCATAAAGGACTCGAAGGTCGCATCTCACCAGGCATCATCTCCCCCATGCGCACCGTCCCCGCACACATCGTCAAACCTCCATACGGCGACACCGGTGAAGTACCGCGTTGGAACGAACCTCGCGTCAAGACTCCCGACATCATCGAACGCATGCGTTACGCGTGCGATATGGCTACCGACATCTTGCGTCTTGCCGGCGAATACGTTCAGCCCGGCATGACCACGAATGACATTGACATCTTTGTTCACGATCTCACCGTTGAACGCGGCGCATACCCAAGTCCGCTCAACTATCACCGCTATCCCAAGAGCGTCTGCACATCACTCAATGAAGTGATCTGTCACGGAATTCCCGACGACACAGTGATCGAAGACGGCGACATCATCAACCTTGACGTCACGTGTTATGTCAACGGAGTCCACGGCGACACCAACGCAACATTCCTTGTCGGCGACGTGAGCGAGATTGATCGCAAACTCGTCAAAGTCACCGAAGAATGTTTGTGGCTCGGCATCGAAGCCGTGAAGCCCGATCGTCCGCTCAGCGATATTGGCAAAGCAATTGAAGATCACGCCAAGATTCATCGCATGGGTGTCGTGCGCGCTTTCATTGGTCACGGAATTGGCGAACAGTTCCACACCGACATTCAAGTTCTGCACTACTTCGATTCGCGCAACAACATGCTCATGAAGCCCGGCATGGTCTTCACCATCGAGCCCATGATCACTCTTGGCACCTATCAGTTCCATATGTGGGACGACGATTGGACCGCAGTCACTGCCGACGGCAAACGCACCGCTCAATTCGAACACACCATCTTGGTGACCGACACTGGCTGCGAAGTTCTCACTGGTGGCGACAAAGCTGTGTCGCCCCGTAAGCCTTAGTGGGCTTCGGCCTTCCCAGGTCGCTAAACACCTCATTCAACCCGTAGCGTGTTGATCCGTGGGCGAACGCTACGTCAATTTTGATCGACAGCAGTGGGCCGACCTTCGTGCGGCGACCCCGATGACCCTTCGGGAAGCCGATCTTGAAGATCTGCGCGGAATCAACGAGCGCATCGATCTTGACGAAGTCGCTGCCGTGTACTTGCCCCTCACCCGTTTGCTGAACCTCTATGTCTCGGCAACTCAGAATCTGCACAAAGTGAGCGCGACGTTTTTAGGAACTCTCTCTCCGAAGGTTCCGTATGTCATTGGCGTCGCGGGATCGGTCGCTGTTGGCAAGAGCACCTTCGCTCGTATCTTGCAAGCACTTCTCGCGCGCTGGCCAGATCACCCCAAGGTTGACCTCATCACAACCGACGGCTTTCTGCACCCGAATCATGTGCTTGAAGAACGCGGCATCATGAACCGCAAAGGTTTCCCCGAGAGCTACGACACTCGCGCACTTTTGAAATTCTTGCGCGATCTCAAGAGTGGTCAGGCAACACTTGATGCTCCCGTCTATAGCCACGTTGTGTACGACATCGTTGAGGGTGAAAGTGTCACTGTCTGTCAACCTGATATTTTGATTCTTGAAGGTCTCAACGTTTTACAAGTCGGCACACCCGGCAACGAGGCCACTGAATTCGTGAGCGACTACTTCGACTTCTCGATTTACATTGACGCCCTTGAAGCCGATATCGAGAACTGGTACGTGAATCGCTTCTTAAGTTTGTGCGATTCAGTCTTCCAAGACCCCAATAGTTTCTTCCAGCACTTCGCTCAATTATCTCGCGAAGACGCAATCACCACAGCTCGGACCATTTGGAAGGGCATCAACGGGCTCAACCTCAAGGAAAACATTGAACCCACTCGCGATCGCGCTTCGCTCATTTTGCGCAAAGGTGAAGACCACAGAGTCTCTGAAGTGCGCCTGCGCAAACTCTAAATCTGTCACAATTGAACTGTGGCAAACTCACGAACAAAATCAAAGAAGCGTCGCAAGAAGAAGGGCACCAAGGCTCGCGGGCCGGCCATCTTTTTGATCATCATTTTTGTCGCCGCTGGCTTGCTGCTCATCAATCAAGTGAATCAATCACCAAGTTCGAATACCACGCCCATTGCAATTGGCGACACCACAATCGTCTCGGGTGTTGACGTCAGCTCGGCCCCAATCAACACCGATGCATCTGGCTCTTCGGGTACCGATCCGAGCAATCTTGGTAAACCAGTGATCGTTCATAGCGACACACTTGGAGATCTTGATGTTGATCAAGTAATTGACGACTGGACCGGAGTTGAACCACCACAAATACCTGCAGAAATTTCCGTAGTCGGATCAGCAGCTCTTGAGGGTGAGTACATTGCCGACGATCTCGCCGATGGAATCTACATCGGTTATCTGTTGGGCGCCCTTGACGAGAACGAAGAAGGCTTCGTTTTCGATATTCGTGATTCTTTTGAAGTCGTCAAACCAGAAAATGAAGGTTTGAAGTTGTATCCCGCATATCTCGATTCGGTTCTCTTTGTTTCTCTGTCAACTTCTGGCGAAGCGAATTCGGCGATTTCGGTGGCGAAGTATTTTGAGTTGGCAAAAAGTGATGCGAAAGAATTGCAAATTCCAAATGCTGATTTGTCGGCAATTGTGAAGGGAAGTCCTATGTTGCTCACCATCATTAGTGGCGAAATCATTGCAATTGAAGGCGTTGACGCCCCGTAGTTAGCCTTCGGTCAGTTGGCCGCGGTCGCGTGCTTGCTTGATCAACATTTCGGTGTGACTCCACAAAGCCGATGATCCGTCACCGATTGGACTCAGTCGCTTCACTGCCTGCGGATAGCTCACTCCGTGACGTTTCCACGGCGACTCATCTCCGGCGTGATGATTCAGCATCGCTGGCTGCATGCGGTCGACCGCATTAGCAAACTGGCTTTCGGGCGTTTCTTGAGCTTCGTATTCGTTCCACAATGATCGAAGGCGATCGCGTTGATCGTCGGGCAGTAATCCAAAAAGTCGGTCGGCAGCTTTTTGTTCGCGTGCATCTTTGTCGGCATAGCCAGTCGTGTCATACGCAAAAGTATCGCCCGCATCAATTTCAACAATGTCGTGCACCAAGCACAGCGCCAACACATGTGCGATATTGACATCAACGTTGCTCCACTCTTGTAACACCAGCGCATACATCGCCAAATGCCACGAATGCTCGGCGGTGTTCTCGCGTCGTGAACCGCCGGTGATTGCTGTTTGTCGTTCAACTTGTTTGAGCTGATCGATCTCCATCAAAAAGTTCAGTTGTCGTTGCAGACGTTGTTCGCTCATGATGGGTCCCTACGACAGAAGAGTTGCTAAAGCCCAGATGGCGGCAATGAGGCCGAGTGCACCCATGAAAATGCTGCGGCTCAACGGTGCTCGAGGAAGGTCTCCGTCTTTAGGGGCCGGCGGTGGTTTGACGATGGCCAAAATGTTGCCGGCGAACAGTGCCCCGCCCAAAGCCAGGATCAGCCAGCCCATCAATGTTTTGGCATCTCCGAAGAACATGTCTCTATTGTGCCAGCACCCGCACATAAAGAATCTGCCGAACTGATATTGCAAAATATAGCGTTTACGCTATATTCGCTTCATGAACTTCGCCCAAGTGCTTCGTGATTCCCGTCAACTCGCAGGACTCACCCAGTCCCAACTCTCGACGCGGTCCGGAATTAACCAATCGGTGATCAGCGCCTACGAACGGGGTCGCCGCGAACCCGGGGCAGAAACATTTCTCAGGTTGATTGAAGCCGCTGGTCTTGACTTCATCATTCGTGTTCCCGTCACCAACTACCAGCACCCCACGCTTCCCGACTCGGCGCAAACACGCGCCCTCGTCAAACATCGACAGGCGGTGCTCGCTCTCGCAGCTCAGTTCAATGCGAGCAACGTTCGTATTTTTGGCAGCGTCGCTCGTGGTGAAGCAAAGCCCGACAGCGACATTGACGTTTTGGTCGACTTTGACAAAGGTGCGACCCTTTTTGACCTCAGCGGACTGACCGAAAAACTTCGAGAGTTGTTGCATTTCAAAATTGATGTCGCTCCATATCGCTCACTAAAACCAGCCCTCATTAACCAAGTCAACAAGGAGAACATCCCACTCTGAGTAGAACCACAAAAGATCGACTGCTTGAAATCGTGATTCGCCAGATTCTTTCTGACGAAGGCGCCACCTGGCAGTTCAGGTCTTTCGCCGACCTTGAGAATGCGTCATACTGAACCTATGGGATTTCACCACGTTGCTATTGCCATCAATGATGTCCAGGCCAACTACGACTTCTACACCCAAGTCATGGGTTTCGAATTGGTGAAGACCGTGACCGCGCCAACACCCGAAGGCGGGTACAGCAAACACTTCTTTTATTCGACTGGCAAGAACAAATCCGGCGAACAGGGAATGATCGCATTTTGGAATATTCACGTGGAAAGCCTTGAAGGATTTGAGACCAATCTCAACAAAGCTGCGGGCTTACCGTGGTGGGCCAACCACTTCGCATTTGATTCACCGAATGCCGAACATCTCGAAGAGCGTCGAGAGAATTGGCGCTCACACGGTCACACGGTGCTCGAAGTCAATCACGAATTCTGTCGCTCGATTTACATTCGCGATCCCGAAGGCAACACTGTTGAGTTCTGTTTGAACCTTCGTGAATTCACCGAAGAAGAAAAAGTACACGCTTTGGAATTGTTACTTGACCCAAATCCACCCATGGAAAAACAGTTTGGTGCAAAAATTTGGCAACCCGAAGGTGACGCTCTCGTCATACCAGCAGGCTGATCTGACCAAACTTTTCAGTTGTGAGTGTCGTATGGCGAATCGGCATGGAAATTCTTCGCCATATTGCGGAACTTGGTGAATTCACCGAAGAACGCCAACTTCACATTGCCAGTGGGTCCGGCGCGATGCTTGCCGATAATGACTTCGGCAACGCCCTTTTCGGTGTTCTCTGAACTCTCGCCGTTTTCATTTCGATACATTTCTGATCGGTGCAAGAACATCACGATGTCAGCATCCTGTTCAAGCGAACCCGACTCGCGTAAATCTGACAACTGCGGACGCCTGTCTTTACGTTCTTCAAGACGGCGACTCAACTGACTCAACGCAATGACTGGCACATCAAGTTCGCGGGCCAAAACCTTGAGGTTACGGCTGATCTCACTAACCTCAAGTTGACGACTCTCGCTGTTGTTTCCGCTCATCAATTGCAAATAGTCAATGACGATGAGGCCGAGGCCGTTGTACTTTGCTTTGAGGCGCCGCGCCTTGGCACGAATTTCCATCACCGTGACACTCGCGTTGTCATCAAGGAATAACAGTCGATTATCTAATCGACCAACTGCCACGTTGATCTTGCTCCAATCGGCTTCGCTGATATTGCCAGTTCGCAAAAGCTTTGAATCAACTTCTGCTTCGCTGGACAAAAAGCGCATAGTCAATTCGGTGTGGCTCATTTCAAGTGAGAAAACCAAAACCGGCAAGTTAGTTGACTGTGCAACATTGCTGGCAACGTTGAGAGCAAACGCAGTCTTACCCATAGCCGGGCGAGCACCAATGATGACCAATGAAGATGGTTGTAGACCAAGAATGATTTCATCGAGATCGGTGAAACCAGTAGGTACACCGGTGAGCGATACTTTGCTTTCGAAACGCTTTTCGAGTTCTTCGGTCGCCAAACTCAAGAGATCGTTGATTTGGCGCGTTGAATCAATCACCCGTTCTTCGGCAACAGCAAACACGCGCGATTCAGCTTCGTCGAGTGCCTTAGTTACATCATCAGGTTCGGTATACGCAATCTCGGCGATTTCACTGGCAACACCGATGAGTCGACGTAACGCCGCTGTATCCATCACGATTTTTGCGTAACGACCAACGTTGCCAATAACTGGTGTGGAGTTTTGCAATTGCAGCAAAAAGTCGAGGCCACCAATTTCTTCAAGGAGTCCGATACGTCGAAGTTCGTCAGCCACGGTGACTGGATCGACGGGGTCACCGCCAGCCAACAACGCGCGCATCGCGTCAAAGATGTGTTGGTGACCAGGCTTATAGAAGTGCTCGACGTGAACGCCGGCTTCTGACACCGTGTTGACCGCTTCGCGCGATAACAACATTGCGCCAAGTAACGACTCTTCAGCGCTCAGGTTGTGCGGGGGTACGCGATTCATCATCGGTCGGGGCGCGTTGTCACGCTGACTCTTGGCACCCCACTGTGAACTACCCGATGAGTTATTAGTCATTACCTCTACCTTGACCGATGCACCCTGTTGATCGCTAGGGGTACAAACTTGTGGATTTCCTGTGGACAACTTTTGCATCCTGGGGATAAGCCCAGTTTCCAAATGAAACAGGACCCGAACCAGTTGGCCCGGGTCCTGTTCACATCATGAAATGTTCAATCGTGTGTTGCGGACAATGTCCGCCATCGTCACTTGGCGATGACGTTGATATTGATGCCGAATTGCACATCGTTGTGCAACTTGGCGGTGACGCTGTACTCGCCCACAGTCTTGATGTGGTCGGGAACCGACAACTTCTTACGATCGAGTTCGATACCAGTCTGAGCGAGCACCGCAGCAACGACGTCGGCTGCAGTCACCGAGCCGAACAAACGGCCTTCGGTTCCGGCGGCCTTGGCCTTGATGTCGATGACCTTGGCAACCAAGGTTGACGCGATGGTCTGAGCTGAATCACGATCGGCGGCATCGCGCAAGTCGCGACGACGACGCATGGAAGCTGCCTGTGAAACCGCACCCTCAGAAGCATTGATTCCGAGTCCGCGAGGCAACAAGTAGTTACGACCGTGGCCCTTAGCGACTTCAACGATGTCACCGCGCTTGCCTAAGCCATTGATGTCAGAACGCAAAATGATTTTCATGTTCAGCCTTCCTCGTTGGTTTCGATCTCGTCTGCTGCTTCGAACTCAACACCGGTCTCGAGATTCTCGATCACGGCGTCAATATTCTGCTCTTCGACCTGGTCGACGGCTCCTTCGGAACCGCGAGGACCGCGCGGTCCGCGAGGACCACGGCCTACTGAAGCAACGCGCTTGGTGTACGGCAACAAAGCCATTTCGCGAGCGTTCTTGATGGCGTTTGCGACTTCACGCTGCTGCTGCACCGTGGCGCCGTTCAAGCGCTGACCGCGGATCTTTGAGCGGTCAGACATGAAACGCTGCAACAAGTTGATGTCTTTGTAATCGACGTAGTCGATTTTTTCTGACGCCAAAACGTTGGCCTTCTTTTTGATCTTGCGACCATTGTCTTTCGGAGCACGGCCCCGAACTGGCTTCTTTGAAGTGCTATTTCCCATGAACTTTTCCTTAAGTCGATACGTGAATTACAGGTGGATAATGAATTGTGCAGACTGGCTGCTGATCAGAATGGTTCTTCGTCGGCGTAGTAACCGTCATCGGCCGGGGCTGATGCTGGTGCTCCACTTGAGCGAGGAGCTTGACGTGGTGCTGAACCGCCGCCTTCGCCGCCGCCTTTTGCTGGTGTGCGCTCAACCGAGACGGTGGCCCAACGCAAGGTCGGTCCAATTTCGTCGGCGGCGATATCCACTGACGTCCGCTTGCCGCCTTCGCGGGCTTCGTATTCGCGAACATCGAGACGACCCGTCACCAAGACACGCGTGCCCTTAGTGAGTGATGCCGCCACGTTTTCGGCGAGTTGATCCCAGGCAACAACATTCATGAATGTGGTTGCTTCTTGCCATTCGCCGTTGACTTGATAGCGACGATTGACGGCGATGCCAACGGTGACCGTGGCCTTGCCTGACTGGGTGTAACGAAGTTCGGGATCTCGGGTGAGATTGCCGACGACGGTGATTGTGTTAGAAGCCATTGGTTTCCTCCAGTGGTTGCTGAGAGTGGGTAGGTCCGAAGACGAGGGCTCAGGCTGCGATGAGGCCGCGACGGGCCGCTTCGGCGTCGGGAAGACGCATCAACTTGTGGCGAAGGACATCGTCGGCGATACGCATTGATCGCTCGAGTTCGTCAAGTGCGCCGCCGGGAGCGACAACGTTGAGAATGGCGTAGTAGCCATCTTCTTTTTTGTTGATCGGGTAGGCCAAACGGCGCTTGCCCCAGAAATCAACTTTCCCGTGGACGTTTCCACCAGCGTCGGCAATGCCCTTTGAGACATTGGCAATCCACTGTTGGGCGACGACATCATCAAGTGAGCCGTCGATAATGATCATTAATTCGTAAGCACGCATCATAAGCGTGTAACTCCCTTCGGTCACGGTGTCGGCCTATCCGACATCGGGGCCCCTGCTTGGGGCAGGGTATGTACTGACTCGGAAAGTGTATCGGGGTAAAAGCAGAACCTCACGGGGATGACTCTGGCAAAGGGGTGTCGCACAGTCGACTCATATTGATGACCCATATTGCTGACCCATATTGCTGAGTCGCGAGACGTTATTGAGTGATTAGGGGCGGGTCAGACGCACAAAAGAAGCCGCCAACAGGCCGACTCCCCATGACACTGCGCCATCGCGAGTCGTCACCGAACCGCCCTCACGCAGGTATCCCGTGACCGCCGCGGGTCGAAATCCCTGGAACGCCAGACCTGGTGCCCCACCTTTGAGACCCCACCACACTGAAATAATGCCGATCACCATGGTGGCGACACAGACAGGTATTGCCAGGGTTTCTCGGGGCATTCGCGAGGCCAACACCAGAGCAAAAACGGCGCTGAGTAGCAAAAGCACGCCAACTGCGGCCAAAGCAATAAAGAGATGTTGCATCACCCCGGCCACGCCAATACCAGCTTGATCGCCACAATCGACCATGGCTCGAGTGGGGGCCGTTGGGTCGTCGTAGGGATAAACCTGCAATAACTGACACGGAGTGCCATCACTCAACTGGGGGAGACCGTCAACGAACTTCACGGAAAAGTCGTCGGTGACTGAGCCAAACAGTAAGAGACCTAAACAGCTGATCAACACTAAGGCAAGGCCCGTAATGGCATCTCGTTGCAAACGACGACTGGCTTCGTACGGCAACCAACTGCTGCGCCGCGATTTTTTGCGTCCGCCTGACCCGAGTTTCAACATGGTGTTAGCCCACTCTCCGATCACTACGTTGCCCACCGATCGGAAGCACGCGGACCAAATGATGCCACTTGCAGCCGCAACATGCTTCAACGACATAGGCCGTGAATTCGTCGGGGCGACGATGGAATTCGGCAAGTTCCTTATTGTCAGTAATGACCTTGCCATGAGCCGGCAAACGTGTACCGAAGAGATAGGTCACGAGAACAACATTGGCGACCTCACAAATGGGACACTTCGTTTCGGTCTGCTTGCCGATTCCGCGGGCTGCCCGCATGAGTTCGGGGTGCGCATCACACACTTCTTCACGACCCAAACGGCCACGGTGATACTCATTAATGAGGTGACGACGAGCCATGCGGTGATCAACCAGACCCGATCGAAGCGCCGACATTCCACGCAGTGATCCTGTTCCGAAGGATTCGCGGGCCTTTGTCATTGTCACAAGGCTACTCCGTGAACGTATGGCTGTGAACTAATTCAACTTGGGTTGAGTCGCCCACCAGGAATCCAGCCGGCGGCGTATTTCTTCGTCACCAACAAGTCCTTCCTCAAGGCGAATCTCGAGCATGAACTTCAGGGCCCGCCCGACGATCGGACCCGCTGGAACATTAAGGTGTTGCATCACTGCGAGGCCATCTAGTTCGGGGCGCATCGCTTTCAATTCTTCTTTAGCCGTGAGTTCAATAATGCGTTCTTCGAGTTCATCCATACGTCGCGCCAGTCGTGCGGCTTTTCTTTCATTGCGTGTTGTGCAATCGCAACGAGTCAAGACGTTTAACTCGGTCAACAACGGGCCTGCATCATTGACGTAACGTCGCACTGCCGAATCGGTCCAACCCATCTCGTATGTATGAAAACGTAAATGCAATCGCACAAGTTCAGTAATCGCTTCAACGTCTTCATTAGGAAAACGTAAAGCAATCAAGCGCTTTTTCGTCATTTTCGCGCCTTTCACATCGTGCATGTGAAACGTTGTGCCCTTGCCTTCTTGGAATCCTCGTGTCGCTGGTTTACCAACATCGTGAAACAATGCCGACAATCGCGTAATGCGAAAATCAAAATCAGCGTGTGCATCAGGACGCACATTTTCAATAACTGCAAGCGTGTGTGTCAGTACATCTTTATGACGATGAATTGGATCGTTTTCTAAACGCATCGCTGGAAGTTCTGGCAAGAAGTAGTCGGCGAGTCCCGTCTCAACTAAAAACCATAAACCAGCAGTTGGTGAATCAACGACAATGAGTTTGTTGAGTTCATCACGGACGCGCTCGGCCGAAACAATTTCGAGTCGATCTTTGAACTGGCGAACAGCTTCGACAAGTTCAGGAACTGGCGTCATGTCGAAGCGCGCGATAAACCGGGCCGCCCGAATCATGCGCAACGGGTCGTCGCTAAAACTGATATCAGGATCAAGCGGTGTGCGCAGGGTCCGGGTCATCAAATCAATGGCACCATTGAATGGATCAACCAAAGTGGGCGTATCGCTCGTGAGTTCAAGGGCCATCGCGTTGATTGTGAAATCGCGTCGGGACAAATCAATTTCAATCTCGTCGGCATACTCGACATCGGGTTTGCGAGTGTCCGGGTGATAAGCCTCGGCGCGATGCGTGGTGATTTCGTAGACCCGCTCGCCCTTACGTGCGCCGATAGTCCCGAACTTTTCGCCCTGGGTCCACACTGCATCGGCCCAACCACTGAGCAACCTCTTGGTTTCATCGGGCCGAGCGTTAGTTGTCGCATCAAAGTCAATCTGGTCGCTTGCGTAACCACCCAAAAGGTCGCGAACTGTTCCGCCCACGAGATACAACCGTTTGCCTGCAGCTCGAAAGAGCGCGCTGACATCAGATAACTCGGCGAGCACAGGGGCAAAACGTTCAGGCACCACGGGCGTCAGGCTATGAGGTGGGCTCGGTACTTGGCGGGTTCTTTTGATGGACATTTTCACATCCCTACAGATCGGCGCTTGACCTAGCCTTGTGACCAGCCCGCCTAAGTTGAAGCGATGACCCGGTTGAATGGATGACCCGATGGCTGAAATAGACACCGAGGCTTTGCGCGCGACTCAGCCACTCATCAGCGAAATCGCTCAACAAGTTTGTCAAGAATTCAAACTCGACAGTGTGGTGTGGGGCCTCATTGGTGGCCAAGAATTGTTGACATCTGGTTCAGCAGGTTCAATAACTGACCTATCGACTCGCTACCGCATTGCATCAATGACCAAAAGCTTTACCGCGGCGGCTGTGTTGAGTCTGCGCGATGAGGGCGTGCTCTCAATTGATACCCCAGTTGATGATTATGCACCTGAGTTAGTTACTATTTGCCGTACCGAATCTGGGACTCGCATTACATTGCGGCATTTGTTATCGATGACATCGGGGTTGGCGACTGATGATCCGTGGGCCGACCGGCACCTTGATGCCACCGCCCAAGAAATGAATGATCTCTATCAACAGGGTGGACTGTATGCATTTGCTCCCGGCACCCATTTTGAATATTCAAACTTGGGCTTCGCTTTGATCGGCCGAGTTGTCGAACGAGTCACGGGTCGTCGAGTGCGTGACTTCGTCGACGAACGTCTACTCGCACCATTACACATGACCTCAACGACATGGGATCCCCCGCTCGATCAGGCATGGGCCCCACCGACTCGCGTACAAGATGGTCTGATCATTCCCGACGGAGCTGATCCTTTGCGTGACGGTGAGATTGCTCCCATGGGCGGCTTATGGACAACTGTCGACGATTTAGCGCGTTGGGTGATCTGGCTCAATGAAGCCAACAACAACGACTCAAAGACTGGTCTACTCAACGTCGCATCTCGTCGTGACATGCAAGTGATGCATACGTATGCCGGTGTGATTGCCCTCGATGGAGATAAGGCCCCAACCGGATATGGATACGGACTCATGATGCGCGACGATCCAGATCTTGGGATTGTCAATTCGCATTCGGGTGGGCTGCCAGGTTACGGAAGCAACATGCGTTGGTTGTCGGGTCGCGACATTGGTGTCGTCGCGATGTCAAACACCACATATGCACCGATGGCGATTTTTACTCACCGTGTTTTGAAAATGTTGCACTCGGCCAATCTTGTGCCCAAGACCAAAACAAAAATTTCAGATGCTTTACAGCAAAGATCAGATCAATTAGTTGCATTGCTGAATCAGTGGGACTCTGAGCACGCGCAATCAATCTTTGCTGACAATGTTGCCTTAGACGAATCATTTGATCGACAACAAGCCGCTGCGCTCAAGATCATCACCGAACACGGTCCCTTTGTGATCAAATCAATCACACCAAGCAGTCACGCGGAAGCAATCATTGAGTGTGTCAATGGCAAGAAGATTGAAATCTTGCTCGGTCCTCTTCATTCGGCGCCAATTCAGTGGTATGAAGTGAAATAGTACGAATTCATATCGTTCTATTTCCAGTGTGCTTCGATAACCGCGAGTTGCTTCATTGATTCCGCTGGTCCATCCGAGGTTGGTCGTTCATCACTGTGCGACTCGCCGACCATTGCCGCCAAAGTGCTCGCCGTTGACATTCGTAATGCATCAAGGTCGTACCCGCCTTCAAGCATGACCAATCGCCGCCCTGCGGGAACCAATTGCAAAATGCGTTGCATCATGAGTGGGTAATCGGCCGAAGACAAACCCATTTCGGTAATTGGGTCATTGCGGTGTGCATCAAACCCGGCCGAGACGATGAGCCAGGTGGGCGCGAACTTTTCACTCATCGGCACAATCAATTGATCAAACGCTGCGAGATACACATCGCCGGTTGTTTGTGGCGGCAACGGAATATTCATTGTGTACCCCGATCCGTCACCAATACCTGTTTCGTCGTACCAACCGGTTCCGGGATACAACGGCCATTGATGTAACGACACGAATAACACGCGGGGATCGTCGTAGAAAATATCTTGAGTTCCATTGCCATGATGCGCGTCAAAGTCAACAATGAGGACGCGTTCGCCAGCATCAGCGAGTGCGGCGGCGGCTACGGCGACATTTGAGAATAAACAAAATCCCATCGTCTCGGATTTAGTGGCGTGGTGACCAGGTGGGCGCACTGCACAAAAAGCTGAGTCGGCTTGACCCGCTTGTAACGCTCGAATCGCCGTGAGGCCTGCTCCTGCCGCCAACATGGCCGCGGTCCACGATCCAGAAGATGCTCGCGTATCGGGATCGAGTCGGCCACCACCAGATTGAACGACGCTTTCAATGCGATCAACGTGAGCTGCAGTATGAACCCGGAGTATTTGTTGGCGCGTTGCTGGTTCTGGCACCAAAGGAATCAGTGCATCAGAGATTCCGGCTTCACGCGATCCATCAATCACCGCACCCAGGCGTTGGGGTCGTTCTTGATGTTGCGGACCGTTGAGATGATCGAGGTATGCCTCGTGAGTGGCAAAGAGAATACTCATTGCTCAAAACGATACGACATAAAGCGATACGACATCATGAGTTCACTTCTATTGCACGGCTTGGCGTTCAAATGCTGCATCAACTTCGGCCGTGATCGCCGCAGCAAGAATTTTGTTTCCGACCAAACTCAAATGGAAACCGTCGCCGTCGCGTGACTTCTTACGTTCGCCGTCACTTGGGTCGATGACGAATTGCGAATAGTTGCCATCAAGTCCCAAAAAGAGATCCCAGACATCAAGGTAAACCGCATCGGCGCCACTCGCCCGAACAGCATCAATCGCCTTCTTTGTTGCGGTTCGTATGCTGGCTAGATTCGCACGAAAAGCCTTACCTTTTCCGTCGGGAGTTCCGACCCACACCAACGAACGACCTTGTGAAGTCACCAAAGTGACGAGTTCGGTGACGCGTCGTTCGTATTCAAGTGACCACTCGGGATCGTTTGTTGAATACGACAACTCGTTGACATACACATCTTGACCGTCGTTAGCCCCCAGACCAATCACCACCACATCGGCATCTTCTTGAGGCACCCACACATTGAGATGATTTGGCCAATCAAAAAATCCTGGTTGGCTTAATCCGGATGAACCGTGGGTTGCCAAGAAAGTTGTCACGCCTTGCCGATCAAGAATTGATTTCAGCAAACCACCAAATCCAGATGCGAGAGAGTCACCATAGATACTCACGCGCGGCGGACCTTGAATCTCAATGGTTGTTGCGGTGATCTCCGAAGGCAGTGTTGTGACAAGCCCGACTTCTGGAGCTACAGAAGTTGGTGTTATTCCATTTTCTTCTACAGATGAGCGAGCGTCGCTCGGACGAGAGTCAGAACTCACGGCTTGCACTGCGAAAATCACCGCCATCAACACGGCAGTAACGCCAAGACCAACCAGCATGCGGCGCCGGACATACACCTCGCGTGGGAGAGGGGTTGGGCGTGGCGATGTCTCTTTTTCTGACTCGCTCATGTACTCCTACCCTCGCCTGTTGGTCCTGCCCGATCTATATGACCAATATATAGGTGGCTATGAAAGCGTTTTCTGAACCATTTTGGCACTACCGTCGATGAGGTGATCACTGGGTTACGACAACGTCGACACACCTTGACCGCTCGACTTTTCGATGACGGAATCGTGTGTGCTCGAGTGCGCAAATGGCCGAGCCGTCCTGATATCGCCCATTTAGTGCTCACCGACCACACTGTCGCCCCGTCACGAGGGTCACTTGACGAGTGGACCAACTCGCTCAGGACCGAGGGTTACGCGTCAATTCGTACCGGTGCCTTGTCGCAAAGTGCCGCGGCACCGTTTGAGTTAGCCGGATTCCACGAAGTTCAGCAACTGGCTCTCCTGCGGATGAAAACTCCGATTGCGCAAGTGACAACTCGAACGGGTCAACGCCCCCACCATGAAATGCGTCCCCTTCGATCGCAGCGTGCACTAGATGTTGCCGCTCGCCTGGACCATTTGGCCTTCGACTCAGGATGGGACCTCGACGTTGCTGGTATTGAAGAAGCCTGTCGGGCCACGCCAGTTCATCGCATTCGATTGGCAGTCACCGCAACCGACGAGCCTGTCGGATACATGGTCACGGGTCGTAACGGATCAGCCGGGTTCATTCAACGCCTAGCTGTCGATCCTGCTCACGAGGGCCAAGGTGTTGCTACCTCCCTACTCCAAGATGGATTGGGATGGCTGGCTCGGCGCCGAGTGACCGATATTTTGGTCAACACACACCTAGATAATGAACGAGCCTTAACGTTGTATCAACGACTCGGCTTCGAGCAACTCCCAGAAAACTTGCGGGTCATGGAACTATCACTCGAATCACCACTCACTGAATCAGGTGTCGAATGAAGTCCCGAGTGTCGTTGGCCTTCGGAATTTTACTTGTTGGGATGATCATTCCAGCCCAGAGCACCCAAGCTGCAACGCCAGAGATCATTTCGTCGCTCATCAGCCAAGATCAGTATGTCGCTGGAATTGAAAGTTCACAGATTCGTTTCAGCGTCGCTTTAAGCGGTCGCGATCCAACATCAACCGCCTCAACAAATTTAGTCATTACGTCATACCGGCCCGTGGACACTCGCCAAGAAGTGCGCGATGCATCATCGGGTAAGTTGCCGTCAACAGTTGACACAGTCATTGTGAATGTCAGCAATCTCCGTGACGTCGCCACCGGTCGAGTGGATATCTCGATTCCTATTGAGATTGGAGTTCGCACCAGAGATGCCTTGCAAATGTCGGCGAGTGGTTTATATCCAATCAGTATCGGATTGCAAGAGGACAAATCTGTCACGAGCCAAATCGTGACTTTTGTTGAACGATTGCCACAAGATGTGACAAGTCCGCTTCCGAGTGAAAACTTTGAAATCGCGCTCATCGGCACACTCGACGCCCCAGTGAGCTTGCAGCCTGATTCCACTACCCAAATCAGTCCAAGCACTCGCTCAGTAATCACTGAAGCTATTTCAACTCTTGAGGCAAACCCTAATACGCCGATTTCATTAGCGATTCGCCCCGAATTAGTTGACGCATTAGGTAATTCAACTGACGAAGACACGTCTCTTTTAACGCGTTTGCAAAATGCGGCAGCATTACAACCACTGCCGACAACCTATGTTGATGTTCAGCCTGATGAATTGTTCGCACAACGAAGTTCAGATGTCTTCACAACTCAATTACGGCTAGGTGAAGATGTTCTCGCTGCTGGCCTACCAACCATGTCGATCAATCGTGACTCGTGGCTGCAAACATCACCTTTGTTCAGTGGCGGTGCTCTATTGCTACGTAACCTTGGCTTGCGAACAGCGGTGTTGCTCAGTGACTCGCAAAAAACCACAGCAAACGGAATCTCGGTTTTCGCTGATTCGACTCGGCTCGTCGAACTGAAACTTTCAAATTCTGATCGGATGACCGCGGCTCTAGCCGATACCAACCTCGGTGCAGCCCTCACTCGCGGCTCGGATGAACCAACTGGTGGGCCCTACCTCGTCGCCCAACAAATTTTGGCAGAGTTAAAGATTCTTCGTTCAGAAATCATTGACAGAGATGAAACGATGAGTGGTCGGGGTGTCATATTGTCGACCGAGTCTGGCGCCTTGCCGTCGACCGCGTTAGTGAACGCTCTCATCGACTCGGTTGCTGGCCAACCCGATATGCGGTTTGTATCGCTCGAGGATTTGTTGAACACAATGACTGTCAGCATTGTGGACGGATTGCCGGTTACGTTTGAACTGCAAGCACTCGCAGATTCGAACCCCAGTGAATCCGTGTTGCGAGATTTTTCCGATCGGGTCAATGGTTTTTCAGCCATGTTGCCTGATGGTGACGAACGTCGGGACCAGTGGCAGCGAGTGGTCAATGTGCTGCCGGCGCGGGGGCTGACACCGGTTCAGATGCAGTCATATATAAACGCTGTTGATGCGCAACTTGCAGCCCTTGGTGCCTCAATAGTGACCCCAGGTTCGACAACTTTCACTTTGGGCGGGCGCGACAGTTCAATTCGCTTGTCACTACGTAACGACGATGACACCGACTTGTTGGTACGAATACGTTTAAGTAGTTCGAAATTGAGTCTCGCGACCGACGAACAGGTCGTAACCCTGCCTGCAGGGACCTCCACCCTCGTCGAAATCCCCGTCACCGCCAAAAGTAACGGCCGCTTTCCCGTCACCTTGCAACTTCTCACCCCAACCGGCGATATCCCCATTGGTGCTCCAGCGAAATTCTCGGCCCGGGTCAATGCTCTGGCTGGTCTGGGCCAGTTGTTCACGGGGATTGCTCTACTTCTTTTGTTGTCCTGGTGGATCCACCACCTCCGCCGCGAACATCAACGCCGCCAAGTCGAAACTGACGACTCCTCAAACCGGCATCCATCTGGCGACCATTCGGCCTAGTGCTGGCGAACTAAACTACGAAGGTGACTTCTTCTGCCGTTCGCATCATTACCGACAGCGCATGTGACCTTCCTGATTCGGTCGTTCAATCTCTCGGAATCGAAGTGGTTCCCTTGTTCATCAGGTTTGGAGATGACGAACTCGTCGATCGCGAACAACTGACGACAACCCAGTTTTGGGAGCGATGCTCGGTCGAATCCGATCTACCTTCAACGGCAGCGCCTTCACCTGGTCGTTTTGAGGACACCGTTCGCAAACTGCAAGGCGAGGGCGCAACCGGTGTCGTCATTATCAACTTGTCGGGCGATCTCTCCGGAACGATTGCGGCAGCTCGATTGGCCGCCGAAACTATGAAAACGTCGCTTGATGTACGTGTCGTTGATAGTCGTACCGTCACGATGGGTCTCGGAGCGATCGTGGTGGCATGTGCTCGTGCCGCTCAAGCCGGAGGAACTATTGATGACATTGAGGCACTTGCCAATGACCTGAGTGCTCGCTGCAAGGTCTGGGGAGCCCTCGACACCCTCGAAAACCTCAAGAAGGGTGGCCGAATTGGCGGTGCAAAGGCGATGTTGGCCTCCGTCCTATCCATTAAGCCAATCATTGAAGTCCGTGATGGAGTCGTGCAAGAGGGCGGCAAACAACGCACCCGGAGTAAGGCGCTGACTTTCCTCGTTGACAAAGTTCGTGAAGCTTCCGCTCGCCCTGGCATCAGCCAACTCTGTGTCTTACATGCAGACTGTTCAGATGTTGATGCATTCGTTGATCAACTGAAGGCTGTTTACTCAGGCGAGATTTTGGTTGGCGAGATCGGCGCTGTTGTCGGTGCACATGCCGGTCGCGGAACAATCGGAGTCGCTTTCTTCGAAAACTAAACGCAATAACTGCATCATTGAGTCGTCGTCGCCTCAAGAGAGTTCACACAGATCACAGTGGTATTCCGCAGTCCGCACAGTTACGACAACTAGCGTTCAATCTCAAGCATGTCCTCGTCGTCCCACCCTTCTACTCCGCAGCCTTCAACGATTATCGCTGAGAGGTATCGCCTTGAGTCTTTGCGCGCTCATGGCGGTATGGCCGATGTCTGGCAAGCCACCGATTTGCAGTTGACTCGGACAGTCGCAATCAAACTTCTCAAACCACATTTAGCCGCCGAGTCGACTTTGGCTGAGCGTTTTCGTCGCGAAGCAATCGCTGCGGCAAACCTCAATCATTACAACATCGTCACGGTGTACGACGCCATTGAAGACAACGGTCGTCAAGCCGTCATCATGGAGTTTGTTGACGGTGAGTCGTTACGTGAACGTCTCGATCGCGAAAAGACTCTCAGTATCAACAGTGTCTTAAGTATCGGTTACTCGGTGTGCTCGGCTCTCGAAGCTGCACACAAACAAGGGCTGATCCATCGCGACGTCAAGCCGGGAAATATCTTGATCAATACCTCAAAGCGCGTCATGTTGACCGACTTCGGAATCGCCAAAGCACTTGATGGTGACGAAGACTTAACGAGCGAAAACATCATGATGGGTACTGCGAAGTATTTATCACCCGAGCAGGTTCGAGGCGACAGCCTTGATGCCCGTGCCGATCTCTATTCGCTCGGTCTCGTGATGTACGAGTGCCTCGCAGGCAAGGTGCCCTTTGTTGGCAAGAACGACACCGATACCGCTTTGGCGCGCTTGCATCGTGATGCAACCGATATCGCCAAACATCGACCTGATGTTGATCCCAGTGTCGCTCAAATCATCAACCGCTTAATTGCGCGTGAACCAAAAGATCGATTTGCTGATGCAGCTCAAGCTGGCGCGGCCATCCGACGAGTCATCGAGGGCCGAAAGTCCTCGACTCCGGCTGGGGCGAAGCGACCGCCAAGTGATCGCACCCCAACACCCGGAGTAGTCATTCGACCTAAAGGTCATACGCCAACGGGGATCACGCGCGACCCAACACCATCAAAGATTGCGTCAACAAAAAGCACCACGGCATTCAAACCAAGACCAGTGATGTGGGTTGGCATTGTGGCAATACTGTTGCTAATCGGTGTTGTGTTTGCCCAGTTCAATAAATCCGACTCGACTTCAGTCAACACGGCAACAACCACAGTCGCCGTCACAAATCCTGTTGTGTCTGGTCCGGTGAAAATCACTGGCATCAAATCTTTTGATCCACAAGGTGATGACAAATCTGAAAACGACAACGAGGCCAATTTCGTCACCGACGGCAATGCAATGACAGCTTGGTCAACAACGTGTTACAAGTCGTCAACCTTTGGTAGCAAATCAGGTGTTGGTTTAGTTATGCAACTGAATGGTGCGACGCTCGCACAACTGCAAGCCGACGTTCAAGGTGATGATTGGAAGGCCAAAGTTTTCACATCAAACACCGCTGGTACCGATCTTGAATCATGGGGTTCTCCTATTTGGGAAGGTTCGGCCGATGACGGTTCAACGATCACCGCTTCGTTTACATCACCCTCACAATTTGCTTTGGTGTATCTCACACAAATTGGCAAGAGCGGATTTTGCAGCAACAACAATCCATATCGCGGCTACATCAGCGAAATTCGAATTCTTTCAGGCCCATAGTTGACTGACGTGATTCATGCCATCAACACCATCTATTGACTCATTATTGAGAGATCACTATTCAATGATCCGAGCGATTTGTCGTCGCATACTGCTCAATGACTCTGATGCCGACGACGCCACACAAAATGCGATGATCGCAATCGTTCGAGGTTACGAATCTTTTGATGGGCGCTCAGCTTTTTCAACCTGGGTCTACCGCATCGCAACCAATGCCGCTCTCGATGAACGCCGACGCCGCAACCGTCGGCCTCTCTCGCTCTTTTCGAATGATGGGCAACAGGTCGATATTGCTGATACCCGTAGCGATGATCAGCAATCGGCATTTGAAGCAACCGACTATCTCACTCACGGGCTTGCCCAGATCCCCGAAGAATTCCGCGTTGCGCTGGTGCTTCGTGATATCGCCGACCTTGATTACGAAGAAATCAGTCAGGTGCTCGGTGTACCGATTGGCACCGTCCGATCAAGAATTGCCCGTGGTCGTGGACGACTCGCCGACATTTTGGGGAACTTAGAAGCACCACCCGAACGTCAAAACCCAGACACTGGACATCAATCATGAGCAACGACCCGACCAACAACACTGACAACAACATCACGATTGATGAATTGGCAAGTCGTTTGATTGATCGCGATATTGAAATGAGTGAAGTGCCTCACGAACTACGCACCTCTGTTAACGCTCGAGCCGCTGAATTTGGCACGAACCGTCAACAACTTCTGGCAGCACTCCCCCATGTCGATGGTTCCACAATCAATGACGCTGTTCAGCGTGCCGTGGTTGGCGGCAAAATCCAGTCGAAGCCCCGCAGACTCAGTATGTATGTCGCATCCCTTGCGGCGGCGGCGGCAGTCGTTGCAGTTGTGGGCGTTGCGGTCACTCAATCGGGTTCACCAGATGAATCTGTGAGCGACACGGCCTTCAGTGCAAAGATTTCTCCTGAAATGGCGGCAGCGCCGGAGTCAACCGGGGCACCAGCCGACATGACTGCGGACAGCTTCGCTCCGATGGCTGCCGACTCAACTCTCTCCGGAGCGAAAGCCTCTCTCATCATCAATGACACCAATGATCTTCAAGACTTGGTGGCTGAATGGTCGGTTGAGGGTTCTGTTGTTCCACAAAAAACCGAGCCGCTGTGTGACGACCCATTGCGTCCGGCCATTGATGTTGAAGCGACTTTTGCTGGAGAGCCAGCCGAAATTCACTTTTCAATCGCTGACGGGATCGTTGTCTATCGGACCGATAACTGCGACATGATGGGCGGCATCGTGCCGTAATTGGTATTCGTGGCTAGCCTCATAAGCATGGCTGGCAATCCGCTTACCGACCCAAATTGGGCATCAGATTTCACCGAAACCATTATCGAGACGGTCGACAAGGTTCGCGATCGCACAACGAAGCCCATCGTCATGGTGGCTCGAGGTTTGGTCTTCGGATTACTCGGTACTTTTCTCGGCTTAATGGCCTTGGTCTTGTTGCTCGTTGGTATCTCTCGTGGACTCATCAACTTGTTGGAGTGGCCTCTCGATCACGACTCGGCTGTCTGGATCTCACATATTGTTCTTGGTTCACTGTTGTGCCTCGTTGGCGCAATCTTTATGGTTCGCCGTCAAAGTAAGGAAAGCACTTAAATGTCTACTCATCATCGTGTCATCATCATTGGCTCGGGTCCTGCTGGATTGACCGCGGCGATTTATGCCGCTCGCGCCAACTTGGCCCCATTTGTGATCGAAGGTGAGCCGAGTAGCACGAGTGATCAACCTGGTGGACAATTGATGCTCACGACCGACGTAGAAAACTTTCCGGGTTTCCCCGAAGGAATCATGGGTCCAGAGTTGATGATGCGCTTTCGCGATCAAGCCGCGCGCTTTGGTGCAACGTTCTTAACTGGTAAAGCAACCAAAGTTGAATTTGGTGAGAAGCCGCTGAAGGTCCATGTGCGCGACCAAGTATTCACTGCAGATTCAGTGATTATTTCAACGGGCGCACAAAGCCTCATGCTTGGTCTTGAGGCTGAAGAACGCCTGATCGGACACGGTTTATCAACATGTGCAACCTGTGATGGTTTCTTCTTCCGCGGCAAAGAGATTGCTGTTGTTGGTGGTGGTGATTCGGCAATAGAAGAAGCAAGTTTCCTCACAAAGTTCGCTTCAAAGGTGACGTTGATTCATCGACGCGATTCATTCCGTGCCAGCAAAATTATGCAAGACCGCGCCCTCAATAATCCAAAGATTGAAATGTTGTGGAACACTGCGGTCACCGACATCGTTGGTAAAGATCAGCTTGAATCAATTTCGCTGAAGAACACGGTGACTGGTGCAGAAAGCAGCATGAATGTTGCGGGTCTCTTTATTGCAATTGGTCACCGTCCAAACACTGATGTGTTTAAAGGTGTGATTGACATGGAAGACAGCGGTTACTTAATCACTCGTCCCGACAGCACCTACACAAATATTGAGGGCGTCTTTGCCTGTGGAGACGTGAAAGATCACGTGTATCGCCAAGCAATTACTGCTGCCGGTTCGGGATGTATGGCCGCAATCGACACCGAACGTTGGCTAGAGCACCAGCATTGACTCATACGCTGTAACATTCGCTTGTTACACACGTACTCAAAGGATTCGCTATGGCTGATGGAATTGTCACTCTGACTTCAGGAACATTCGACGAAACAGTTAATTCGTCGTCGACGCCAGTTGTTGTTGATTTTTGGGCCGAATGGTGCGGTCCGTGCAAGATGATCGCTCCCATTTTGAGCGAAATTGCTGCCGAAAAGGCTGGTCAGGTCACGATCGCCAAATTGAACGTCGATGATCACGGAGATATCGCTCAGCGCTATGGCGTGATGAGTATCCCGACTTTGTTGGTCTTCAAGGATGGCAATTTGGTCAAGACCATGGTCGGCGCCAAAGGCAAGGGTCAACTGCTGTCGGAACTCGAGGAATTCCTCGCCTGATGGCTATTGCGCCCGGTGATGCGGGTGAAGCGGTTCGACAACTGCAACATCGCCTCGGAGCAGCTGGTTATTTGCCAGATGCTGGAGTAACTCCCGATTTGTATTGTTCTGGCACCCAACAAGGGGTGCGCTCATTTCAAGAAGACCGTGGCCTCACGGTTTCTGGGGTCTGCGATGACGATACGTGGACGGCACTGCTGGAAGCCTGGTGGGATTTAGGCGACCGAAGTCTGATGTTGCGCTCCCCCAGCCTGCGAGGTGACGATGTCGCGGAACTTCAACGTCTGTTATCGCGATTGGGCTTTGATTGCGGTCGAATTGACGGCATCTTTGGACAAAAACTCAATCAGGCATTGCGTGATTTTCAACTGAACGCTGGTCTCGACATCGATGGTGTCTGCCATGACCACACAGTCGTCGTATTGCGCCGACTCTCGCGGATGACCGGTGACGGGCCAGGAATTGCCGCTGTTCGCGATTCTGAGGAAGCCCAGCGCGGACAACCCCTTACGGGACGACGAGTTGCGGTTGGGCAATTTGGAGATTTTGATCTGTTGCGTACCGCTTTGAGTGATGCGTTACGCGAACACGGAGCGATGTTGATCGAGCTCACCGATGAAGAAGTCCCTGCTCAGGGGCGTACTGCAAATCTTTTCGGGGCCGATGTTTATGTCGGTGTGGAGTCAAGCGACAACACCGAAGCCCGGGTGGCCTATTACTCGGTTCCTGCGTTTGAGTCGGCGGGGGGTCGCGTTCTGGCGCACTTGATTGAACGACATTTACGCGATGTGGTTCCACGCATCTCGGTGACCGGCATGCGGTTACCTATTTTGCGCGAAACCAAGATGCCCGCAGTGTTATTGACCCTCGGGCCGGTCGATTCGATGACTCAACGCAGTCAACGAATCGCTCAAGCCGTTTTTTTGGCCCTGAGCGCGTGGGCTCCCTAAAAACCTCGAAAAGTAAGTTATCCACAGGCTTTTCCACACCTTGTGTGAAACTGTGTCGCGCGACTACAGGGTCAGAGTTGAGGGTTTGGTGGGGGAAATGTCTGACATCGCGCGTCAGACTTATCCACAGATCGGTTATTCGACTGAGCCTGCACCCATCATCAAGTAGTAGAGCCGTTCGAGATCATCAAGTCCGGCGAACTCGATGATGACCGATCCTTTTTTATTACTGTTCATCTTGACATTCACTCGAGTGGACAGATATTCCGAAATCTGATTTTCCAGTTCGAGAAGACCTGCGGGTGGCAGTTTCGTTACTGTGCCGTCATCGGTCTTACCTGGTTTCACGACCGCGATCGCGCCTTCTCCCCCACGATCACGAATTGCTTCTTCGATCGCACGGACCGACCAACCTTCGCTGGCGGCACGCCGAGCCAACTGCTCTTGAAATGCCCGATCGGGAGTTCCGAGTAGCGCCTTGGCGTGGCCGGCCGACAGTTTGCCGTCGGCTAAGAAAGCCTGGATAGCGGCCGGTAACGCAAGGAGGCGCAGCGAATTGGTAATAGAGCTGCGGCTTTTACCGACTCTTTTCGCCACATCATCATGAGTCAGGCTGAAATCATCGATGAGTTGCTGGTAAGCACCAGCCTCTTCAAGAGGGGCCAAATCTTGACGATGGAGGTTTTCGACCAGGGCCTGTTCGACCGATGACATATCGTCAGTGGTCTTCACCACCGCCGGAACGGTGGCTAGTCCCGCCCGCTGAGCAGCACGCCAACGTCGTTCACCAGCAATGAGTTGGTACGAGCCGTCAGCCAATTGGCGTACCAATAAGGGCTGAAGAACTCCGATTTCACGAATTGACGCCGAGAGGTCGCTGAGCGACTCTTCATCAAAATATACGCGCGGTTGATTGGGGTTGGGGGATAGATCGCCGACGGGGATCTCCACCAAGCTGGCTCCTCGAGCCGCCCTATTAGTTCCTGAATCACTGAGTCCTGACGGAATCAGTGCATCCAGTCCTTTACCGAGTCCTGGGCGACGTGCCACCAGCTACCTCCTTGGCCACCATTCGATAGGCAACAGAGCCTTTCGACGACGGATCGTACACATTGATGGGTTGGTGGTGGCTAGGGGCCTCCGACAACCGAACGTTTCGCGGAATGATCGTGGCGCAGACTTTGTCGCCAAAGTGTTCACGGACTTGCTTGACAACCTCCACCGACAACTGGGTTCGGGCGTCGTACATCACGCACAAGATGGTGCTGACTTCGAGGGTGGGGTTGAGATTCTTTTTGACTTTGTCAACATTGCGCAACAACTGGCCGAGGCCTTCAAGGGCGTAATACTCACATTGAATGGGGACCAAGACTTCGCGGGCGGCCACCAGAGCGTTCACGGTCAAAAGTCCAAGAGAGGGAGGACAGTCAATAATGACGAAGTCGTACTCGTCAAGTTCTTGATCGATGGCTCGCTTGAGACGGTGTTCACGAGCCATTTCATTCACGAGCTCAATTTCGGCACCTGCGAGATCGAGGTTGGCCGGCACGACAAAGAGGTTCTTGACATTGGCCGGCTCGACACAATCGCCAATGGCTACATCATTGAGGAGGACATCATAAATTGAGGTCTCAATCCCTCGGGTTTCGATACCTACGCCCGACGAGGCATTGCCTTGCGGATCGAGGTCGATCAACAGTGTGCGAAACCCCAGTTCGGCTAGGCACGCCGACAGGTTCACCGACGTTGTGGTTTTACCAACGCCGCCTTTTTGGTTGGCCACAGCAATAACGCGTGGCAAGGGCCGATTGTGCTGAATCTCGGGGGAGTCGGTCATGGGGGTATTTCCTCACAGCGGCAACCTCACGGGATGTGGGGTTGACAAGGGCTAGATGGCGTTTCTCCGAGGAGGAGCAACACCGAAATCGTACCGTACGGGTATGGCAACAGGGCGGATAGCCCCAAATCAGTGTCGCTCAATGTTCCACGTGGAACATTTCTGGCGACCGGAGTTCTTTTTAGGGGCCTCCAGGTCGGTTGTCCGGAGTTGAATGTTCCACGTGGAACATTCAGGATTTCTGGAGAACCGCCACACCATGCAGGACTTCTCGCCATTTCAGGCCTGTGGCTTCCACTTCAGGATCTCGCCAGCGGATCCCGTCAGACTCAGGGGGTTCGCTCACGATCAGCACTCCTCCTGGGGCTAGTAATGGTGCGGCGTGTTGGGCGGTGTAAGCCGGCGAACCAAAGCCACGGCACGTCACGGCATCCCAGGTGCGTCCGGGGAATCGTTGGGGGAGAAGAGCGACATCAATTTCTAGAACTTCAACATGGGACTGAAAACCCATTCGTCCAACGAGCCGGGTGAGGAGGTCGGTCCGTTTGGCTCGCCGATCGACCAAGGAGGTCATGACTTCTGGACGAGCGGCAGCGATCACTAGGCCGGGATCGCCTCCCCCGGACCCAAGGTCAACCACGGTGCGGACGGTTTCGGGAAGTGCGACCACAAAGGCCAGCGAATGGTCAATCACTTGATTCAGCGATCTATCCCCCAACATGCCGATGCGCTGGGCATCGCCCAGCGCATCCAACAACTTCTCTCGATTGTGTGGGCTCAGCGAGGGAACCATTGACATGGCCCCACCCTACGCCCAGTTGACTACTCCGCGGAAGCCGCCGGTGTAGCCGGCGAAATCACCACTCGACGGTTGGGGTCTTCGCCTTCCGAGTGCGTGACAATGTCGGTACGGCCAGTCAAGGCATCATGCACGATCTTGCGATCGGGTGAAGGCATGGCCTCGAGGGCTCGGGCCGAACCAGTTGACACCACTTCATCGGCAACCTGGGTCACGAAGCGACTCAAGGCTTCCTTACGCTTGGCTCGGTATCCACCGATATCGATACGCAAGCGAGTGTCGTGGTCGCCCATTCGACGCTGACTCACAACCCGGGTGATGTCCTGAACTGCCTGCAAGGTACTGCCACGAGGACCCACCAAGAGCCCAAGTTCGGCTCCGTTCAACTGAACTTCAATGTCGTCGCCCTGAATGTTGACCACAGTTTCGCCCGTTGCACCAATTGACGCAGCGAGTCCCACTAGGAACTTTTCGGCTTCGGCAGCAACTTGAGCTGGATCGGCCGGGGGACCTTCGGGACGCTCACGACGGGGACGTTCGGCATTGTCTTTATTGTCAGGCACGTTCTTTTCCTGCTTTCGGGGTTGCTTCGGACGGCTTGGGCGTTCACCAATGGCGGCACCGTCTTCACGACGGGGACGACGCTCGCGACGATCATTCTTGGCTCGTGGAGTGCGGGGCTTGACTCGTGCTCGCACGCGGGCTTCGCCTCGGGTACGACCAAAAAGACCAGCTTTTGGCTCTTCTAAAATTTCAAATTCTGCTTCTTCATCGGCCACTCCTAATTGATCGAGGGCAATGCTTTTGGCTTCTTCGATGGACTTTCCAGTTGTTTCAACCCATTCCATGGGATTTCCTGCTTTCTTATCTGACGTGAGAGTGGTGTTCAATCAGCCGCGGGGTGGCTTGGGGTGACGGGACTGACCGGACGGCTTCGGACGGTTCGACGGTGTTGACTTACCTTTGGCTGGAGTTCCCCCACCCTTAGGAGGGGTCACTCGCTTGCTCACCGTGGGGTTCGCTTTCGGGGAGCTCTTGGGTTGTTCTTTTGCTTTGCCAAGATCATGTTTCATCTGTCCAAAGAAGCCGCCGGTAGCACCTTCTTCTTTGGAGAGTTCACGGGCTTTGGCACTGGCGGCTTGGGCTTGCTGGCCGAGCGAGTGTTCTCCTCGGTAAAAGCGGCGAGTGATGTACTGCTGTTGGGCGATACGAACCAAGGTCTGCGAGATGTAGTACACCACGAGGCCAACGGGGAAGAAGAACTGAAACACGCCAAACGCGACGGGTAGGTACTGCATGATCTTTTGTTGCGTGGCTGACATCGAGGGCGAGACTGTCCGACTGGCGATCATGCGCTGCTGTACGAAGTACAGACCCATCAACGCGATGACGAG